>Ga0207705_10000891_pt1 | contig 24453 bp, 29 predicted proteins | sample KBSC13metaG_FD_184314 | JGI IMG/M metagenome (GOLD analysis project Ga0207705, IMG submission 184314) | Corn rhizosphere microbial communities from Kellogg Biological Station, Michigan, USA - KBS C1-3 metaG (SPAdes) (version 2) | ecosystem: Host-associated > Plants > Roots > Rhizosphere > Soil ... | reverse complement strand
CGAGCTGTGGTCGGGCTACGCCGCGCAGAAGGCCAAGGGCGGCTGAAGCAGCGCCTGCCGGACCAACGAAAAGGGCGGCCCCGCAAGGGCCGCCTTTTTTGCTTTGGTTCGGCTCTGTGGCTTACTCGCCGAAGACGCGCCGGAAGATCGTGTCGATCGCCTTGAAGTGGTAGTCGAGGTTGAACTTCTCCTCGATCTGCTCGGGGCTGAGCGCGGCGGCGACTTCGGGATCGGCCTTGAGCAGTTCGAGCAAGCTTAGCTGCCCGTCCGACTCCCACACCTTCATCGCATTGCGCTGGACCAGCCGGTAGGAATCCTCGCGGCTGACCCCGGCCTGGGTCAGCGCCAGCAGCACGCGCTGCGAATGGACCAGGCCGCCCATCTTGTTGAGGTTCTTCTCCATCCGCGCCGGATAGATCAGCAATTTGTCGATCACGCCGGTCAATCGCGCCAGCGCGAAGTCGAGCGTGATCGTGGCGTCGGGGGCGATATAACGCTCGACCGAAGAGTGGCTGATGTCGCGCTCATGCCAGAGCGCGACATTCTCCATCGCCGGGATCGCCGCGCTGCGCACCATGCGGGCGAGGCCGGTCAAATTCTCGGTCAGCACCGGGTTGCGCTTGTGCGGCATCGCCGACGAGCCCTTTTGCCCGGGCGAGAAATATTCCTCGGCCTCGAGCACTTCGGTGCGCTGCAAATGGCGGATCTCGATCGCCAGCCGTTCGATCGAACTCGCGATCACGCCCAAGGTGGCGAAGAACATCGCGTGGCGGTCGCGTGGAATGACTTGGGTCGAGACCGGCTCGACCGCCAGGCCGAGCTTCTCGGCGACATGCGCTTCGACCCGCGGGTCGATATTGGCGAAGGTGCCGACCGCGCCGGAAATCGCGCAGGTGGCGATGTCCTTGCGCGCCGCGACCAGCCGCTCGCGGTTGCGCGCGAATTCGGCGTAAGCCTCGGCCAGTTTCAATCCGAACGTGACCGGTTCGGCGTGGATGCCGTGGCTGCGCCCGATCGTCGGGGTTAGCTTGTGCTCCTCGGCGCGGCGTTTGAGCACCACCAGCAGCGCATCGATATCGGCCAGCAGAATGTCCGAGGCACGCGCAAGCTGCACTGCCAGGCAGGTGTCGAGCACGTCGGACGAGGTCATGCCCTGGTGCATGAAGCGCGCTTCGTCGCCGACATTCTCCGCGACCCAGGTCAGGAAGGCGATGACGTCGTGCTTGGTCACTGCCTCGATCGCGTCGATCGCCGCGACGTCAATCTTGGGGTTGGTCGCCCACCATGCCCACAATGCGGCGGCCGCTTCCTTCGGCACCACGCCGAGGTCGGCCAGCGCGTCTGTCGCATGCGCCTCGATCTCGAACCAGATCTTGAAGCGCTCCTCCGGGGCCCAGATCGCGGTCATGTCGGGACGGGAATAGCGCGGGACCATGATGGGCCTTTCGAAAACGGGATGCCGGGAATGTCCGCGCCGATAGCAAGCGCGGTCGCGACCCTCAATCGCCTTTGCGGGATGGCCAGGGTTCCGTCGGATGCTGTGGTGCTGGAGTGACGGTTCCCTAAAATCGTGAGTCAGCTCGTCGCAACTAGAACACAACTGCGCGACGACCTGCGCCAATCTTGGGACAAATCGGCTCTTCACATTGACAATTTCGGACCCATATCGAAAGTCGAATGTTCTACTTGAGCAATTCGCATGGGGTGGTGAACAACCGCTTCGCAGAAACAGGTCAAAATTGCAAGGAGATTTGCCATGCTGAAGCATGTATTATTAGCTAGTGCCTTTCTGATTTCTACGCCTGTACTGGCGCAGAACCAGCCACAGACTGCAACGCCGCAGCCGGATGCTAATGCTGCACCTGTGCAGCCGCAGACGACACCGGTGCCGGCGGCACCGACGGCATCCACTCCGGCGCCGGAAACGACGTCGGCGCCGACCAGCGCGGCTCCGACGACGCCCCCGGCGCCGACCACCGCCGAGGCCCAGCCGCAGACGGCGCCCGCGCCGACCGCGCCTGCGCCTGACGCTCAGGTGGCCAATTCGACGCCAGCCAATGCCGGCGCGCAGGTCGCCGATGTCGTCAATGGCGAGTTCGGCACGTACGACAAGAACAAGAACGGCTCGCTAAGCAAGACCGAGTTTGGCGCGTGGATGACGGCGCTGCGCACCAAGGCCGATCCGTCGGTGAAGGACGATGCCGCCAACAAGAGCTGGGTCGCGCAAGCCTTCACCCAGGCCGACACGGACAAGTCCAAATCGGTATCGAAGGATGAGCTGACCAACTTCCTCTCGCAGGCTTCGGGCCAAAAGGCGTCGTAATCTAACTCCCACGACGCCCACGCAGAGGGCCGCCGCGTTTTCCCCTTGGCGCGGCGGCCCTTTTTCGTGCGCATCTATCTCCGCCGCGAGCGGACAAAACATTAGTATTGACTAATTGATTAGCGTTGGCTAATCGATTCGCATGCTTCCCGCCTTACCCGTCGACGCCGTCATGCGCGCCCTCGCCGATCCGACCCGCCGGGCCGTGTTCGAGCAGGTCGCGCGCAACGGAGAGGTCAATGTCGCCGAATTGACCCGCGTCAGCGGCGTCACCCAGGGCGCGATTTCGCAACATCTCAAATTGCTGAAGCTGGCCGGCCTCGTCGCCGAACGCCCGCAGGGGCGGAACGTCTTCTATCGCGCGACGCCCGACGGGCTCGCGCCGCTGTTCGACTGGCTGAGCCATTACGACGCCTTCTGGCGCGACCGCTTTGCCAATTTGCGTGATTTGCTCAAGGAGATCGACTCGTGACCGACACCGTTTTGCACGCCGACACGCGAGACATCGTGATCGACGAAGTGTTTCCCCATGCGCCCGCCACGGTGTGGAAGACGCTGGCCACCAACGAGCTGATGGGGCGCTGGCTCAACATGACGCCGAACGGGTACGAGCCGGTGGTCGGCAATCGTTTCACCTACAAGACGTCGCCCGCGGGTGCTTGGGACGGGGCGATCCAGTGCGAAGTGCTCGAGGTCGTGCCGGGCGAGCGGCTCGCTTATTCGTGGAGGGGCGGCGACGAGGCCAATGTCGGCTACGGATCGCGGCTCGACACGATCGTCACCTTTACGCTGGAGGAAGTCGATGGCGGAACCCGGTTGCGCGTCGTCCATTCGGGCTTCGTCCTGCCGAGGAACGAGACCGCCTATCGCAACATGAGCGGCGGCTGGACCCAGGTCATCGGCCGGATCGGCGCGGTGACCGAGGAAGAGGCGTCGACCAAGGCGCAGTGAGCGCGGTCGCTTCGCAATCAGGAGTATCGTCATGCAAGACAGCAAGCTGGAGAACCGCCCGCCGACCGTGCCGGCATCCGAATGGACCGCGGCGTGGGAGCGCATGCTGGTCAAGGAAAAGGCCTTCACCCGCGCCCGCGACGCGCTCGCCGCCGAGCGCCGGAGGATGCCGTGGATGCTGGTCGACAAGGATTATCGGTTCGAGGGACCGGATGGCGCGATGAGCCTGCTCGATTTGTTCGAGGGTCGGCGACAGCTCATCGTCTATCGCGCCTTTTTCGAACCCGGCGTGTTCGGCTGGCCCGACCACGGTTGCCGCGGCTGCTCGTTCGGCGCCGATCAGGTCGCGCATCTCGCGCACTTGAATGCCCGCGACACCACGCTCGCTTACGCTTCGCGCGCGCCGCAGGCCGATATCGCGCGGCTGAAAGCGCGGATGGGCTGGGACATGCCCTGGTACACGATCACCGACGGCTTCGACGCCGATTTCGGCGTGGATGAATGGCATGGCCATAACGTCTTCATCCGGGAGGGCGGGCAGATTTTCCGCACCTATTTCATCAACAATCGCGGCGATGAGGCGATGGGCACGACCTGGAACTATCTCGACATCACTCCGCTCGGACGCCAGGAAACGTGGGAGGATTCGCCGGAAGGCTATCCCCAGACGCCGCCCTATAAATGGTGGAACTGGAACGACAATTACGAGGCCGAGCAAGCCGTGCCCGATCCCAAATGGGTCGAAGTGTCCGATGCCGGCGAGGCGGCGTTCCGCAACGAGGAAATCAAGGCATGATCGCCGCGGGCGCAGCCAGCAGCGCGGGGCTTGCCAAATGGCTGGGCCTGGCGGCGTCGCCGACCTTCGCGGCGATGGCCGTGCTGACGAGCCTGGGCAGCGGCCCGATGGTGCTGTGCTCGGGGTCGGCGGGTTTTCCCCTGGGCGGGATGGTGCCGATGTATCTGCTGATGAGTGTCTTCCACGCGGCGCCGTGGCTGAAGCTGATCGCTGGGCGGTCGGTGGCTGGCTAGCCCCTGCGCCGCGCGGTCACCGGGCTTTCGTTGCGAGTCCATTCGCGGCGTTGTCTGTTCTTCGTTGATTGCCCTCTCCCGCTTGCGGGAGAGGGTTGGGTGAGGGTCTTCTTTCTTCTTTTTTCGGCCCTTCCGCTTGGGAGAAGAAAGAAGACCCTCACCTTCCCACCGCCTCCGGCGGTGGGCCCCTCCCTCTCCCGCAAGCGGGAGAGGGAAATAGCGATTCATCGGCCTTCGGCTTGCTGCATCGAACCCCGGGGCACGAGCCAGCTTGCGCAATGAAATGTAATGTGATCTCATATCCACATGAAGCGGGTCCTCCTCCTTGTCCTGCTCGCTGCGACGGCATGTTCGCAGCCCCAGCCCACAGCATCGCCGGGGCCAGAGACTCGAAAGGCGCTGGCGTCGGCCCAATTGTTCGCGCGCAAAATCGGGATGGCCGGTAACTGCCTGTCGCCCGGCCCCCGCGAACATTATTCGATCAAGGACGCCGCCGATGCCTGGGTGGTCGAAGTCGAGCCGCCGCCAAGACCAGGCCCGGTTTTGCGTCTGACGATCCGCAAGGACAATTTCAAAGTCATCCGCGCTCAAAAGATCGTCTAGCCATCCAGCCCGGCGGCAGGATCGGCACGGTCGCGCAGGCGGGGCTGCCGTCGCGCGCGGTGCCGTTGAAATGCGCGGTCAGGCGCTCGCCCGGCGCCAGCGCCTCGATCGCTCGCCAGTCGATCGCGCCGAGCGGCACCTTGGCGCGGCGCTGCCAAGGCGAGCCGATCTGGCCGGCGCTTGCACCGATATTGAGATAGACGAACCGCGCGGTCGGCGGTCCCTGGACGAACGGCCCGAGCAAGCGCGGCCCGCCGGTGGCAGTGCTGCCGTCCAGCGTGACGTCGAGCTCGAACACGAGTGCGTCGGCCGAGCGATGAACCGGCCCGACCAACGTCGCCTTGCCGCTGGCGCCGCGCTGAAGCGCCAGCGCGACACCCGGCACGGGTCGGTCGACCACGATGCGCAGCGGCAGCGCCGATCGTTCAGCCGTCATGACGCCAGTCCTTCATCACGTCCGCCGCTTCGTCGAGATCGCGCCGCCGCGCCGCCTCGATCGCGGTCTGGCCGCTTTTGTTGCGCGTCCACGGATCGGCGCCATGGCGCAGCAAGATGCGCGCGACGTCGACCGCTTTGTCCTCGTCGTCGGGCAGGAAGAAAAGCGGTGTCGGAGTATCTTTGTTCACCCGCGCTCGATTGGCGAGATCGGGATCGGCGCTCAGCACGGCATCGAGCCGCTCGGTCAGGCCGAGATGGACCAGCGGCCACAGATCGCGGCTCAACGGTGCGAGCAGATCCACCATCCGCGGCCGTCCCAGCACGACCGCCCAGCTGAGCGGCGTGCCGTTCCACTTGCGCTCGCGGCGGTCGATCTCGGCACCGGTGGCGATCAGCAGGTTGGCCGCCTCCAGCGATCCCGACTGCACCGCGCGGTGCAGCGGACTGATCCCCTCATGATCGCCTCCGCCGACATCGGCGCCCAGCGACAGCAACAGCGCGATGGCGGGCGCATTGCCGAACTCGGCGGCCGCCAGCAGCAGGGCAGGATTGGTCACCAATTGCGCATCGGCCGCAAGCAGCGCCCGCGCGCTCGCTTCGTCGCCGCGCAGGCACGCCGCCCGGAATGCCTCCGCCCCGCTCAGCGCGACCGGCGTGGCGCCATGACGCTCGAGCAAGGCGGCCATATCGACGAACCCGGAAAGCTGCGCCAGAGCATGGACCGGCTGGCCGGTATAAGCATGCGGCGTATCGGCGTTGGCGCCCCGCTCCAGCAGCCACTCGGCGCGCTCCAGATGGTTCTGCCCGACCGCATTGCCGAGCAGATAGTCGAGCGGGTTGAGCGGCTGGTTCCCGCCGATGCGATAGCTGACCGCATCGCGCCAGCGCTCGGTCACGCCTTGCGCCTCGCAATGCCGCCACAGCAGATCGTACCAATAGATATCCTGGCCGACGATCGAGATGTTGTAGAGCGCCTGGGTGTCGAACGGCGACGCGCCGGCCGCGACCAGCAGCTCGACCAGCTCGGTCGCCTTGGGATGGCTCGGCTTGGCACCTTCGCCCAGGCCGATCGCGCCGGTCACCAGGGTGAAATCATTGTCCCAGCCATCGTTGTGCGAAAAATTCGTATCGGCCCCTGCCGCGAGCAGCAGCCGTGCGATCGTCACCGCGTTGGTGACGTCGAGCCGGCCATAGGCGACATAGGCGAGCGCCGGCCAATCCATCGGCCCGCCCGTGGCGACTGCCGACGCCGGGTCACGCGTCAGGCGCCGCTCGACCTCGGCGACATCGCCGCAGGCGGCGGCGGTGAACAGGCTGTCGTGCGCGATAGTGGGATAACGGACCAGGATGCGCCGCGCGGGGGCGGGGTCGCCGCTCCACCATTGTCCCAGCAATTGATCGAGGCGCTCGGCATAGCTCTGGCGATCGAGCGCGAGATCGGCGATCGCCGCCTTGAGCGCGACCCAGTTTTCGTAGCCATAGTCGAGCGCCAGCGCTTGGTGCACGTCGCGCAGTCCGGGATCGCCGGACGGTTTCGCGCCGGCGTCGCGCAGCCGCGCGATCGCAGCGGCATCGCCCGCGCGAATGGCTTTCAGCCAGCGCTTGGCGTCCTTGCGCAGGGTGTCGAGATTGGTCTTGGGCGTGAGCGTACGACGCATCGGAAACCTTCCTTCCAAATGCCAGACGTCCGCTTACGAAAGGCCGGAAGAAGGGTTCGTAAGTATCGTTTTCAGCTGGATGGGAGAAGCTCCCTTGCCGCGGACAGGTGGCGCTCCAGATGCGCTCTGGGCGGGAGTATTGGCGATGGCGGGGGCGGTGTCAACGAGGGTGGTGGCCCAATCGATCGACTAGCCTACCGGCATTTAGTGGTTTTGATAAACCGCCACCGAAATCCCTATAGCGCCGACAACCTTAGGCCTGCGTCAGCTTTTCGTTTTGACGCATTTCAGCGAATTGTCTTGCTTGAGATCGAGCGGCGCCTCGTTCGTCGCGGCATCGACCACCTCGATATGACACGAGTCCCACACGACTGTGCGTTGCACCACGTTGTAGGTATGGTGCGGGATCGGCGTGAAAGTCACGTTGTTTTGGCATACGCCGGTGCTGTAACCGACTATGCGCTGTACCGTGACGTAGAGGTTGAGCGGGGCACCTGCGGGAACCGATTTCGTAATCGACGCGCCGGAAAACATCGCCAATCCGGTCAGGCGCTTCTTATGGCGGCAAGTCAGACCCTCGGGTAACAGATAGAAGTCTTGTATCGTGGCGGTACCGACGCCGGCGCCCTTGTCGTAGCCTTTGCGCATTACGAAAGTGGCGGTTTCGCTCTGAGGCGCCACGCCCAAGGTTACGACGCCCAGCGCCAGGCCCCCAACTGCCTTGATCAACTGATTCACTCCGCCCCCTTTACGCAATTGCCCCGGTGCCGGCGTATAACCCGCTAAAAAAGATCGACAAGTGCCGTATGCGTCCATTTACGGAGGGAACTTATTCGATGTTTTGGTGACAGCTTACTAAATGTACAAATATGCCGGCCGGCATGGCCCGACGTAGCAGCCTGATGGAAAAGTGCGTTTAGTAAACTCTCGCGGAAATCCTCACGCCTGTGTTGAGTCACTGGGGGGTACTCCAGTCTGCTAAATACTCGTTACCGTAATTTGACATAACACCGGATTTACACGTCATGCCCCAGCCCGTTTCTATTAGTATTCAACTCGGCGTGAACGATCTCGGGGAGCGCCCAGAACTCGCCGTAATGATTGCGAAAATCATACTCGAATGGTCGAAAATTGAGGAGCAACTCGCCACTATTTTCGCCCACGGCCTGCACGGCGAGCCTGCCATCTCCCATGCTTTGCTATCCTGCACGTCAAACCTCGCGACTCGACTAAGTATGATCCAAACTGCACTCACCCTCGGCTGCTCGGAGGCGGCGGGGAAGGAATTCGCCAAAGATGTGGTTCCTAAGGTTCGAAAGGCCGCAAAATGGCGAAACAAGATCGCCCACGGTATTTGGACAATCCACGAAAAATACCCGGACGATCTGATTTGGTGCGCTGGGACGATGAGTCCCACGCTGGCCAGTGAACGTTACACGAAGAAGGATTTTCTAGAACTCTGGCTTCGCCTTCTGAAGGCTCACGAATTTCTGCTAACATACGCTTTGGCGCTTCCGGTGCGCTATCCACGTCGGGCATCTGAAGATCCCGTGCCGTTCTGGCGACCTGCGGACAGTGAGGCGTCCGCGGAGAGTATTGCAGATCGCGAAGGCTAGCGGGCTCAAATCAGCCCCTGACCCCGCAAGCTCACAAACCCCTTCGTCCCCACGATGATATGATCGTGCACCGCGATCCCCATCTTCTTGCCCGCCTCGACCACGGCTCGCGTCAGGTCGATATCCGCGCGGCTCGGCGAGGGATCGCCCGAGGGGTGGTTGTGGACCAGGATGATCGACGCCGACTTCAGGTCGATCGCGCGGCGGATGACTTCGCGGACATAGACCGGCGCCTCGTCGATCGAGCCTTCGTTCATCAGCTCGTCGCGGATCAGCATGTTGCGCGTGTTCAAGTGCAGCACGCGGACACGTTCGTTGCCGTGGTGCGCCATGTCGGCGCGGAGGTAGTCGAGCACCGCTTGCCAGTTGGACAATAACGGTTTCTCGGCCACCTCCGCCTTCAGCAAGCGCAGCGCGGTCGCCTGCACGATCTTGAGCGCGGCGACCGAGGTTTCGCCCATGCCCTTGACCCGCGCCAGTTCCTCGGGCGCTGCGGTCAGCAGACCGGCGATCCCGCCGAACTCGCGCAGCAAGGCATAAGCCAGCGGCTTGGTGTCGCGCCGCGGGATGGCGAGCGCGAGCAGATATTCGATCAATTCGTGGTCGAGCAGCCCGTCGGCATCGGCGAGCAGCCGCTGCCGCAACCGCGCGCGGTGACCAAGATGATCCGGTTCCGGAACGTCCCCCATGGGCCATGGGTTAATCGGCGATAAGGGGCCGCGCAATTGCCCCGATGCCGTCGCGGCGTGTAGCGTAGTGGTTAATGACGATAACAAGGGGCCGATGACCGAAAGCGAGCCAGATATTGCCCGCCCGTCGCGCGCCGGCCGCATCCGGTTCAGGCTCGGCATCGCGCTTGGGCTGTTGCTGGTCGTGCTCGCCGGGCTGTGGATGGTGCGCAAGCCGGTCGCCGAGCATTTCATCGACGATGCCCTGTCGCAGGCGAAAGTGCCGGCGCGCTACACGATCGAGGACCTCGCGCTGGGGCATCAGCGCCTCACCGATATCGTCATTGGCGACCCCGCGCATCCCGACCTCATCGCCGATTGGGTGGAAGTGCAGACCTCGGTCGATTTCGGCGGCGCGCATGTGACCGGCGTCCGGGCCGGGCATGTGCGAATGCGGGCGCGCGTCATCGATGGCGCGCTGTCGCTGGGGTCGCTCGACCGGCTGATTCCCAAGGGGGCAGGAGGCGCCTTTCGACTGCCCGCGACCTGGCTCGACCTTCAGGACGGCCGGATGCGGTTGGAAGCGCCGCAGGGCGTGGTGGGCCTGAAGGCATCGGGCAGCGGCCGGCTCGATGGCGGGTTCCAGGGGCAAGTGGCGGCGATCAGCGCGCGGATCGCGAGTGGCGCCTGCGCTGCCGACAAAGCGGTCGCCGCGCTCAGGATCGATATCCGCTCGGACGCGATCCATCTCCGCGGCCCCGTGCGCGCGGGCGAAGCAGGCTGCAACGGCAATGGCGCGACCCGGTTTCGCGCCGATATCGACGCGGCGGTCGCCCAGACGTTCGATCGCTGGAACGGCCATGCCAATCTCGCCGCGGACCGCGTGACCGCGCCGTCGCTGAAGGCCGAAGCGATTGCCGGATCGCTCGGCTTTGCCGGCACCGCGCGCGGGATCCAGGGGACCGCGAGGCTCACAGCCGACCAGTTGACCGGCGGCGGCATTGCCGGTCGGGCGGCGGTGATTGACGGCGCCTATCGCTATGCCGATGCGAAAAGCGCGTTCACCGGCAAGGCGCAGCTGGGACGTGCCGCCTTGCCCGACGCGATCCGCGCCAACTTTCGGTCCTGGGGATCGTCCGGCGCGGGGACGCCGCTCGCGCCGCTGGCTGCCCAGCTTGCCGGCGCGGCCGACGATGCGGCGCGCGAATTCGCCTTGTCGGCCGAACTGTCGGCGGCGACCGATGGCGGGCGCGGCGCGGTCAAGCTGTCTCGCCTGCTCGCCGTCGCCGATAGCGGCGCGAGCGTCACGCTGACCAGCCGGGACGGCGCGCAGATCGTCTGGCCGAACGGTGGAGTCATCCTCCGCGGCGATCTCGTCGCCGGCGGCGGGGGGCTGCCCGATCTGAGCGCGCATCTCGATCAGCAGCGCGCCGGCGCCCCGATTACCGGCACCGCGACGATGGAGCCCTACGAGGCCGACAATGCGCGCCTCGCGCTCGCGCCGGTTAGGTTCAGCGCCGGGCTCGATGGGCGGACGCGGATCGAGAGCGAAGCGATATTGTCCGGTCCGCTGTCCGGCGGCGCGGTGGACGGATTGCGGTTGCCGCTGCTCGCGCAATGGGATGGGCGGGGGAGCCTTGCGGTCAACCCGGCCTGCGCGCCGGTGGCGATCGCCCGGCTGCGCCTCTCCGGATTGGATGCGCGCGAGTTCCGGACGCAGCTTTGCCCGGTCGACGGCGCGATGTTGCGGATCGCGGGCGGGCGGATCGACGGTGGCGCGGTGGCGCGCGACCTTCGGCTCAACGGCGCGCTTGGCTCCAGTCCGCTTGCGGTCGCCGCGGCCCAGGTCACGTTGCGGCTCGGCGACCGCCATTTCGTGCTCGATCGCCTGGCAGTACGGCTCGGCGAGCCCGAGCGGCTGACGCGGCTCGATATCGCGACGCTCGACGGGAGCTTCGGCCAATCGATCGGCGGCAAGTTCGACGATGCCGGCGGCCAGATCGGCGCGGTGCCGCTGATCCTGTCGCAAGCGGCGGGGACATGGCGGATGGACAAGGGCCGGTTGCTGGTCGGCGGCGCGCTGACGGTGGCGGATGCCGCGCACGATCCGCGCTTCCACCAGCTTGCCGGCCGTGACGTGTCGCTGACGCTCGCCGACAATCGCATCGCCGCCACCGGCAAGCTGACCACGACCAATGGGGCGGTGAAAGTCGCCGACGTCGCGATCGCCCACGATCTGTCGAGCGGTGCGGGCTCGGCCGATCTCGACGTCACCGGGCTGACCTTCACCAAAACATTCCAGCCCGAAGCGCTGACGCCGGTGACCGAAGGCGTGATCACCAATGTCGCGGGTACCGTCACCGGCCATGGCCATATCGCCTGGACGCCCCAGGCGGTGACGAGCAATGGCGTGTTTCGAACGCGAGACGCCGATCTCGCCGCCGCGTTCGGCACGGTCACCGGCCTGTCGGGCGAAACCCGCTTCACCGATTTGCTGGGGATGGTGTCCGCACCCGATCAGGTCGCGACGGTCAAGACGATCGATACCGGCATCGCCGTCAGCGACGGCGTGGTCCATTATCAGTTGCTCGGCCCGCAGCGCATCCAGGTCACCGACGCGCGCTGGCCGTTTGCCGGCGGGCGGCTCGATCTCGCCCCGACCTTGCTCGATTTCGCGGATCCCGGCGGCCGGCATTTGACGTTTCGCCTGGCCGCGGTCGATGCCGCGCAATTCCTGCAGCAATTCGACTTCAAGAATCTGAACGCGACCGGCGTGTTCGACGGCACCCTGCCGATGATCTTCGACATCAATGGCGGCCGGATCGAAAGGGGCGAATTGCACGTGCGCCCGGGCGGCGGCACTTTGGCTTATGTCGGTCAGGTCACCAAGGAGGATGTCGGCACCTGGGGCAATCTGGCGTTCCAGGCGCTCAAGTCGCTACGCTATCGCAACCTCGATTTGACCTTGAACGGCCCATTGGCGGGCGAAGTCATCACCGAAGCGCATTTCGCCGGGGTCAGCCAGGGGGAGGGGACCAAGTCCAACTTCCTGATCCGCCGGTTGCAGCGGCTGCCGTTCGTGTTCAACGTCAAGATCCGCGCGCCTTTCCGCTCGCTGCTCGATTCGGCGCAGAGCTTCTACGACCCCACGCTGCTGATAAAGCGCAACCTGCCCGCGCTGATCCGCGAGCAGAACAAGGCCCAGCCTGGTGTGCGACCCGTTCAGCCTCCCGCAAGCGAGACCAAGCCATGATACGAACAGGATTGACGATGGAGCGATTGAGCCTGACCACCAGGAAGATGCGACAGATGGCATTGATCGGCGCGACCTGCGCCACGGGATTGCTGGGCGGTTGCGTCAACGTGACCGCGCCGGACAAACCGATCGAGATCAATCTGAACATCAACATCACCCAGCAAGTGGTGTATAAACTGGACGGCCAGGCCAAGGCGCTGATCGACGAGAATCCGGGGATATTCTGACGATGAAACGGACGATGACTGCTTCCGCCCTGCTGCTGGGCATCCTGATCGCGATCGCGCTACCCGCGACGGCGCAGGAGCGCGACCCCGCTTATGCCGCGGCGCGAGCGGCGGGACAGATCGGCGAACTGCCCGATGGCTATATCGGCGTGGTCGGCACCCCGACCAAGGATCTGTCCGCGCTGGTCAACAAGATCAACATCCAGCGCAAGGCGGTCTATACCCAAAAGAGCGCGGCGAGTGGCTCGACGGTCGAGGAGATGGCCTTCACCACCGGGTGCAACCTGATCCTCAAGACCGCGCCGGGCGAGAAATATCGCGATCCCGCCGGCAATTGGCAGACACGCACTGCCGCCGCGCCGAAGCGCGATCCGCGCTGCGTCTAAAGTATCGCGCGGAAAAGTGGGTACCGGTTTCCGCAAACGGCGATACGATCACAAATACCTAGAGCGGAGAGCCTAATTCACAAATCAGGCACTCCGCTCTTGCTTATCCCTTCGGACGGTTGACTCGGTCCGGCCGCTTTCCTAAACGCGCGCTCAGCAAACGGGGGCTGTGGCCTTTCCGCTGCCCCGATCGTCGCCCGCTTGCCAGAGCGTGGCGGCGTTTCTTTATCAGGATGTTTCAGCGCCTTGGCCGACGATCGCCAGAATACTGACCTCGACAGCCGGATCGCCGCAGCGCGCGCCGCTGAAGAGGCGCGTTCGAGCGCCGGGCCGCAACCTTCCAAGGGATACGGCCAGGGATCGCGTGTCCTGATGGAACTGATCGGCGCCCCGCTCGGCGGCGGCATCGTCGGCTGGGCGCTCGATCATTGGCTCGGCACCAGCCCCTGGCTGCTGCTGACCTTCCTCGCGCTCGCGATCATCGTCGCGTTCCGCAACATCTACCGCATTTCTAAGGAGCGAGCCGAATAATGGCCGGCGACATCAACCCGATGGAACAGTTCGAGGTCGGTCACCTGATCGATCTCAAGCTTTTCGGCTACGACGTCTCGTTCACCAACTCGGCGCTGTTCATGGTCGTCGTGTTCGTGCTGCTCGCCGTCTTCATGGCGGGCGGGCTGAAGCGTCAGCTGATCCCCGGCCGCTGGCAAGTTGCGGCCGAAAGCGCGGTGTCGTTCATCGATTCGATGGTCAATGTGAACATTGGCAAGGGCGGCAAGAAGTTCGCGCCGTACATGTTCTCGCTGTTCTTCTTCATCCTGTTCGCCAATCTGGTCGGCGTGCTGCCGCTGGCGATCATCCCGCATCTCCACACCTTCGCCGTCACCAGCCACATCACCGTGACCGCGGTGTTGGCGTTCTTCTCGTTCGGCATCGTACTGGCGGTCGGCTTCTGGAAGCACGGCCTGAAATTCTTCTCGCTGTTCGTGCCGCACGGCGCACCCTGGGTGCTGCTGCCGGTGATCGTCCCGGTCGAGCTGATCTCGTTCCTCGTGCGCCCCTTCTCGCTGGGTCTGCGACTGTTCGTCGCGATGACCGCGGGGCACATCCTGCTCGAAGTGTTCGGCAGTTTCGCGGTTCAGGGGCTGAATGCCGGCCTCAGCGGCAGCCCGATCGGCTTCGTCGTGTGGGTCGGCAGCTTCCTGATGATCCTGGGCGTTTCGGCGCTCGAACTGCTGGTCTGCGCGATCCAGGCTTACGTGTTCGCGCTGCTTACCTCGCTGTACCTGCACGACGCGGTGCATCTGCACTAAGTCACCGAGTTCATTATCGTTTTTTCAATGCTGTAGATTATTCTGGGAGTTTAAAATGACTGATCATGGTTTGATGTACATCGGTGCCGGCCTCGCGGCGATCGGCGTCGGCGCGGCCGCGCTGGGCGTGGGCAACGTGTTCGGCTCGTTCCTCGAAGGCGCGCTGCGCAACCCGTCGGCCGCCGACGGCCAGCAGGGCCGCCTGTTCATCGGCTTCGCGGCCGCCGAGCTTCTGGGTCTGATCGCGTTCGTCGTCGCGATCCTGATCCTGTTCGTCGTCAAGTAAGCAGCAAAACGAGCGCTTCCGATGCCTCAGATATCCCAAGCAGCCTCCATCTACGCGTCGCAGCTGTTCTGGCTCGCGATCGTGTTCGCGGCGGTCTATTTCGGGATCGGCCGGGCGATGGTGCCGAAGATCGAGCGGACGATCGACGATCGTAACGCTCGCATCTCGGCGGACATCGCCGCGGCGGAGGAAGCGCGCAACACCGCGCGCGCCGCCGAGGAGGGCTATACCGCCAGCCTCGACAGCGCGCGCAGCCAGGCCCTGAAGCTAGTCGGCGAGGCCAAGGCGAAAGCCACCGCATCGACCGAACAGGCGATCAAGGCGGGCAATGCCGACCAGGAAAAGGCGCTGGCCGAGGCCACCACACGCATCGATACGGCCAAGGCGACCGCGCTCGCCGGGATCGAAGATGCGACGGTGGATGCGGTCGAGGCGATCGTCGCCAAGCTGTCGGGCGTCACGCCCAACCGCGCGACGGTGGCGGCACGAGTGAAGGCGGAACTGGCCAATGGCTAATCTCCAGGCGACCACGCTGGCCAAGGAAACCGGCACCACCGAACTGCATCACGAGGCTTCGGCATTGGGTTTGACCCCGCCGGCCTGGGTGGCGCTGGCGATGCTGTGCGTGATCGGGATCATGATCTGGCAGAAGGTGCCGGCGCTGATCGGCCGCATCCTCGACGGCAAGATCGCGACGATCCGCCAGCAACTCGATGAAGCGGCGGCCTTGCGCGCCGAGGCCGAGGCGTTGCTTGCGGACGCGAAGAAGCGCGATGCCTCGTCGGCGTCCGACGCCGCGGCGATCGTCGCCCATGCCGAGCAGGAAGCTGCGGCTCTGGTCGCCAAGGCGCAGACCGACGCGACAGAATTGGTCGCGCGGCGCGGCAAGATGGCCGAGGACAAGATCGGCGCCGCCGAGCGCGCCGCTGTCGCCGAGGTCCGTGGCAAGGCTGCCGATGCCGCGACCCGCGCTGCCGCGTCGATCATCGCCGAGACGCATGGCACCGCCGCCGACGCCAAGCTGGTCGACAAGACCATCGCCGGCCTGTCGCGACTCAACTGAGCTTTCCCGTCGCGTAGGCGGGTCGCACCCTCCATCACCCGAACGTCATCCCGGCCTTGTGCCGGGATCCAACAGGCCGCGAGCTGGAGGCTGGAGCCTCTTGTCCAGCGCTTGCTGCACAGTGGATCCCGGCACAAGGCCGGGGTGACGGAGGGAGAGAGGCGCGGTCATCCCGAACCATTGCCGCTGACTGCCTTACCCCTTAGGGGACGCCGTCATGATTTCCCCCGAAGACTGCAAGACGATGACCGACGTCCGTGCCGGCGTCGACGCAGTGGACCGTCAGCTCGTCGACCTGCTCGCGATCCGGTTCCGCTTCATGACTGCCGCAGCGCGGATCAAGCAGGACCGCGGCACGGTTCGCGACGAAGCCCGCAAGGCGCAAGTCATCGCCAATGCCAAGGCCGCGGCAGAAACCGCCGGCGTACCGCCTCAGCTCGTCGGCGACCTGTGGGAACGGCTGGTCGAAGGCTCGATCGACTATGAATTCGATCGCTGGGATCAGCATCGCGCGTGATGGCTGCGTGGCTGCCACAATTCCGACGCCAATCGCGGCCACACAGGGGCACTCTTTAGGGGAGAACGAAAACATGATGTCGCTGATCGCTATCGCTCTGCTTGCTGGCCAGACCGCGCCGGCTCCTGCCGCGACGCCCGCGCCCGCGCCTGTCGCTCCCGCCGCCGCTGCTCCGGCCGCCGCCGGCAAGTTCACCCTCGACACTCCGATCGAGACGATCGAGGCCGATGCCAAGGCCAAGGAAGTGCTCACCGCCGATCTCGGCATGGATGTCGCGCAGCACCCGGCCTATGACAGCTTCAAGTCGATGAGCCTCAATCAGGTCGCACCGATGTCGGGCGGCAAGATCACCGACGACGTGCTCAAGAAGATCGCCACCGACCTCGCCGCGGTCCAGTAAGCATCATGCGCTGGTTCGCTCCGGTGGTCCGTCTCGTGCCGCCGGAGCGATCCGGCGGCATTATGGGCAGGCTTTTTGGGCGCAGGCCGGGACCGTCAGGCGGCAGCGCTTTTGAGCATTTCGGCGGGGTGCCGCTCGGGCTCGCGCCGGATCGGTGGCCACATTGCGCCGATTGCGGCAAATCCCAATCGCTACTTGCCCAGTTCAAGCACCACGCGGAGCGGCTCGACCTCGGCGGCGAAGGTCGCGTCCTGCTGGTCTTTCAATGCGGCCATGATCCGGGCATGTGCGAGAGCTGGGATCAAGTTGCCGGCGCCAATGCTGCTTTCGTGGTTGCGGCGTCGGAGCTTACCCAGTTTCCAACCCCGGTTCCCGACGACAATCCACCCCTAGATCCCGCGATCGAGATCGTTGACTGGATTGCGCACGAGGATGGTATCCCCGAGAGCGAGCGGGCATCGTTTATGGGAGATGCTTCGCTCTCAGCGATGACTGATGAGCAGCGTGAACGCCCAGTTGCCGCAACGCGGCTTGGCAGTGTCCCCGTGTGGATTCAGAACGCGGATGAGGCGCCCGCTGGCTGGCGGTTCGCTGGTCAGCTTGATAGCACTGATCAAGTTACCTATCCGGGTGTCAGCGCGCCTAACTTCGGCGATTCCGGAATTGCCTATCTCTTCCTGCGAGATCGCCCTGACAACCTCCCTGAGGCGCGGATGTTTTGGCAATGCTGCTGACAGCACGCGGGTGGCGTCCGATTCAGGAAGTGCCTATCTCCCGATAGATGTCGCAACCCAATACCCCCGACCGATTCAACGAAGATAAAGCCACCTACGCCGTCCGCGGCGGTGGCGAGGCGCCCGACCTTGCCGCCGGCGTGGCGGCGATCCGCAATGTGTTGAAGACCCTGCCGGCGCGGCCCGGTGTCTATCGCATGCAGGATGCGCGCGGCGACGTGCTCTATGTCGGCAAGGCGCGCGCGCTCAAGAACCGCGTGACCAATTACACGCAGGTCGATCGCCTGCCCAAGCGCCTGCAGCGGATGGTCGCGCAGACGCGGTCGATGACGATCGTCACGACCAACAACGAGGCCGAGGCGCTGTTGCTCGAGGCGCAGCTGATCAAGCGCTTCCGGCCCGCCTACAACGTGCTGTTGCGCGACGACAAAAGCTTCCCGTTCATCCTGCTGCGCGCCGACCACGACTTTCCGCGGATCCAGAAGCACCGCGGCGCGCGCCGCGCCAAGGGCAATTATTACGGCCCCTTCGCCAGCGCCGGGTCGGTCAACAACACGCTCAACGCGTTGCAGAAATTGTTCCTGCTGCGCTCGTGCACCGACGGCTTCTTCAAGACGCGCGACCGGCCGTGCCTGCTCTATCAGATCAAGCGCTGCTCGGCGCCGTGCGTCGGGCGGATCGGGGTCGAGGAATATGCCGAACTGGTCGGCGACGCGAAGGACTTCCTCGCGGGCAAGTCGACCAAGGTGCAGACCAAGCTGGGCGCGCAGATGACCGAGGCGGCCGAGGCGATGGACTTCGAGCTCGCCGCGGTGCTGCGCGATCGGCTCAAGGCGCTGACCTTCATCCAGGGGACGCAGGCGATCAACGCCGAGGGAGTTGGGGACGCCGACGTTTTCGCGCTCGCCTGCCGCGACGGGGTGATGGGGATCCAAGCCTTCTTCATCCGCGGCGGGCAGAATTGGGGGCATCGCAGCTTCTTTCCGGCGCATACCAACGAGGTGCCCGAGGACGAGGTGCTGACCAGCTTCCTTACCCAATTCTACGAAGAGGTGCCGCCCGCGCGGAACGTGCTGCTCGACCGCGAGCTGGCCGAAGGCGCGCTGTTGAGCGAGGCGCTCGCCGAGCGCGCCGGCTACAAGGTAGCGCTGTCGGTGCCGCAACGCGGTGACCGCCGCCGGCTGATGGAACAGGCCAAGCGCAACGCGATCGAGGCACTCGACCGGCGGCTGGCGGAGTCGACCACCCAGGCGAAATTGCTGCGCGAAGTCGCCGACCTGTTCGAGCTGGCCGAGCCGCCCAACCGCATCGAGATCTACGACAACAGCCATATCCAGGGGACCAATGCGCTCGGCGCGATGGTCGTCGCCGGGCCCGAAGGCTTCCGCAAGGGCCAGTATCGCAAGTTCAACATCAAGCAGGCCGCAACCGACGACGATTTCGCGATGATGCGCGAAGTGTTCGGTCGCCGCTTCGCCCGCGCCCAGGCAGAGGATCCCGACCGCGATGCCGGCGACTGGCCCGACCTCGTGCTGATCGATGGCGGCCGGGGGCAACTCAATGCGGCCAAGGGCGTGCTCGAGGAAATGGGGATCGAGGACGTGTGCCTGGTCGGCGTCGCCAAGGGCCCGCATCACGGACGTGAGGGGCGCGAAGTGTTCCACTTGATGGACGGGCGGGAGCTGACTCTGCCGGTCAATTCGCCGGTCCTGTTCTACCTCCAGCGCCTGCGCGACGAGGTCCACCGTTTCGCGATCGGCGCCCACCGCCAGAAACGCGCCAAGGCGATCGGCGCGTCACCGCTGGACGAGGTTCCGGGGATCGGGCCGGCGCGCAAGAAGGCGCTGCTGATGCATTTCGGCACCGCGCGCTCGGTGCGGGGCGCGAGTCTGGATGACCTCAAGAAGGCGCCCGGTGTGTCGGCCGCGGTCGCGCAACAGGTCTACGATTTCTACCATTCGCGGTAACTTAGGAGACTCCCTTCCCTGCAAGGGAGGGGTTAGGGGAGGGTCTGTTCATCGCTTCGGCGCGACACGCCCTCCCCCAACCCCTCCCGTAAACGGGAGGGGAGAATAAGGGAGGTCCGTCCTGCCTCAGCTGCGTGCCGTCACCTTAGAATAATCCATGTGCTTGAGGTCCTCGATCAGCCCGGGCCCGGTCGGCTCCCATCCGAGCAGCTCGCGCGTCTTGGCGCTGGACGCGGGAAGGTCGAGTCCGGCGAACATTGTCAGCCAGTCGAAATGTGCCGGCGCTTCTTCGGGAGTCAGCGAAATGACGGGCAGATTCAGGCCTGCGCCAACGACCTCGGCGATGTCGCGGACCGGGATGCCCTCTTCGGCCACGGCGTGATAGCGCGCGCCGGGTGCCGACCGCTCGACCGCGAGGACATAGAGCTTCGCGACGTCGAGCACATGTGCAGCGGGCCAGCGGTTAATACCCTCGCCGATATAGGCGACAACGCCCTTCGCCTTCGAAAGGTCGATGAAGGGCGAAACCAGGCCCTGTTTCACGGTGTCGTGGACCTGCGGCAGGCGCATCGAGACGATGTTCACGCCCGCGTCGAGCAATGCCTGGCCCGCCAGTTCCGACGCGGCGCGCGGGTTGGGGTGGTTTCGGTTCAGCACATCCTCGGTCGCGGGTCCGCCCGACTCTGGATTGCCGATGCCGGTGCCCGAGGTGATCAGCAGCGGGCGGCTCGAGCCCTTGAGCGCGGCGCCCATCGCCTCGATCACGCGGCGGTCCTTGTCGCAATTCGCCACGAAGTTCGAGAAATCGTGATCGAACGCGGTGTGGATCACCGCGTCGGCCTGGTCCGCGCCGGCGCGGAGGGTATCCGGCTGCTCCAGATCGCCGCGATGGACCTGCGCGCCGGCCGCTTCGAGCGCGCGAGCGCCGACATCGGACCGCGTCAGGCCGAGCACCTCATGCCCTGCCGCCAGCAGTTCGGGGACGATGCGGGAGCCGATGAAGCCGGTGGCGCCGGTGAGGAAGACACGCATGGAACAGCCTTTCGATATTGTTCAGGGCGCGATGTCGGGCTACTCGTCATCCTGTAAAAGTAGTGACCTTATCATGGTATAATCATCAACAGGATCGCCCAGCATATGCCCGCCGAATCCGCCAATCCGCTCGGCACCTTCCTGCGCGATCGCCGTACGCGGCTCGATCCCGCGGCGTTCGGCTTCGGTGGAGGGCGCCGCCGCACGCCTGGTCTGCGCCGTGAGGAAGTCGCGCAGCGCGCCAATATCAGCCCGACCTGGTATACCTGGCTCGAACAGGGTAGGGGCGGCGCGCCGTCCGCCGACGTGCTCAACCGTATCGCCGCCGGATTGATGCTGACCGAGCCGGAGCGCGAGCATCTGTTCATCCTAGGCCTCAGCCGCCCGCCCGAAGCGCGCTATCGTGGCGCCGAGAGCGTGACCCCGCGTTTGCAGCGCGTTCTGGATGCCTTGTCGCCCAGCCCTGCCTTGGTCAAAACCGCGATCTGGGACGTGGTAGCATGGAACGACGCGGCGGCGGCATTGCTGACCGATTATGCACGGCTGCCGCCGGATCGACGCAACATCCTGCGCATGATGTTCTCCGACGCGCGAGTGCAGGCAGCGCAGGAAGATTGGCTGAGCGTCGCGCGCTTCGTCGTGGCATCGTTCCGAGCCGAGGCGATGCGGGCCGGCGCGGGTGCGGAGATCGCGCAGCTCGTCGACGAGCTTTCGCACACCAGCCCGCATTTCGCGGCGTTGTGGCAGGCCAATGACGTCGTCGGGCATGCGGAGGGCGTGAAGCGTCTGCGGCACCCTGAGATCGGGCTGATCGAACTGGAATTCTCGATTTTCGCGGTCGATGGTCGCCCGGACCTGGCAATGATCGTCTACAATCCCGTCGCCTCCGAGGGCGCGGATCGCATCCGGTCGCTCATCGCCGCGCGCTCGGAGCGACGCGTCGCGGAGCATCACAACCCGGCATAGACCCGGTCGCGAAAGTCCTTCACGCGCTTATTGAGGTCGATGATCCCGGCGACCGGCGCCCCGGACGTCTCGACCAAGCGCTCGGCCAGGCACCCCGCTTCCGACCGCAGTGCCTCTCCCTTCGGCGTCGTCTCGATCAGCACTTCACGCTCGTTCTTGGGGTTGCGTGTCCGCGTCACCAGCCCGGCCGCCTCCAGCCGTTTGAGCAACGGGGTCAGCGTGCTCGATTCGAGCGCGAGCTTCTCGGCCAATCCGCCCACATTCTGTCGACCATCATGCCATAGCAGGTTGAGTACCAGGAATTGCGGATAGGTGATCCCCATCCGGTCGAGCAGCGGCTTGTACGCACGCTGCACCGCCATGCTCGCTGAATAGAGCGCGTAGCAGAGCTGGTCGTCGAGCTTCATCACATCCATCGGTTGCGTCCGCCGTTAAATTTCGTCGCTAACGTATATTGCGATAAGTTTTATCTTGACAAGAGCAGACTCGGCACTATTTCGACCATCGCGACAATAGTTATCGCGATATATATAAGGAGCCTCTGTCATGGACATTCTCTATCGCACCAGCGCCACCGTAACCGGCGGCCGCACGGGTCATGGCCGCAGTGAAGACGGCTTGCTCGACGTCGAGTTGCAGACCGCCAAGGAACTCGGCGGTACCGGCGGTGGCACCAATCCGGAGCAATTGTTCGGCGTCGGCTATGCCGCCTGCTTCCTCGGCGCGGTCCGCTTCGTCGCCGGGCAGCGCAAGATTCGCATCGCCGACGACGCCAAGGTCACCGCCAATGTCGGCATCGGCAAGCGCGACGATGGCCGCGGCTTCGGGCTCGACGTAGCGCTCGCGGTCGATCTGCCGGGAATCGACGCCGCGACCGCGCGCGAACTGGTCGACGCCGCGCACATCGTCTGCCCCTATTCGGAAGCGACCCGCGGTAATCTCGCCGTCCGGCTTTCGGTCGTCGAGCACGCGTGACCTGAGCCATTTCCCCTCCCGCTTGCGCGTTCCAGGTCGGTTGCGCCCCCGGCGCAACCTAAATGGTCCGGGGGACCATTTACCTGGAACGGGGTTAGGGGAGGGTCTGTTTCACCTTCCCCGATAGGTACATGCCCTCCCCCGACCCCTCCCGTAAACGGGAGGGGAGTGGTTGCGAGCGATCTTCGGCTTTCAAGGAATTGGCAAAATCTTCACCGTCTGCCGCTATTTCCCGGCAGCGTGACAGCCGTATTCCTCACCATCGATACCGAGCTGATGTGGCGCCATCACGCCGCCGGTTGCGACCTCGCGACCCAAATCGAGCGCTCGCTCGAGCCGGCTGGGGTCGGAATCCGCTATCAGCTCGATATGCTTGGCCGCCACGGCCTCAAAGGAACCTTCTTCGTCGACCCGATGCCGACCATGGTGTTCGGGCTCGATGCGATCCGCCCGGTGGTCGAGGCCATCCTCGCGGCGGGGCAGGAGGCCCAGCTCCACATGCATCCCAATTGGGCCGGGGCGAAAGCGGACGACGCCGGCGCGAGCTCGGGCCGGTTCGAGCTGATCGATTATAATCTCGACGAACAGCGCGCGCTGATCGCCGGCGCGCGTGACTTGCTCAAGGCGTGCGGCGCGCCAGACCCCGTTGCCTTCCGTGCAGGCAGCTACGCCGCCAATGATGCCACGTTGGTCGCGCTGGCGGAACTCGGCTTCCGCTATGATAGCAGCCATAACGGCGCCGACGCGCCCTGGCCCAGCCAGATCGGCCTGCCGCAGCGCCAGATCGCGCCCGTCGCGCATGAGGGCGTGACCGAAGTGCCGGTGACGGTGATCGAGGACGTGCCGGGCAATCTGCGCCATTTCCAGATCTGCGCGCTGTCGCAGGGCGAGATGCGCGCTGCTCTCGACCATGCCGTGGCCGAGGAGCATGCAGCGGTGACCGTCGTCAGCCACAGCTTCGAACTCGCCAATCGCGCCGGCACCCGCGCCAACGGCGTCCATGTCGCGCGGTTCGAAGGATTGTGCGCGATGCTCGCCGACGCGCGATCGACGCTGCCGACCACCTGGTTCCGCGACCTGCCCGAATTCGCCAGTGCGAGTCAGGCAATTCCGCTCGCCCCCAACATGCTGCGCACGCGCTGGCGCCAGGCCGAACAGCTCTGGTCGAACCTGGTCGAGGAACGCGCGGCGTGAGCACTGCGCGCCCGCTGCCGCTCAAATTCCAGATCGGCGCGCGCACGCTCGGCGCGATCCGCCGCGACCTCGTTCGCGTACCGCTCAGCCTCGACGACGCACTCGATGGGGATCTGCCCGATCTGCCGGCGCTCGATCCGACCGCCGACGGCTATCTCGTCACTTCGCTCGCCGAGCATCACCGCCATGCCCTGGCCTATGCGGCCAGCCCGGCGATCGCCTTCGCGCGCCAGCGTTACACGCGCCGCTACGCCGACCTGACGATCGGGTTCCAGGCCTATCTCGAACGCCTGTCGTCGAACACGCGCTCGGGCATCAAGCGCAAGGCGAAGAAGGTCGCCGCCGCCTCGGGCGGTACGCTCGACGTCCGCCGCTTCGCGACCCCCGCCGAACTGCGCGAGTTCCACGAAGTCGCCCGCCGCCTCGCACTCGCCACCTATCAGGAAAAGCTGATGGGTGCGGGCCTGCCCGACACGCCCGATTTCCTCCAGCGCATGTACGTCATGGCGGCGGAAGGCAATGTCCGCGCCTGGCTATTGTATGTCGGCGGCGAGCCGGCCGCCTATCTCTATTGTCCCGTCCATGACGGCACCGTCATCTACGAATTTGTCGGTCATGACCCGCGGTTCGGCGATCTCTCGGTCGGTGCCGTCCTCCAGGTCGAGGCGTTGCGCGACCTGTTCGCCGACCCGGCCTGCCGCCGCTTCGACTTCACCGAGGGCGATGGCCAACACAAGCGCCAGTTCGCCACTGGCGGCATGGATTGCTGCGACCTGCTGCTGCTGCGCCCGACCCTGGCCAATCGCCTCGCCGTCGCTGCCCTGGCGGGGTTCGACGGCGCGATGGCACTG
>Ga0207705_10000890_pt1 | contig 24460 bp, 19 predicted proteins | sample KBSC13metaG_FD_184314 | JGI IMG/M metagenome (GOLD analysis project Ga0207705, IMG submission 184314) | Corn rhizosphere microbial communities from Kellogg Biological Station, Michigan, USA - KBS C1-3 metaG (SPAdes) (version 2) | ecosystem: Host-associated > Plants > Roots > Rhizosphere > Soil ... | reverse complement strand
GCAGATCCTCGGACACACCGCTGAGGCGACCCAGTATCAGCAGTTGGCGGCGGACATCCGGAAGACATACTCGGCAAAGTTCTGGGACGCGAGCACCGGCAAGGTCGGCCCCGGCACCCAGGGCAGCCAGGCATTCGCCCTCTACAACGATGCGATCCCGACCGAGCAGCGGGAAGCGGCGATCAATACGCTGCTGACAAATATCCACGACGTGCACAAGGACCATCTCACCACCGGCATATTCGGCACGAAGTATCTGCTCGACGTCCTCTCCCGTGAGGGCCATAGCGATGTCGCCAACGCGATCGTCAGTCAGCGGACCTTCCCCGGCTGGGGCTGGATGCTGGAGAACGGCGCGACGACCCTCTGGGAGCACTGGGAGGGCAGTGACAACACCTACTCCCAGAACCATCCCATGTTCGGGTCGGTCAGTCAGTGGCTGACACAGTGGGTGGCGGGCATCCAGCCCGCGGAGGATGCGGTCGGCTTCCACCATATCGTCCTGCGCCCGCAGCTCGTGGGCAATCTTGCGCAGGTCGTCGTGCGCTACCACTCGGTCCGCGGCGACATCGTCAGCAACTGGGTCCGCAACGGCAAGCGCGTCTTCTTCTACTTCGACATCCCCGCCAACGCCAGCGCTCTCGTCTACTTCCCTACCACCCGGCGCGTCATCGAGAGCGGCATCCCCGCCTCTCGAGCGCCGGGGGTCACCTTCGTGCGTATGGAAGGGCGTCAGTCGGTCTATCGTATCGGCTCCGGCCGCTACGAATTCGACATCATCGATCCCGCCGTCCCGTAATCCCGGTGAGTTTTGCAGGAGTTTTCGCTCGCTATCGCGCATAATAGAGAGGCTGAATCGTATTTTTTACGTTTGTCGCTCGCTTTCTGTGTACGCCGTTTCAGGACGACACGGAGGGAGTTTATTTTCTACGGATGGAAATGGGCCTGCACTGATGAGTAATGCCGGAGATGAAGTGGTAGTAAAAATGAGAGAGTTGCCGGAACGGGCGGTCGTCACCTCGCAACCTCCAGGACTTACCGACGATCAGTTTCTCTTCCTATGTGAAGGCAGCCTGGAAGCGATGCTCCTGACGGATGATGACGGCAACTGTCTCTATGCGAACCCGGTCGCCTGCGATCTGTTCGGCTATCGCCGCGAGCAGATGGTTCAGAGACGCTTCACAGAGTTGGGGGTTCCGGGAACAGAGAGCAGTGAAGAGAGCAGGCAGGGGTATCTGCAGACGGGCCGGGCATCCGGAGAAGTCTCTTTCGTACGCGCGGATGACGATGTGCGCACGGCGTCTTACTCGGCCTATCGGCAGCCGTCCGGGCATCATCTGCGTATCCTGCGCGACATCACCGATGTTCGGCGCGCGGAGCAGCGTCTGCGGGAGACCGAGCAGGACCGCGCCTATGTGATGGCCAGCGCGCGGTGTCTCATCTGGTATGCGGATATCACCAACACCGACCATCCGGTCTATCTTCACTGGGACCATCACTATGTCGATGCCGAAGCGGCGCAGCAGTTTCTGCCGCTGAATATGCAGCCGGGCGAGTCGTACAATGTGGCGCAATACCGTGCGCGCCCGCCGGAGGATCGGGACGCGTGCGACCGCCGGGGCGCCGAGGCTATTCGGGCAGGACGCAACTACAATCAGGACTTCCGGTGCTATTCGGCCACGGGCGACATCCACTGGATTCACGAGGATGTCCAGGTCGAGACCATCGTCGCGGGCGAGAGGTGGCGGGCGGTCGGGGTCTGCACGGATATTACCGAGCGCAAACGGTATCTGGAGGAGATCGAAGCGCTCAACGCGCGCCTCAAGCGCTCGATTCAGGAGACGCACCATCGCGTCCAGAACAACCTGCAGATCGTCGCCGCCCTGGTCGAGATTCAGATGCCGGAAGGAGAGACTCAGGTACCCACCGCCGCGCTCGCCCGTATCGGCCAGCACTCCCGCACCCTCGCCGCAATCCACGATCTGTTGAGTCCCAACGCCCAGACCGGCATCGAGGCGGACAGTCTCTCCGCGCAGGCTGTCGTCGGCCAACTCTTCCTGCTGCTCCGCAGTACCCTGCAAGGCCGCCGCTTTCGGTACGAAGTCGAAGATTTCCGCCTCTCCACACAGGCCGCAGGCTCCCTCGCCCTGCTCATCTCCGAACTCCTCTCCAACGCCGCTCGCCATAGCCGCACCGAGATCGGCCTGATATTGACCGTCGCCGCAGGAATCGCCCGTCTCGAAATCTACGACGACGGCCCCGGCTTCCCTCCCGAATTCGACTGGCGCACCGCCGCAAAAACCGGCATGCACCTGATCGACATCAGCGGCCGCCACGAACTCCGCGGCGCTATCACCTACACCAACCGCCCCGAATCCGGCGCCGCCATCGTCATCACCTTCCCCATCCCAACCCTATCGCCCATATAGGAGCCTTAAAGCCGAACATCGGTTTCTCCGAGGGCAAGCCACTCGCCAGTTGTCCCAAGACTTTTGTTCAGGGCCATACTCTCAGAAGCGTTCTCATCTAGCATCCCACACTTCGGCATTTTTGCCTTCTGCTCTTACGACAAGCCGCAGTCCTTCTGGAGAAAAAGCTATACAGGAAATACTTTTGGTCTCTCCTCCCAGTGTGAGGAGTTCTGCGCCTGTGACTACCTCCCATATTTTGACATCTCCTTCGGCACTGCCAGTCACAATGCGGCGGCCGTCTGGTGAGAATACCACCGAAGTGACAGCGGAAGTCTGTCCTTTAAGTTTCAGCAACTCTTTACCCGTTTGTGAATCCCATACTCTTGCAGTTCTGTCCAAACTTCCCGTGATCAGCCGCAGGCCGTCAGGGGAAAAATCAATCGAGCGTATAGTGTCCGTATGGCCTTTAAATGTGAGAAGCGCTCTCCCGGTCTGTGCGCTCCAGACGCTTACTATTCCGCTCTTACTTCCTGTGACGATACGTCGGTTGTCGGGAGAAAAGAGGACACACGTAATATCGTCATCGGTGTGCCTATCGAGTGCGAAGAGTTTTTTGCCGGTGTGTGAGTCCCATATACTCGCGGTATAGTCCGGGCGGTCATGATCAACAATAATAACACGATGGCCGTCAGGGGATACCACAGCAGAAAAACCGTAATCAACCTGGACGTTTAGTGTGATGAGTGTTTTTCCAGTGCATGTATCCCATAATCTGGCATTTCTATCTGGATCCTCCGTAACGATAATGCGCCCCTGATATGAGACTGGCACTGGAGTAACTGCTTGGAGCGTGAGCGAATTCGTACCCGTCTGAGCGTCCCACACTCTTACAGTGTCGTCCTGGCTTACCGTGACAATGCGTCGTCCACCAGCGGCAAAAGATACTCCGCCGACGCGGGCAGTATGTCCTTTGAGTGCGAGCAGTTCTGCGCCCGTATGAGCATTCCATACTATAACGCTATGATCCTCACGACCAGTGACAACACGCTGACCATCAGGGGAGAAACACACAGAAGAGACGCCTTCACGTTGAGGGCGCTCAAGCGGCGGAACCAAGGCCTTGGGTTTGAGAGTAAGGATATGTTTTCCGGTTTGAGCATCCCATATCTGAGCGTCGCGCCCACTTCCTGTGGCAATACGTTGTCCATCCGGGGAGAAAGCAACAGCAAGAACGAAATTGGCACGTTCTTTTGGCCCAGATGCAGCAGGAAGAGTAAGCAGTAGTTTACCAGTGTGCGCGTCCCATAGCCTAGCCGTATGGTCGCCGCTTCCACTGACAATATATCGATTATCCGGAGAGAAGGAGAGGGCTGTCACTATTTGGGTATGGCCTTTGAGTGTAAGCTGTTGTTTACCGCTATGAGCATCCCAAACTGTGGCCGTATGGTCGCCTCTTCCGATAACGATACGCTGACTGTCCGGGGAGAACGCAACAGCTGTCCCGGAAGCATGATCATCTTCCAGGCTAAGCAGATCTTGGCCAGTGCGTGAATCCAATACCTTAGTCGCTCCATACCTGCCTCTGGCAACAAATCTAAGGCCATCCGGAGAAAATGCTTTTGGAAAAACGTTGTCTGGGAGAGTGAGGAGTTCTTTCCCGGTTATGGTGTCCCATATCCTGCCGGTATGATTCCAACTTCCGCTTATAACATGCCGCCCATCAGGAGAGACCACCGTAGGAACGTCGAAACTGGATTGCACATCTTGTCCTAACGTTTGGAGTTCCTTACCAGTCTGTCCATCCCATACTTTAGCGTAAATCAGATTATTAGTTACGATACATTGTCCGTCAGGAGAGAACAATGCCGAACTGACATAACTATTTTGCTGATTGAGCGAAAAAGTCGCCGCGTTTATCCGCACATCCCATACACGAACAGTTTGGTCCCAACTTCCGGTAACCAGACGCTGATTGTCAGGGGAAAAATTCATGGATGAGATGCCATTGGTATGCCCCTTGAATGTGAATAGTTGTTTACCATTTTGTGCATCCCATACCCTGGCGATATTGTCCATACTTCCAGTGGCAATTAATTTTCCATCAGGGGAGAAAGCAAGAGAAAAAATCATTTTCGTATGCCCCGGAAGCGTGAGGAGTTGCTTGCCGGTCTGTGCGTCCCACACACGGGCGTCTGACCGACTTCCGGTAACAATACGCGTTCCATCCGCGGAAAAGGCAACAGAACGGACGAACGCATCGTGTCCTTTAAGTGTAAGGAGTTCTTTCCCGGTCTGTGCATCCCATACCTTAGCCGTATGATCGAAACTTCCTGTGACGACGCGCTTGCCATCCATTGTGAAAGCTACACAAAAAACACTGGCAGCATGTCCTTTGAGGGTGAGGAGTTCTTTCCCGGACTGCACATCCCATATCTTCGCAGTGTGATCTTCACTCCCGGTAATAAGTCTCTTTCTATCCTTTGAAAAATACATGGATTGTATGCGACCGGTATGTCCTTTCAGTGTAAAGAGTTCTTTGCCGGTCCGTATGTCCAGTACATTGAGAGTTCCATCTGCAGTCCCAAGGGCAGTGCGCCGCCCCTCCAGAAGCTTGGCGGCAGATATTTCAGAGAGGTTCCCTACATTAACTCGATCCGGAATAGTAATTAACTTGCCCGTTCGTGCATCCCAGACTCTGGCAATGGCGTTCACCCCACTGGTTCGATCGGGAATATAAACTATATTGGCTGTCTTTTCATCCCAGACCCTGGTTGCACGGTTCGATATCAGCGTAATAAATCGTCCCTCCGCAGAAAAGGAGACACTTCCAATAGGAATATCCCCTCCTTCTAAAGTGCCATAGAAGACCGAATTGGTTCGATGCCAATAATTCCACTCGAAACCCCGACATGATTTTCCATTGCTGTCGGTCAGCGTTTCGGTTTCCCTGAGAAGTTCTCCAATCCGATAACTGTTTGGCGCGTTATCCCAAATCTGCTGAATTTGCTTCATGTCGGAAATATAGAGTAACGTGTTTGCCCGGCCTGTCGCTTTAGTCGCGGTTCCGGCGGCTCGTTGCGCCTTTTGAGCATAGAACACTGCTGTCATTGTAAGTGCGCTCATAATCAGGATAACCGGCAGAGCGACGGCAGCGACTTGTATGCGACCTTTGCGGCGCGCTTCTGTCAATCTTCGCTTCTCTGCACCCGGCATACTTTCCGAAATCCACTTCTTGTCGAACACCCGCGCATAGATGCGATTTCGCAGTTGCAGATTTCCGCCTATAGAGCGCACGGCTCCTGCCAGCATCAATATGTTGATCAGACGATCCGCTCTATCGTAACGAACCATCTGTCCTTCCGAGATTCGCTTATAAAGCGACAATAGTCCCACGATATCTGGATCACTATTCAGCAATCGGGCGCTGACAAGGTTGATATTGTCGTCTGGAGCAGTGGCGTCTTCGCCGAAAAACAGGTGACCGCATAGCCTGTCTATATCAGAAGCCATCTGAACAGAAGGATCCTCTACAATCGCCCGGCACAGCCTTTGAGTCAGATAAGGATGTCCATTCGTCCAGTAGAACACGCGCTCTAGCAATGCTTCCTCTTGGATCTCCTCCCGTTGAAGCCCGACTTTCAAGCCGACTACCTGCTGCTGGGTGAAATCGGTTAAATCGATGCGTTCGGCGATGTTGAAGGGAGTAATACGGGGATCCTCAATCAGATCGGAGGGCAGAGCGACACCGATTAGACAGAAGGTGAGGTGCTGGAAATTTGCATCCATCGCCCGCCTATTGTGGAAGGAGCGGATCGCAGCGAAGAACTCATCGGTCTTGAAGGGTAGGCTTCTGACTTGGTCGATCTCATCAATGAAGATCACCAGCGAGCGATCAGGATGAAGACGCAGGAGTTGCTCCAATGCCCCCACCCATTTCTGAAGGGCAGTTTTGCTTTCGGATAGATCCCAGTAGGCTTCAATCTGCTCGCTCGAATCCAGTTGCCCGGCCAGTTGTTCGGCCAGACTGTAGTACCACTGCTCTTGGGTCAGGTCATCACCAATGGAGTTGAGATCGACCATCACGGCACTGATGTTCTGCTGCACCAGGTGATTGATGGTGCGAACCATCAAAGAGGATTTGCCCATTTGGCGGCTTACCAGGACATAGCAGTAGTCCCCATGTCGTAGGCACTCGAAGAGCTGACCATCGGCAGCGCGCGGAATGTAGGAAGGGGCTTCTGGGGGAAGGGCGCCCCCGGTATAGAAGAAACGGAAAGCAGAATCAATTTCGTTCATAATAGGCGTCCTCTCAAAAAGGAGTCATAAAGGCCACAACGGATTCGGGGGGAGGTTGGACTTCCCACGACTATTCCTCCTGCACGCAATCTCATAAAACTTTCCCAGGCCATCGTGGGAGTGCCCTCCAAGAGTGCGGTGAGGGCTACACGCAGGATGCCGTTCGCGGCGACGCCGGAGTAGATCCGCTCCAGGTGGGAATGGAACAGGCCAACCTCACTGTGCGCCTCGACTTCCAGGCGGCTGATGGTTTTCTGTCTGACGGCGCACTCATAGAGACACTGGCGCACCAGATAAGGATGCCCGCCTACCAGGGTCATCAAGCGATCCAGAGCCGCATCCTCCAGGGTGAGATTATGTGCTCTGCACATCTCACGCACCTGGTCCCTCGAAAAGTCCCGGAGTTCTACCCGCGTGCCGACATTGAAGGGCGACTGGTTCAGATTGGTGATAAAGAGCCGCGCCTCGGTCGAGTAGCTCATGACAAGCGTCAAACGCGTAAAGGGGTTGTCAGAAGGAGGAATGGAGCGGGCATTGTGCCAGGAGCGAAACAGTCCGAACACATTGTCGCGATAGTCGTAGTCGAAGAGCCGATCAACCTCATCCATAAACCAGATCAGCGGAGGTTGATCCGCAGAGAGAATACTGCTTTTCAGATACGACGAAAGATTATCGTTGTCGGAGCGTCGGGGATTCCACAGTTCTTCCGGTGATCTGGAGGGATTCAGATGGTCGTAGAGTTGCCCTGTCAGCGCCTGGAAAAGCCTCGCTTTGGACTGAAGACTCTCGTCGTCCAGACTTTGAAAGTCCGTCACGACAACGCGCAGCCCCTCCTGAATTCCCTGCTGTGCTCCCCGAACGAGCAGCGAGGACTTCCCGACCTGACGGGATCCGGAGAGGAGGACAGTCGCGTCTCGGCGGGCAATGGCGGCATGAAACTCTCTGTCAGAGTCCCGCACACAGTAGAAGGGAGAGCGTGTCGACATCGCGCCCTCCAGTGTTTCGATCTCAATAGACTGCCGCTCGACCGGCACCTCCAGCTTCGTGTCTACCTGTGGGATCTGATGAAACCGTGTTGTCATAGACACAGGCGGCAGCAGACGATGCGCTTTCTTGAGATAGTCGCGATAGTCGAGATAGAGCTGGCGGGCCGTGGCGAAAGTCTCCGCCTCCATGCACTCGAGCATCACCTTCTCATGCAGTTCTTGCGCAGGCTCATCTTCATTGCGCAGACGGAGCAGATAGTGCGTTGCCAGTCCAAACTCTCGCGCCTCACAGGCCATTCGAACGACCTGTTTCAGAGCCAGACGGATCTTCGCATCGTAATCACGCCGCGCGGCCAGCACCCAATCCTCTTCATTCCAATCCATCAACAGCGGTCCCTGGCACGCATCCAGTGCGACGCACAGATCAGTGAGGTTTTTGTTCTCCGCTGCAAGAGCACGATCCAGCAACTCTAGATCGACATGGATGTCCTGAAGCCGAATCCCAACTCCACGCGGCACCAGGAAGAAGACGCAACTGTCCCGGCCAAAGATCTCGTTTTTTAAAAGTCCGATAACTTTGTCGGTATTATTTTCCGTCTGTCCCCCACCCCATATCTGAACGGTGAGTTCCGATTTTTGGATCGCCCGATCATGATGCAAGATAAGAAACGCAAGCAACTTCAAGGCTCTGCCATGTGCCTGGATCTTCTCCTGATTGAACTGGCTATTCCCAACCCCAGTGATGGAGAATGGACCAAACATTTTGACTTTGATCAAGAAATGTCTCCTCCGCCCTTTCTGCCTTCATTATGCCTTTTCATGAGTCTTAATCGCTCAAATTCCTTCAAAATTCCTCTCCCGTCTACTTGCATCGATAAATGACCTTCTTGATGAATTATCAAGGAGCAATGGACGATTCGGGGAGAGACAGGCTTAAAATGGACGTGTTCGTTAGACGTTCAGCCGGAGAATTGACCTGGCAATTCGGTATCCACTCAAAGCAGGAGACCCCGCAAGTCCTTAAAGAGAGCAATATCGCGCTTCATCGCCAGGACAGATGGTTAGGCTCAGGCAAAGACGGTCAGGACGCGACGGTTACTTTCATCCCTCTTTCAGAATTCGGAGAATCACTCATGCAACGCATTTTCTGCAAACACGTACTCTCGACTGCCTTGGTAGCTTTCTCATTCCCGATGTGTCGGAATGCGTTCGCACAAGGCAACCCACCCACATCCCCCATATCACCGCCTGTTGTGGCCACTGCGATTCAAATTCCTGCTCCGCCTCCTGTAGGAACCGTCACACCTCGTTCAACGGTGGACTTACTGAACGACGTGGAATATGAACAGGTCGCTTCTATGTGGACCAAATATCGTTTGTACGAGGTTTATACGACACGCCCGCTAGATAGCAGAACGAACGCACGCCCGATGCCGTACTTCATGCCCGTGTTTATTCGACCGGGGACAAATACGACTACCTCATGGACGGACTGGAATAGAATCGGAACCGGCATCGGCTTTACGCCTTCTTCCGATACTGGTGTCCGAGCTTATATCACCGTCCAGTCGGTCGGCAGAAGGTTACGCGAAAAGGTGTACATGCCGAAATCCAACGGACATTACGACCTTAGTGCGCCACCCGTTGAGACCGTGTTTAATCGGGAAATGTACACAACATATTTCGATAAAGTCTACAGGAAATCGTTCATCAATGATATTTTTGACGAGGGACGGTTCTACTGGACATTTGGTTTCTCGCCGGCGGGTTTCAAGATCGGTAACCTGTCTTCATCCCCTGTGACGTCCGACAAAGTCACCTATTTTATAGGAGGAGGCTACGCCATCAATCCCTATTCTAACCTGATCTACGGAGCTGCAACCGAAAGTGGACGTTCGTGGAAGTTAACGTTTGGTTTTTCGCTTGACCTGGGGATCATAGGAAATATTTTCAAATAGTCTCGCAAGCCGGCGCCGTACCTGCTTCAGGAGCGACTTCTATCTTCTGCAATCGGAAGCCCGGTCACTCTCACGAACCTTGCCACTTGCGCCACAGAGGTAAAACAACATCGCCTCTAAAAGGCAGCGTGTCTTTATGTATCATCGTTCGCCGAGCCTGTCAAGGATCTATTTCTTTTGAACAGGCAATACGAAAGGATCGCTCGAATGACTCTCACTACTCGCGGCGTTTCCATGCTCGCCACCATTGTCATCAGCCTCGCTATCGCCCCCTCGGCCCAGGCTCAGGTCGCCTATGCTTTGGCGAACTCCGGAACCAGACTAATATCGTTCAACCTCGCCACACCAGGAACAGTCACTACGATCGGTGACTTGTCGGGCGCAACGGCAGTGCTGTCTGACATAGATTTTCGTGCCTCCAACGGCCTTCTCTACGGATACAACCAGATCACCAATCGGATTGTCACTGTTGATCCCGCGACTGGAATTACCACGCTGGCCTCCAATCCTTCTCCTGCGAGCTCCGTGGTCTTTACCGGAGTCGATTTTGATCCCACCTCTGGCTCTCTCCGCTTAGTAAATTCCAACAGCCAAAATCTCCGTGTCAATGTGGCGAACGGTTCGACCACCGTAGACGGAACACTAGCTTACGCAGCCGGTGATCTCCACGCGAATGTGACTCCGATTGTGGTTGACGTTGCTTATACCAATAACGACAACAACCCCCTCACCGGTACATCCTTATACTACATCGATACGAACCTCAACACCCTCGTAACTACTACAGCCCCCAACACCGGCCTTCTCAATACCGTCGGCGCACTTGGGGTCGCTCAGGGCAGTCAGGCAGGTTTCGACATTTTCACGAACGCGGGTGGAGTAAACAGCGCCTATGCGATTTTAGGCGGTGGAAATAGTCCAGGCCTCTACAACATCGATCTCGGAACCGGCGCGGCCAGTTTCCGCGGGAATGTGAACGCGCCTGGAAATATCTCCGGATTTGCTATTACTCCCCTTGCAGTGACTCCGGAACCGGGCAACCTTGCGATGCTCACCGGGTCTGGTTTCGCCGGCAGCTTTCTCGTTTACCGACGCCGACGCAACCGGAAATAAAATGTTGGCGCGCAAAATCCGGGGTTGGTATATCGCGTCGCCTTCGATCACGAAAGGATCAAATCATGCAACTACCTTCGATTATCTCTTCTCGCATTGCTCGTCAAGCAACGCTATTTAGTGGCAAGTTATCGTTAGTCGCGGCTATGGCGTTTGTATCGCCAAGGGTCGCTCATGCACAGGCGGTTTTAGTCGGGCCTTTTGCGCCCGGATCAGGTACCTGGACGACGGTCTTAAACGGCGGATTTGAGGCGGGAAATATAAACGGATGGTCATCCAGCTCAAATGTCCCAGGAACGAACATTCTCGCATCGGCTGACCGTGCCATTTCCGGTGGGTTTAGCGCTAAAGCAGTGACGACCCAGACCTTTGGCAGCGGTGGCTTTGGTATGTCGCGAAATGTTTCCGTAACCCCAGGGGTTCAATATGTCCTCAGTGGCTTTTTCTTCACGGGCAATAGTACGTCCGGAACAACCTATCTCGATTCAGGGGGTATTCCGGGAGGAGTAGAGGTAGGTAGCAACATGGCGAATGGCATTTCAGCATGGCAGTTCTCATACGGCACGTTTACCGCAACGTCAGGATCGGTTAATCTACGTTTTATACGTGATGCCCGCCTCGGTTCGGTTCTTGCGAATCAACCTGTCTATGTCGATGAAATCGCCCTCACTCCCGCTTCTCAATTCGTAGCTCCGACCGTCCTCACGGCTACGCCGGAACCTGGATCTATCGCTCTATTCGGCTCCTTACTAGCGCCTCTAGCGATATTGACAAGACGTCGCCACCTGAGATCGGCCAAAGGTTTTTCCACGCGACAATCCCGACGCCATGTGTGAGTCGGTTGCGCAGATTCTCAACACCCTGCATAAGCCCTCTACTGTGACTTGCCTTGAGCAGCCGGTCCGAGAAGTTCTGATTCACCGTATGGTCGGGATCCTTCCATGACAGCGGGGCGGTAGATAGTTCGCCTCCAGAACACGCTAGTGAGGTTCAACGTGGATAGCTCCTGCCAGACCGGCAGGAGCTATCCACGCAATATCATCTATGGTTCATCTCTGCAAACCCAAGCAGGTTATCAGGCATTTGCGATTATTAGAGACGAATGACGATCTTGCCGAAGTGGGAGCCGCTTGCCATGTGTTCGAGGGCTTGCGGAGCTTCCGTAAAAGGGAAGACACGATCGAGGATCGGTTCGAGGCGGTTCTGGGTCATGGCGGTGAGCATGCGCTCGAACATGGCGACGGAGCCGACGTAGATGCCGTTGACGCGGAGGCTGCGCCCGACCATGAGGAAGGGGTCGATCTTGTTATCGAAGCCGGCGAGCATGCCGATTGCGCTGATGGTGCCGCCGGTGCGGGTGGAGCGGATCGACCGCTCCATCGTTCCGCCTCCGCCGATCTCGATCACGTGGTCTACGCCGCGCTTCCCGGTCAGTTGCCAGACGGCTTTGTCCCAGTCCGGGGTCGTTCTGTAGTTGAGGATCTCGTCTGCGCCGAGGGCGCGGGCGCGTTCTAATTTCGCATCGCTGGAGGAGGTCAGGATCACCTTCGCTCCGGCCATCTTGGCGAACTGCAACCCGAAGATCGAGACGCCGCCGGTGCCTAGCAGCAGCACGGTCTCGCCAGGCGCGAGTTTCGACTGCTCGAACAGCGCGTTCCAGAGAGTGACGGCCGCGCACGGCAGCGTCGCCGCCTGTTCGTAACTCAGGTAGCCCGGCAGATGCACCAGACTCTCCGCAGGGAGCGCCACATACTCCGCCAGCATCCCGTCCACCGCGCCGCCCAGCGCCGAGTCGTGCACCGCGGCACGGACACCGCCATCGATCCAGTTCAGAAAGAAGTTGGCCGCCACGCGATCGCCCACCACGACACGCGTCACCCCTTCCCCCACCGCAACGACCTCCCCCGCTCCATCCGACAACGGCACATACGGCCGCCGCTGCCGTGGATTCCGCGCAAACGCCAGATCCCGATAGTTGAGCGAGGTCGCTTTCACCCGGATCAGCACCTGCCCCGGCCCCGTGGTCGGTATCTCCCGCTCCACCAGTTTCCAGCCTGCCGGCCCGTCCGCCGTCTGACTCTCGTAAACCTGCATGGTCGCTCTCCTCCCCGCTGGCCTGACAACTCTCCCATCGCTCATTTTCCGGCCACAGCATCGTTCAAGGCTTTTACGGCTGCCCGATCCTTCCGAAACCACTGCCAGAGCGTCGTGCCGTTCCTGGCTTTCACTTTTACATTAGCGCCGTGCTCTACGAGGAAGCGGATGGCAGGAGCGCTGCCCGGTTCGTCGGGCCAGGCAACCCAAAACAGAGGCGTGTAGCCCCGCTCATCCCGTGCATTCACCGCCGCCCCGGCATCCAGGAGCACCTGCATAGTGGCGGGATCACGTCTCATCGCTGCGGCCATCAAGGGGGTGATGTGCCAGCCATGACTGAGGGGCTGGATCCGTAGAACCTGTTAGGAAAACTCCCAAAAGCCAGGTAAATCCCCGATCTCCGTGCGTTGGTCTGCCTCTGCACCCTGCTTGAGGAGGTCCTGGACCGCGCGAGGATTACGGTTCAGGACAGCCTCAAAGAGAGCGGCGCTTTGTACGGTCTTTATGCGCCAGACGTGAACCCTCCACCACAGCATCCACAATCCTGCCAACAACAGCCAGGACAGTAACATGGACCAGCGGGATTTCGGAGTTTTCGTCATAGGATGCCTCTATGCTCACGTGGTTCAAGACAGCGCCGGATAGTCCGTGTAGCCTTCCGCGCCGCCGCCGTAGAAGGTGGCGCGGTCGGACGGGTTGAGGGGGGCATTCGCGGCGAGACGCTGCGGCAGATCGGGATTGGAGATGAAGGGCACGCCGAAGGCGACGAGATCGGCGGCTCCCGAGGCGATGGCTTGGTTGGCGGTCTCACGGGTGTAGCCGCCGTTGACGATCAGGGGGTGACGGAACACCTTGCGGATCGCCGAGGTGATGGGCGTGCCCTCCAAGATCAACGGTTCGACGACATGAAGATAGGCGAGGCCGTAGTCGTTCAAGCCCTGAGCGGCCGTGGTGAAGGTCGTCAGAGGATCGGAGTCGGACATATCGTTGTAGGGATTGACAGGAGAGAGTCGCACGCCGACTTTACCGCCGCCCCAGACGGAGGTGACCGCGCAGGTCACTTCGTAGAGGAATCGGGCGCGGTTCTCCGGGGAGCCGCCGTACTCGTCGGTGCGGTGATTGGAGCCGTCGCGCAGGAACTGGTCGATCAGATAGCCGTTCGCGCCGTGCACCTCGACGCCGTCGAACCCGGCCTCTTTGGCATAGCTCGCGCCCTGCACATACTGGTCCACCACCTCGGTGATCTCGTCTGTCATCAGCGCGCGGGGCGTCACGAACGGCTCCATGCCCTTCCCGGTGAACGTCTCCCCTTTCGCGGCGATCGCGGAGGGGGCGACCGGCTGCCGGCCGTCCATCAGGGTGGGATGCGCGATCCGGCCGACATGCCAGAGTTGCAGCCATATCCTGCCTCCTGACGCGTGCACCGCCTCCGTGACTTTGCGCCAACCGGCGGCCTGCTCCGGCGTGTGGATGCCCGGCGTGTTCGGGTAGCCGATGCTGAGCGGCGACACCTGGGTCGCCTCCGTGACGATCAGCCCCGCAGAGGCGCGCTGCGCATAGTAGGTCGCCATCAGGTCGGTCGGAATGTGCCCCTCTCCGGCGCGATTACGCGTCATCGGCGCCATCGCGATACGATTGGGCAGGGTCAAGCCCGCCAGCGTGATCGGTGCAAACAGATTCGGTGCGGTCATAGTGCTCTTCACTCTCTATTTCTCATCTATCTCTAAAAGGTAGTTCAGGCGACTTCCAGGCAGCGACGACACTACCAGGGCAGCGTCTGCCCCAAATGGAAGAAGCCTCCGCTCGGCCCATCGGCCGCCAGGGTCGCCATCTCTACCGACGTTTTAGCGCCGTCTTCGAGTTCCATCGGCGCGCCTTCCCCGCCCATCTCTGTCTTGACCCAGCCCGGATGCACCGCATTCACTTTGACAGGCGTCTCCTTGAGTTCGCGCGCCAGATGCACGGTAAACGAGTTCAGCGCCGCCTTGGAAGAGTTGTAGGCGAGTACATTCACATCGTAGATAAACGAGTTCGGATCGCTGTGCTCCGTCGAGGAGCCTAGAATACTGGAGAGATTGACGATACGTCCGGCATCGCTCTTGAGAATGAGCGGCAGAAATGCCTGTGTCAGTTCGATGGTACCGAAGAAGTTGGCATCGAAAGTCTTGCGCAGCGTCTCCTGAGAGGTGGTGCTGGGTCTCCCCTCAAACCCTTCGACGTTGACCCCGGCGTTGTTGACAAGGATATCCAGTTTGCCGTACTCCGCTTCCACCTGCTGCGCCGCAGCACCAATCCCCGCCGAATCCGTCACATCCACCTGGATCGGCGTCACATCCAGCCCCTCCGCCTTCAGCGTTGCGGCCGCCGCTTCGCCCTTCGTCGTATCACGTGCCCCGAGCAGCACCTTGATTCCCAGTTTGCCAAGCTGCCGGGCCGTCTCGAACCCGATCCCTTTGTTCGCGCCCGTAACGAGCGCAATCTTGCCGTTGTAGGTTGCCATGGTTGTTTTCTCCCTGCCAAAATCGGGTCGAGAGAAACTCTTCCCTCGCCTGTATGTAACAGTCGTGGTTACGCTTGAACTCCGCAAAAAGGTTGCGTCGGTTCAAAGTGAAATCAAGAGATCTTACCCATCGCATCCCTATAGTGTTCTGGCGCGGTGCACTCCACGGCCTGTGCCAGATTCGTCTGCACGAGTTGCGCTTCCAAAGCCTGCTCGGCGTCCTGAAACAGCCCATCTAACGTCTGCGTGATCCTTTTGCCTACCGTACAGGTGGGAGTGGGCATTTGTGCAGGCAGCCCGAACAGAGCGTTCTCCTTGACGGCCAGATAGCAGTCGAGAAGGGTGATCTGTTCGGGCTGCCTGCAGAGCCGCGAGCCGCCGCTATTGATGGATGGCAACGGCGAAACGGCTGTTTTCCATGACCGGTGCGGCTACGCCAGCCGCTGTTTCCAGCGAAACAGGTAGCTCGCCCAGTAGGCGAGAGAGAGGATGCCCATCAGGATCCCTCCGAACAACATTCCTACGCCGCCCATCATGGACGGCTTTCGGCCTTCCTCGACGATCTGGTAGCCCGGAGCCACAGCCTCCTGGTCTTTGGCAATCAGGTCACGCGTCTCTTTGTCTGCGTGGAAACCCTCCTGCACCATGCCGACAATATCCCTGTGAATCACCAACTTGTCTTTGTTGTCCGTGAGCCATTTGGCCATCTCTTCGGGCGTCTTCTTATCGGAGTGTTTTAGAGAGTTGGCCATTTCGAGCACCTGGGGATCCGAGGTCTGGATCACAAGATTGGTGGGAGGAAAGGAGGCTGTCTTTTCGTTCCACATCGCTTCGCAGTGAACGGGAATATAGACCTCATGGATGTCGGCGCCGTCATCGGCCGTATCATCGGCTTTCGCATCTTTCGAAGCCGCCGGATTGCCGTCAGCGCCTTCGTTGCTGTTCTTGTCTGCGGTTGGCTTATCGCCCTTCGCGTCTCCCGCACCGCTCTTCCCGGCCTTCTCCTTCGTATCGCCCGGTTTGGCCTTCTTCTTCGCAGGGGTCTCCGCATCCGGTTCGGCCGAAGATTGGCCCGCCGTCGCCTCGGCATCCTTCGCCGGATTCTTATCCGAATCACCGCTCTGATCGGTACTGCTATCCGAGGCATTTTCGGAATCGCCATCCTTCTTCCCGGCGCTCCCGTACTTCGAGTGATATTTGGTGACGATATAGACCGAGTCGATGACTTCGAAATCACATCCCTTGATCCGATACCATCCCTCCTGGGGAGGCGACTTCATAAACTGCTCCACCGTAATGTCTATCGGCTTGGAATAGGCATGGGCTTCGTGAATCCCCTGGATTCCGAACATGATCATGAGAATGGCAACAGCTACCAAAATACATCCACATCGCATGGCGAACACTCCTTTGTACGATCAACCACGACAACATCCTGCTGAATGGCGTTTTGATAGAGGGCGGATCTCATGGCCTCTCCAGAAGGATGTCGCCCATTTCTCTGTCGGTTCGCCACAATCCTGCAAACGGCCTCTCTTTTTTACCACGATTTAAGTGCGTCGGCCCTCTTCCTATTCGACATCGACCCAGCGGCGTTCGGCGCTGGCTTTGAGGACTGCGTCGATGACCTGTTGGGAGCGCAGGCCGTCCTCGAAGTCCGGTGTGACGGTCTTCTCTCCGGCCGCAATCGCTTCGATCCAGCGGTAGGTCGTGCCGGTGTCATCCAGGCGGCCGGGGCGGAAATAGTCCTCTTCATTGTGTGCATCGTCGGGATGCGTGATCCCGTCTACGGCGATGACCTCCCAGCGCTTCCCGCCTTTGGGAATGCCGCGCAGTATGGTGCCGGAGTGATTGGCAAGGAAGTGCAGGCGCCCGGTCGTGCCGTAGACCTCGACCTCCTGATGCTGTACATAGTCGCCCTGGGTCGCCACCCAACTCGTATGGAAGATCCCCTGTGCGCCCGAGGCGAACTCGGCGAGGAAGGCGCAGGAGTCGTCGTTGCGCACTCCGGTACGGGGGTCTTCGGTACGCACCAGTTCAACCCCCTCCGACGCTCCCTCCACGTCGTGCAGCACCGTCATCGTGTGGGCACAGACGGCGGTGAACTCATCGTGGGTGATGTAGCGTGCCAGATCGATCAGATGGGAGCCGAGGTCGCCGAGAATGCCCGCGCCGCTACGCTCGGTGAGGCCGCGCCAGCCCGGCGCGCGATGCAGACCAAAGCCGCCATGATACTGCCCGGAGACATGCAGGATACGTCCGACATAGCCCTCCGCGATCAGACGCCGAAACATCTTGACATTGGGATTATCGCGATAGGGAAAGTTCGCCATCCCGAGCAGACCTTTGGTTTTCGCGGTCTCCGCCATCTCATGGGCCTGCGCCGAATCCAGCGCCACCGGCTTCTCACAGATGACATGGAGACCGCGCCGCAACGCCGCCATCGTCGCCGGATGGTGCAGATCGTTCGCAGCATGGCAGGAGACCGCGTCGAGCGGCACCGTGTCGAACATCGTCTCCATATCCGTAAAAATCTGCACGTCCGCGCCGTACTTCGCCTTCGCCTCCGCCTCGTCCCGCCCCTTCGCGCCGCAGATCGCCGCGATCTCCGCGTGCGGATTGTTCTGGAGCGCCGCCAGATGCCAGTAGTTGACCCACCAGCTTGGTCCGATGATTCCCACTCTCACTTTGCCTGCCACACTCACGATGTTGCCCCCTTGTTTCTGTAGGCCGTATTATGGCGCAAGGCGCGCATTCCCGTCAACGCACAAACGAACATGTCCTCCTGCTCCGATGAAGGAGAGAAGGACATGTTTCTATAGCGAGGAGAGTCCCGACACGCGGGACTGCGACGGGAGCAGTCAAGCCGCGGTAGCGGCTCCCTCCCGGCGGGCCTGTTTTTCATACGCGAGAATGGTCGCGACGTTCTTCTTCTCTACGGCGGAGAGGGAGTCCGGCTTAAATTTCGGATCGGGCTTGTACCACTTGAAACTGCGGAAATAGCCGTCCAGAAAGCGATCGCTGAAGATCTTGCCGTGGCGCGCGAAGATCTCGTTGCGCAGTTTGCCGGCGTCCTCCAGGAACATATTCGTCAGCAGATCCTTCGTCACCGGTTTCGTCATCAGGCTATCGTGCAGTTGGGTCTCGGCCGCCACGATCGTCGCCACATTCTTCGCCTCGACCGGAGAGAGGGTCGGCTCGGCGAAGCCCTTTTGCGGATGATACCAGTCCTCATCCGCAAAGTGATCCTGAATCCATTTGGTGTGAAAACGCATACCGCGCCGCGCATAGACCTCATTCCGCAGCAGACGCAGTTCATGCAGGCTCAAACCGTGGAGCAGTTCCGGGGTGATCGGCGTCTCCTGAAACAGGGCCATATCGCCTGGGGCCAGCGCGATCTTACGCTGCTCTTTCTGCGCCGTTGCGATCGTCGCCAGATTCTTGCGCTCGATCTCCGTCAGCGCGCCGGGCTTGTATTTCGGATCGGGATGGTACCAGTAGCGCTCCTCAAAGAAGCTCTGCAGCCAGGGCTGATCGGGAAACGGCTTGCCATGGATCGCCTCGACCTCCGCCTTCATGATGGTCCATTCGATCGCGGAGTGTTCGCCCAACTGCTTCGCCGTAAACGTCTTATCCCGATAGAACTTCAAGTCGCCGGGTTCGATATGATCGTGCTTATGAAACTCCGCCTCTTTGATGGCGTCCATATCCACACGTTCGTTGTCGTTCAGCACCGTCACTCTGTACTTCGGGTCCGGATGATACCAGGGTCGGGTCTTCAGCCAGTCCTGAATCGCCTGCTCATCGAAAACACGCCCATGCTTCCCGAAGACGATGCCGCGCATATACTTCAACTGCAGCAGCGACAGATCTTTCAACTGATCCGCCGTAATCCGGTTATGGACAAAGTCGAAGCGCTCCCACTTCGCCAGCGGATCCACCTTCTGCGCCCCACAAGGCCCCCCGATCAATAGCCCCATGAGAAGCAATCCGCCTCCATACCATGCCTTCCGTGACATCCTATCAGTACCCCTTCTCATCTCTCTCCTTCTTGCCTCATCCTGGGGGATATGAACACCCACACACGCAGAACACTCAATACCACGCCGGGCTAAAGCCCTCCGCTAGGGCCTTCGGCCGAAGGCCCGCTAAAGCGGACACATTGTCTGTTACACCTCCTGCATTTCTTCTTTGCATTTTTTTCTGTATTTCTTCATTTCTGTATTTCTGCTCTGCATCGGCATTTTTTGTATTTCTGATCTATTTCTGCGTTCGCCCTGAGGAGGGCGCGACGTACCGTAAGACACCATCGGCAATGGCCTGCGCCATCTTGTTCTGCCCGGCTTCCGTCTTGATCAGTTCTGCATCCGATTTGTGGCTGAGGACGACCATTTCGATTGTCAGGACAGGCACCAGAGAGAAGATCGAACCGGTGAGCGCCCCCTGCTTGCCGCCGATCGCTGTCTTTGAATCGCCGCGCACGCCGCCGTTTTTCAGGACACCTTCCAATACCGTGCTCATCCCTCTGTCCATAGCCTTCGCCGCCTCATGGCTGCGATCCATGATCTCTTGCGACGGCCCGGTCTTGCCCTGGGCGGTGCCCTGCCGATCCGGATAGTAGATCGCATAGCCCTGATCCGGACTCGAATCGCAGTGCAGCCGTACCATCAGATCGGCCTCGGCACGATTGGCGATCAGAGCGCGCTCCTTATTCTTGACCAGTTGCTTCTCAGACGATTTGGTCATCACCACTTTTACGCCCTGCGCCGCCAGAAGTTTCTGGAGTTTGACGGCCACGACCCAGTCGATATGCGTCTCGGTGGTGCCGTTCTGTACCGTGAATCCGTTGTTTACCTCCGACGGATGCCCCGGATCGATACAGACGACAGCCGACTTTGCCACAGGCGATTGCGCGTCCCCCGTAACGGAAAGGCTTATCAGCGTTATTAAAGTGAAGAGCATGGAGAGGCTCAGTTTGATCATGATTTCTTTTCTCTATTTCCGAGGGGTGGGATGCAGGTCGTCGCTATAGAATACCGTATTCGTCGTATTCTTCAAAAGCCGTCCCAGAGGGTTTATGGCCGGGGCACGGGGAAAGCGCGGGGGGCTTCCGGAAGCGCAGCGCGTTTGGTGACGATGCCCGCCTGCGCCGTGTCGAGTGGATGGAACCCCAGCGCGAGCGCAGGCGAGTTGGGTTTTAGACGGAAGTCGCCTTTTTCCGGGGCGACGAAGAGCGGGTCGGCGATCACACTGTGCAGATCCTGTTTTCTGGCCTGCCACTGGGTCAGGTTCTGGCCCGCGAAATCCACCGGCTGTCCCGCCGCGTTCCAGTAGAGATTGTTGTCCATGGCGAAGCCGTCGCCGGTCCAGTTGGAGCCGAGCAGCGTGCCCTCTTTGAAAGTGACGATGTTGTGGTCGAAGGTAAAGGAGCGATGGTCTTCGGCGCGGGTGCGGATGATCTGTCCCTGCCGCGAAAAGGCGAAGATGTTGTTTCGGACGATGTTGTCTTTGCCGTAGTGCTGATGAAAGCCGCCGGTCTTGGTGCGGTAGACCAGATTGTTTTCGATGCGCAGGCCGGTGCTGCCCTCATCGGGATAGATGCCCCACCCGCCGTAGTCGAACGACTCGATGTCGTGGATCACATTGCCGCGCTCCGTTGTGCCGGGCGCGAGGCCGAGCGTGTAGATGCCGCCCATATCGGAGAGGACGCCCTGCCCGATCTGCCAGATACGGTTGTCATCGAGATGATTGCCGTGCGCCTCGCTCCGCTCGTAGCCCCACGACCACCCGACCGACAGTCCGGAGTAGTAGAGGTCGGAGATGTCGTTGTGCGCGATCTCATTGTCCGGCGAGTGGCCGATCCAGACGCCCACTCCCGCCGGATGGATGCGCCCACCCTGCGTGATGCGGCAGTCGTAGACGCGGTTGTGGGAGGCCAGAGCTTCCGCATCCGCAGGGATTCCCTGTGTCCCGATCTTCACGCCGCCCGCGCCGAGATCGAAGAGATCCGAGGCGAGCAGGGCGTTGTCCCTACAGCCCTCTCCCCACTCCACGCCATAGGCTCCGGTATGCGCTACCGTACAGTGTTCCCAGCGGCAGTCCCGCGCGCCGATCGCCGTGATGGCGGCGCCCAGACTCACCTCCGCCTGCGCCGTCGCGTTGCCTTCGACCGGGCAGTTCCAGTTGGTATGCGCAAACGTGATTCCGGAGAAACGGAGGTTCTGGACCCAGGCCCGCTTCGCGACATCCCCGCGCAGTTCGACCAGATGTTCCAGGCGCGGTGCAATCAGAACCGTCTTCCCCGGCGTCTCTCCCGGTCTGGGAATGTAGGTGAGCGCTCCGGTTTTACGATCCAGATACCATTCTCCCGGATCGCTCAGAGCCTCCCGCACATTCTCGATCAGATAGCGTTTGCCCTCTGACAGGGCTGAATAGGCTTCCGTCCCATGCGTATCCCCCGAAAAGCGCACCGTGCGGTTCGTTTCGTCGATCTCCGCCACGCGAAAACGCGCCATCGTCCAGACCTGAAAACAGAGGGTTTCGATGTCGCCGATGTTGTGCCAATCGGCATGGAAAGCGCCCGGAGCGAACTTAAACTGGTCGAAGCCCTTGCCCGTCGCCTTCCCAGACGGCGGCAGCGCCCCCGCGATAGAGGCATAGCCCTGTTTCGGCAGGCGCGGCCGATACCGGCGCTGCTCTCCCGCGAACAGTTGTGAGAAGGTCCAGGCGCCGCGCTGCACGTCCGGCAGGGTCGTCTGCCAGCGCCCCTTCGCATCGAGCGTCCAACCTGTAATCCGCTCTCCACCGCTGAGCACCGGCTTCTCACCGGCCATCGCCGTATAGGTTGTCATTGCCTGCACGGAAGGGCCGGAGTCCTCGGGGGTGAAGAGCAGAGGAGTTTTGAGGTAGTACGTTCCGCCGCGCAGAACGACTGTCAGAGGCTTCTGATCGCCGCCATTTCTCTGCGACCGTACGGCCTGCTGTGCGCGCTGAACGGTCGCGAACGGGCCATCGGTCCGATGTGCATTCGGTGCGGCCAGATGTCCCGACCATTGATCATTGCCGTTGACAGCGACATAGATCTTCGTCTCCAGCGGGGCAGAATAGATCATCTTCGCTCCCAGAGTCAGCATTCCGAGCAGTAACAGTGCCGTTCGCATCGTGTTTTTCACCCTCTCAGTGCCGTAGAAATTGGTCCCAGAACCCGTCGCGCCAGTCCACTTGCGGCTCCGCACGCAGATACCAGAGCGAATAGAGCAGTTGGCTCAGATACACAAACACGCAGAAGAGTGAACCGGCAAGAGTGGCAGTCGCTATAGGCTCATGCTGTTGCTTGTTGTGCAGATCGGTATACTCTTCTGTAGAGAGTTCGCGGACGGTCTGAAAGTCCTGGCGCAGCTCGTAATGGCCGTTCCGCATCGCCGCGACGGGAGCGTGAATCTGGTTCTGCATCATCCAGCCTCCACAGGAGAGAGAGGCGATGAAACCCAGGGCGGCCCCTGCAACCACAAACCAGTTCTGACGGCGACGGCGCAATCCGAAAAAAGTGATCTGAACCCAGGGCGCAGGCATCAGAAACATCATCGCCAATGAGGTCAACGCACAGCCGCCGATGAGCAGCCCTATTCCGAGAGGAACTGAGTGCCGTCCTGAGGAAAATTCCGCAACGGGAAAGATCATCGGATAGGTCAGGGCCAGCAAACCAACGATAATACTGGCGACGATTCCGATCAGTGAGAACACTGCCAGACCCCGACGCCACATCCGAACAGGACTGCCGGCAGGGGGCGAAACCGGCGGTGGAAGCGGAGCATGCGATCGGGGGGCGACAACGGTCGTGTGCGATTTCGGCGCGGACATACGTGCGAGTTCCCTTCATGACGTCTATAAAGCGCGGAGTTGAGGGCAGGCGATCGTCTGCCCGGTATCCTCTCTTGAGACGTACCGCAAAAGCCGCAACCTACCAAATCCCGCACGTTATTGTCGATTCCCATCTCCTACGGCCTCACGGTCGGCTCGGTTTTACGCTTCTCGCGCAGCCAGGCGAACTCCTGGCGGGCGGCATTGCCAAAGGCGCGAAACATGGCGACGGCGGGCGGGCCTTCGCTGAAAGCGGCGGCGATCGCGTAGAGCGCGGCAATGGAGAAATGCTTCTCATTGGAGATCGCGTAGAGCGGTTCCCAGCTATCGGGGCGAAACTTCGCTTTGAAGGCATCCAGGCCATCGAAGTTATAGAACCGTCTGCCGTGGGCACGTACCCAGGTCAGCAGCAGACGCAGCCAGGATTCGTCCGCCTCCGTCTCCTTTCCGGCACGTTGCGAGAGCGGCGCCAGCCCCAGCGTGACATACTCCGCCCCTCCCACCGCCAGACTCTCCATCGCCGTACTGACCAGGAGTTCTGCCGTACCGTTCGGCGCAGAGCGGCCCCGCACGATCTGCTCGATCAGCCAGCCGTTACGCTCCGGAACCGGCGTCGCAATCAGAAAACCGACCACCACATCGCCGCTGGTCGCGACGAACAGACACCGGTCCTGCATCTCCCCGAGATCGACCGGCTCCGTCAGAAAGCGCAGGGTCGGAAACGGCTTGGTCGCCAGCCACTCGTCCAGGCAGGTCTGAAGCGCCGCGCGCTTCCTGGCGTCTTCTCCGCTCCACTCCTCCACCTTCACCCCTTTGTTGCGCGCCCGATTGACCTGCGCCCGCAGCGACGAGTGCTTCTTCAGGAGCGCGGGCCACTGCTGCGGATTCCAGCTAGGCTGCGCGCCGATCGCCACCTCCGAATGCGCAGGCAGGCTCTGCAGGACGGTGCGCAGGCGGTTGGCCGCGCCGAAATAACAGACCTTCTCGTTCGCCGCCGTCGCGGCCTCTTCGAACTCCGCGACGATGCCGGTCAACCGCTCCTCGGCGCAGACCGGCGCACCCGCCACCACCCGGAATCGACCCCGCCGGACATAGCCGACGACCGCGTCTCCCTCCTCCGCAAACCAGTGATCCATCGCGGGGTTGAGAATCTGATAGGAGGTCGCGTTCCAGCCGTAGCGGAAGACCAGTTCACGAGCGCGATGGAGCGACGCCTGGCCTTCGCTGATCGCCTCGGACGAC
>Ga0207705_10000889_pt1 | contig 24463 bp, 20 predicted proteins | sample KBSC13metaG_FD_184314 | JGI IMG/M metagenome (GOLD analysis project Ga0207705, IMG submission 184314) | Corn rhizosphere microbial communities from Kellogg Biological Station, Michigan, USA - KBS C1-3 metaG (SPAdes) (version 2) | ecosystem: Host-associated > Plants > Roots > Rhizosphere > Soil ... | reverse complement strand
AGATTCCTCATTCCCGCTGTAGGGCGCGGATGCATCCGCGCCTCGGGAATCCATGTTATCGATCTCTGGATGCGATGACAGCCGAAAGCAGATCGGCAGCAGATGGATCCCCGCTTTCGCGGGAATGCCGAATCGTCAGCGGAAAATTTGCGAATTTACTGCTTGAATATCTCCCCGCCCTTCATGACCATGCGGACCTGGCGGATCGCGTGAATGTCCTTGAGCGGATCACCGGAGACCGCAATCAGATCTGCGTACAATCCCGGCTTGACGGTCCCGAGGCGGTCGCCGAGTCCGAGTACGCGTGCGGACGTTGACGTCGCTGACTGAAGCGCAGCGACCGGCGTCATTCCGTAGTCCACCATCATCTCGATCTCGCGCGCATTGTCGCCGTGCGTGAATACGCCGACATCGCCGCCAGCGATGATCGTTACTCCGGCATCGAGCGCAGCCTTGAAGCTCGCGCGCTTGGCGGTGATCGCTGCCGGCTCCGGATCGATTCCCTTTCGCCAACCGCCGTACTGTGCGATTGCATCGCCTGCCGCGAGCGTCGGACACAAGGCGACGCCGTGCTCGGCCATCAGGCGAAATACTTCCGGCGTGCCGCCATCGCCATGCTCGATTGTATTCACGCCGGCGAGCACAGAGCGGCGCATTCCTTCAGCGGTCGCCGAATGCACAGTTACCATTCTGCCGCTCGAATGCGCGACTTCCACGATGGCTTTCAACTCTTCTTCCGTGAACGTCGGTTCCGCCTCGCCGCGGGGGCCCCATCGATAGTCGGCGTACACCTTGATCCAGTCCGCACCGTGCTTGATCTGCTCACGCGTCGCGAGCATGACTCCGTCGATGCCACTCGCCTCCTGCGCACCTTGCGGCACGTCCCAGCGCGGATCGAATCCCTTCGGCCCGTAGCTTCCGGTCGCGACGATCGCACGCGTCACGACGAGCATTCGCGGCCCGGGAATGATCTTCTGCTCTATCGCCTGCTTGAGGCCGACATCCGCGTCACCGGCGCCCTCGGTGCCCAAGTCGCGAGTCGTGGTGAAACCAGCAAGCAGCGTATTGCGCGCGCTGACGGTAGCCCGGGCAACACGCAATGCCAGGGGCTCCTTCAGGACCTGGTCGTTCCACGATGTCTCGTTGTACGGATGCAGCATCATGTGCGAGTGAGCTTCGATGAGGCCCGGCATGAGCGTCGTTCCGGCGAGCGCGATCTGACGGGTGCCGGCTGGCACCTCGACGCTGGCTCGCGGGCCAACGGCCACGATCTTCTCGCCACGCACCAGCACGACCCAGCCCGGCCGCTCGACGCCGGCGGGCGCGTCAAATACCTGGTCCGGGATCAGGAGTACGGGAGTTGCAGTGTCCGGCCTGACAGGTCGCTGCGCCGAGAGCGGCGCCGCCAGGCCGACCGACAGGGCCGCAGCGCCGATCAGAATCGGGGATCGAAGAATTTTCATGAAACAAACGTGGCACCGGTGGCGCGTTTATTCGAGAGGCTGCGAGTCGCGCCGCCGTCCGGACGCGATCCGCGGCCGTTCGCAGCTTCATCCTTGCGGCCCATGCCACGTGGAGCGCACGTTTCAGCAGTCTTCGGACGTCATAATTCCACCTCTCAAGGGAAGGCAGTAAAAATGCGCTCGATTCGTACCGGTGTCGCGCTGTCCGTATGCATGTTGTCGCTTTCGGCCACGCTGCCGCTTGCCGCGCAGGAAACGCAGGCGAACCCCATCTCGACAACGTTGAAGAACGAGCTCAAGAGCTCGGAACGAAACCTCGTAGCGGCCGCCGAGGCAATGCCGGCGGACAAGTACAGCTTCAAGCCAACGCCGGCACAGATGAGCTTTGGCCAGCTGATGCTGCACGTTTCCGGATCGAATGAGTTCATGTGCGCGACGATCGCCGGCACGAAGGCTCCGCAGCTAGCCAAGCTTGCGCCGACCGCCAGCAAGGATTCCATAGTTGCACGCATCAAGCAGTCATTCGACTACTGCACGACCACGCTTGCTTCCGTCGATGACTCGAAGATGGGCGACATGGTGCCATTCTTCGGCGGCAGAAAGATTTCGCGTGGTGGCGCGATGGTATCTCTCGTCGGAGACTGGTCTGACCACTATGGAGCGTCGGCGATCTATCTGCGGCTGAACGGAATCCTTCCGCCTACCGCACGGGGCGCAAAGCCGGAGATGTAAACAGCGACCTGGCTGGCATGAATGCAGAATGCCTCCGACTGATCGACACGCGTTGATCGGTCGGAGGCATTCGTGTAAATGAAACCGCTACAACAGCCAGCTACTCGGCGAGCGCCAGCATCTGCGCGGTGGTGCGATTGGCTGCACGCATCACCTTGTCAGGATAGCTGTGGCATCCCGGTGTGTTGCTTCCGTGAACGCAGCCGTTGTATCGGAGAAGTGCCGTCCGCATGTTGGGCGAATTGCGGACGTTGTCCTGCAGAATGCTTGCACCGTGACAGATGTTGGATTCGATCGAGAACAGATTCGATGAGCTGCAACCCCATTTTCCGGCATGGTCCGGCATCACCTGCATCAGCCCACGCGCGCCGACAAAGCTGCGCGCGGTCGTGTCCAGCGTCACGTCTTCGGTCAGCAGCACTCCTGCAAGGAGCGCCGGATCGAGATTGCGGCGGGTTCCCTCATCGACTATCGCGCCTGCGATCCTGTCGGCGGTCGCCTGATCCGAGGTGTAATGCTGCAGCACCTCGGAGAGCCGAAATGCCTCCCTGCTGAACGACGGAGCTTCGATGATCGCTCCTGCCATCTGGATTCCCGCTGCAGGCTGCCGCAGCGTGGGGGGTGGCAGCTGTGCGGTGAATACCACGCCCGCGACGAGAAGCGCGCCAGCGGCGATGAAATGGCTCACGGACTTTACCGTTCCGATCCACCGCACGATGCTGCGCGGGGTCGATTTTACTTCTGTTCGTGTCTCGCGTCTATCGAATAACTGAACCAAACTCGACTCCCTTACTTGATCGGGACCAGCACGCGCCCCTTGCCATCCTTGAAAGCGCGCCCGAGCCGGTCCGCAAACCTGTCGAGCACAGCGATGTCGCCCTCACGCATTGCGTATTCCGCCGAAGTAGTCGGAACACGGTACGTCGCTGTCGATTGGACCAGCGATGGGCGCAGTTGCTTACGTTCCCTTACGAGCACGGCACCGCGCGAGTGAGCGAACTGCCACATCCGTCGACCGATCTGGGAATTGGTCAGCGGACAGTCGGGGTATCGCTCACGCACGAGCCGAATGAACCGTTCGTTGGTAACGACACGGCGGCTATCCTGATGTTCTGTCACGACCGGTTCCGAAACCGACGTGTCTTCCAGCTCTGCCTGCTCCGGAACCTCTATCGAGATCCGAACCGTTGCGCCCAATACCTCGGCTACCTGTCGCAACAAATCGAGCGAGACGTTATACCTCTCGTCGTGCTCGATGTTACGTATGGTTGACGGAGATAGCGATAACTGAGCGGCGACGTCCTCTCTGCGCAGACCTCGGAGCTTTCGGAGACGCTCCAGGTCCCTGCCAATCCACACGGCCATACTTATCTAGTTAATGCCATTACTGCAATACGTATCATGATAGCGATGCTGATGTTATACGTCAACTGTTTACGGCGACTGGGCGACCGGTCCGAGCCCGCCGAGTGAAGGAAACCGAAGGCCTGTACCGGGCTGGCCGCTTCATTCGGCGTGTTCTGGTTGGTACGATAACGCTCATAGTTGTCGTCGCCGCCGTCGGCTATCTGTTCCTGACGCGTCAGGTCGATCCGGCCTCGGCGTGGGCGTATGCCACACGGGAACTCGATGGTGGCGCGCTGCATTACGATGAGCATCCGGTACGAATCGCCCGCGTTTACCGGCGACGGCCGGCGAACTACTTCCGCGCAGCCAACGGCCTGCTTGTCGCGACGCCCGAGCGGGTGTTGTTCATCGGCATCGAGCCGCGCGACATCCTGGCGGGTGCCGACGCTCCAGCGGCGATCCTCACGAGCGAATTTCCGAACGACACGCTTCTGTCGACCTCGCTTCAGCGTGTTTACTCGCTCACTGCGCACGGCGTGGTGATCCGCCGAGGCAATCGCACGGAGCAGTACGCCGCATCATCGGGTTATGAAGCGCAGTTGGATTCGCTGGTTGGTTATCTCACGAAACGCCAGATCCAGGAACGCGCGGCGGCGGCGCAGGACCGCGAGCTCCGGGAACAGCTTGCGAAACTGCTTAGACAACCGTTGCACTATGTGGTCGAGCGGGGCGATGCGCTGTCAGTCATCGCTTCACGCTACAACGCGACGCCCGCACAGCTCAGGGAATGGAATCATCTTGCGAGTGACCGGATTCGAGCGGGCGAGACGCTGCTGGTTCGCCCGGGGAAATAGCACTCAGCGCGTATCCGTCAGCTCGCCCCGAACTTTGTATCCCACGCGTCGAAGCAGAAGAAAGCCAAGCGCGGCGCCCGCACTCTGGATCAGGATGTGGGTCACATCCATGAACCGTTCGGCGATCGGTATCTTCCCGGCTTCGAGCAGTACGGCGAGATAGATCGCAGGCAGCACGCCGCGCAGCGGTCCCTTGACTCGCAGAGGCCAGACGGCGAGAAGTGCGCCCAGCGGCACGAAGAGGACTCCCTGTGCGACGACGTCTGTCACACTGAACAGATCTCCGCGCTCGGCGAGTGCTTTAAGGGGAACGAGGTGGCTGGACGTGAACTGATCGGCCATCGCGGCGCTGGATAGATCGAGACGGAAGGGTCGCCAGCTCCACACCGCGATCGCCAGTGAATAAGCGAGGGCGACGATCCGCGCGCGTTGCCGTACCGCGAATCTGGCGACGAACGATTCCATTGCACCTGCGGCACACATGGCACCGAACGCCGCTGCGACGACGTGCGTGAGCGCCGCGCCAAGAATGATCGGCTCGGCTGCGACGCCATGCACCACTTCAACGAGCGGATAGATGACCGCCGCGACGCAGATCGCGATGAACGTCGCCGCTATGGTGGATGCGCCGCCCTCCATCAGGGCAATCGCGCAAAATGCGCCAGCGGGAATAAAGATGAGTACGTCGATCAGCGGGATCTGGGCGATCGATTCGGGGCGGATGGCGGCGATCGCTCGCCCAATCCGATCGTCGATGCTGCCTCCGAGCTGCGGCAACAGATCCTGGCGGAAGAGCGGCATGAACGCTTCCATGATCGTCGCAACGCCATAGCTCACGGCAAACAGCGCGGATGGTATTCCGAAATACGACCGTTTTTCCGCCTTGTCGTTCATCAGCGCAAACGCCGCGAGCGTAATGAGTCCGCCAGCAAGGCCGCCGATGGTGTCGGTCGTTACGTCGATGAGACTCGCGTTGCGGACTGGCGAGAAGAGTTGCAGCGCCTCGATGCAGCCGCTCATCAAGAACGAGATGATGACGACGCGAAGCAGTGTTGCCCCGGGACGTCGCAGCCTGCTCGTAGCGATCCAGACAACCCCGAGACCGGCGAAGAGGAGGATGTTGCGTACGGCGTCGATCGCATCGCTCAGACGAGGCGTGAGATCGAGTGCGCGAGCGAGCCGCGGCGGAACGTCGGCCCAGGTGGGATCAGCGTGGAGGTTGCTGAGCGTTGCGACTAGAATGATTGCGACGTATGCCAGCCGTGCGGTACGGGTGTGGCGGGGGGTCATCGAGGATGGGCGCATTTCTGGTTGCCTACGCTCGCACCGTGACCGCGGAAAAACAAGCCTCGCGCATCGATCGCCTAATCCCCTCTCACGTCGGCGCCCAAATCGCTACATCTTGCTTTACTTCGGAACCAATCACCTGATCGTAAGATGAGAATAGCTATTCTGGGCGCGGGCGGCGTTGGCGGGTACTTTGGGGCCCTCCTCGCCCGTGCCGGGCACGATGTGGTACTCTACGCGCGCGGCGACAATCTCGCGGCGATTCGCGCAGGCGGAATAACCGTCAGGGACGCGAACGGGAGCTTCACCGTCCCGATCGGCGCGACCAATTCACAGGATGAGCTGGCCGGCTCGGAATTCACGATAGTAGCGGTCAAGAGCTACTCCCTCGCCGAAGTCGCTCCGGTTGCGCGAGAACTCGCGCTCGGCGGCAGCGTCATCGTTCCGCTTCTGAACGGGGTCGAAGCCGCGGACGATCTCCAGCGGGCGGGAGTGCCGCGCTTGCAACTACTGGGCGGTCAGACCAATGTCAGCGCCTATAAGGCAGAGCCTGGCGTGATTCAGCGAGCCCTGTGGAAAGAGCGCATCGTGGTCGGCGAGCTGAACGGCGAGTTATCGCAACGAGTGACGCGCCTTGTCGAGGCGCTGCGCGAAGCCGACATCGAGGCCATCGCCACGACGAATATCATCGTCGAGCTGTGGCGCAAGTTCAACATGTTGTGCGCGATGGCCGCGGCCTGCGGGATGGCACGAAGCGATGTCGCCGGCATTCGCGATACCGAGTTGGGACATCTATTGATAGAGCGTGCGGTCGGCGAGATCGCCGCAGTCGGCCGAGCGCGTGGGGTGGCGATTCCCCCATCACAGGAGGCGGACATGATGCATCACATCGACAGACTTCCGGGAACGATGAAACCGAGCTTCCTTCTGGATGTGGAGCGCGGAGGCCCTACCGAGCTCGATGTGCTGAGCGGCGCGGTGTCACGCTTCGGCCGCGAAACCGGGATACCAACCCCGGTGCACGACACAGCCGCAGCCGTGCTCGCCCGGCGCGTGTGACGCGCTGTCGTCACACGAGTTGTTGCAGGACCTGTTACAAAGACCTTTTTATGCGTACCGTTGCACCAGTCGGCTCGACGGGCCGGCTTCGCCTACAATCCAGATCACAAGAGGTAGACGTGTCAGACTCTGTTGCCGGACTACGCCTTCGATATTCGCTGCGCATCTGCGTCGCCATACTGCTCTCTACACCGGTGCTGCTTGCGGCGCAGACAAGCCCCGCGACGCAACCGGATTCCGTTCAGTTCCGCGGCATGGCGTGGCGCTCGATCGGGCCAAATCGCGGCGGGCGCTCGATCGCCGTCGCTGGCAGTTCGAGTCGCCCGCTGGAGTATTACTTCGGCGCGACTGGTGGCGGATTGTGGAAGACAACCGATGCCGGCCAGAGCTGGAAGCCGGTAACGGACGGCCAGATCAAGTCCAGCTCGGTTGGTGCGGTAGCCGTTTCCGAATCCAATCCCGACGTTGTCTACATCGGGATGGGCGAAACGGATATCCGCGGCAACATCATGCAGGGCGACGGGATCTACAAATCGACCGACGGCGGCCGGAAGTGGACGCACATGGGACTCGCCGAGACACAGGCGGTGGCGAAGATACGCATCGACCCGAAGAATCCTGACATCGTCTACGTTGCGGCACTCGGCCATCCTTCCGCGCCAAACCCGGAACGGGGCGTGTTCAAGAGCACGGACGGCGGCAAGACCTGGCGGAAGATTCTATTTCGAAACGACAGCACCGGCGCGATCGACCTGTCGATGGATCCGAATCATCCCGAAGTGTTGTACGCAGCTCTGTGGGAGGCATATCGCACGTCGTGGCAGATGTCGAGCGGCGGACCTGGCAGCGGGCTGTTCAAGACAACCGACGGCGGCGAGCACTGGACCGAGATCACTCGTAATCCGGGACTACCGAAGGGAATAATCGGGCGAATAGGTGTAAGCGTGTCACCTGCCGACGCGAACCGCGTTTACGCAATTGTCGAAGCGGCAGATGGCGGCGTGTATCGTTCGGACGATGCTGGCGCGACGTGGAAGCGCACGAACGATGAGCGCAAATTACGGCAGCGCGCATTCTACTACACGCACATCACGGCGGACCCCAAGCTTCGCGATCGAGTGTACGTCCTCAACGTCAACTTCTTCAGATCGGATGACGGAGGCACGCACTTCGATACGACGCTCGCTGTACCGCATGGAGACAATCACGAGCTCTGGATTGCGTCCAACGACAACCAACGAATGATCGAGGCGAACGACGGCGGTGGTACCGTATCCGTCAATGGCGGCGCAACGTGGACCGACCAGAATTTTCCGACCGCGCAGCTCTACCACGTCGCAACTACCAATGATTTCCCGTATCACGTTTGTGGCGCACAACAGGACAACACCACACTCTGCCTTCCCTCCAGCGACTGGGCGAATCTGCGGGGCGCTGCGTCGCGCAAGCTCGGCGACTGGATGTACCAGGTAGGCGGCGGCGAATCAGGTTACATAGCGCCGGATCCCAGGCATCCTGACATTTTCTACGCGGGCAGCCAGGGTGCACTGCTGTCCCGCTACGATCGCTCGAACGGTCAGTTCCGCGACGTGCAGGTGTATCCTCGCTTCTTTTCCGGAGAGCCGTCGAGCGCGTTGCCGGAGCGCTGGCAGTGGACCTTCCCGATCGTTTTCTCGCCCAAGGACTCCACAACGATCTACACCTCGTCGCAACATCTGTGGAAGACGACCGACGAGGGTCAGACCTGGCAGCGCATCTCGCCGGATCTCACGCGCGCGGATCCGAAGACGCTCGGGGAATCCGGTGGTCCGATCACGCACGACATGAACGGTCCGGAGATATATGCAACCATCTTCACGATCGCACCGTCACCGCTCGACACGTCGGTCATCTGGACGGGATCGGATGATGGAATGGTGTATGTGACCAGAGACGGCGGTCGAACATGGACCGACGTCACACCGCCGACGCTTCCCAAATTCGCGCGCATCAGCATCATCGATGCATCACATCACGAGCCCGGTTCGGCGTATCTCGCAGCCAAGCGTTACCTGCAGGACGACCGCGCGCCCTACATCTACAGCACGCACGACTGGGGCAAGACGTGGACGAAGATCGTCACCGGCATTCGCGCCAACGACTACGTGCACGCCGTACGGGAAGACCCGACCCGACCCGGCCTGCTCTACGCCGGCACCGAACATGGATTCTACGTTTCGTGGAACGACGGCGCGCAGTGGAAACCGTTCTCGCTCAATCTTCCGGATCTGCAGGTATCCGACATCGCTGTGGAGAAGAACGACCTGGTTATCGCGACGCACGGGCGTTCGATGTATGTGCTCGACAACATTGCGCCGATCCGTCATGCCGCCGAGGTGCACGGCCCGATCACGCTCTTCGCACCGCCCATCGCGACGCGCAGAGTCGATTCCGCGACGTTTCAGTATTCGCTTGCGTCGCGCGCAGACACGGTGCGCATCGACATCCTCGACCATGATGGCAAGCTGGTTCGAAGCTTTGTCGGGGGCGGAGAGCAACATCACGATTCGGCGGGCGGACGCACCGCAGCTTCGCGACCGGACGCCGCAGTACAGGACACCATACTCCATCCAACCGGATGCGAAACGCCGCGGCGACGCGGGGGCAACGCATTGCCAACGGGACGCGCAGGGCTGAACACCTTCGGCTGGGATCTTCGTTACCCGGGAGCCGTCTCGTTCGAATGCCTGATCATGTGGGGCGGCTCCGCCGATCGCGGGCCGCTCGCCCTGCCTGGTCAGTACACGGTACGCATTACCGCGGGCTCCGCGACCGCGACACAACCGCTGACGGTGCGGATGGATCCGCGGCTCAAGGGTATCACGGAGCGCGATCTCGCGGAGCAGTTCGCCCTCAGCATGCAGATCCGGGATCGCGTTTCTGCAGCCGACACCGCGGTGATTCGCATCAGACAGATGCGCAGCAAGATCGCGGACAGAATTGCGCGTGCGAAAGCGCAGGATGTCACCAAGGCTGGAAGCGAGACGGCCGCAAAACTGCTGGCGATAGAGGAAGCGCTCTACCAGACGCAGAACAGAAGCGGTCAGGATCCGCTCAACTTCCCGATCAGGATCAACAACAGAATCGCGGCGCTTGGATCCAGCGTCGAGTCAGGTGATGCAAGACCGACTGCCGCATCGTACGTCGTCTTCAAGCAGCTGTCAGCGGAGCTCGATGGAATCCTGCGGAAGCTGGACGCAGTCGTCGCGTCGGACGTCGCGACATTCAACGCGACCGTGAAGCGGCATAACCTGCCGCCGATCGTCTAACGCGTCAGTCGTTCCCTTCTACCCGTCATCCCCGCGCAAGCGGGGATGACGGTGATTAGTCGCTTCCTGTTCGCTGGGACGGCGACGTCGAATCCCCAGGTTATTTCGCGAAGATCTGTGACATGTCGCGGAACGCCTTGAACTCGAGCGCGTTGCCCGCCGGGTCACGCACGAACATCGTCGCCTGCTCGCCAGGAAGGCCGGCAAAGCGAACGTAAGGCTCGATTACGAACTCGACCCCGGCCGCCTTCAATCGGCTCGCGAGTTTCTCCCAGTCCGGCATCTCCATGACGAGACCAAAGTGCGGAATGGGCACTCCGTGGCCATCCACCGCGCTCGACGCGCGGTCGCCTACCGCACCGGGCTGAAGGTGCGCCACGATCTGATGACCGAACAGGTCGAAATCGACCCAGGCTGGATCGCTGCGCCCCTCCTTGCAGCCAAGGACGTCGCCGTAGAACCTGCGCGCCGCCGTGAGGTCGTCCACGGGAAACGCAAGATGAAAGAAAGGTGTCACGAGCTGGATCGGTTGAGTGTGTAACCCTGATACGCGAGCGCGTTGGCCGCGTTGGAAGGTTGACGCCTGGCGTGCCGGTGCGCAAGCCAGCGCCAGTCGGTAGATTCGGTGTTCATTCGGGCCGGCTCCGCTCACTGGCCCGCTACAACGCCACCCGTCTGGCGCCGATACTCAAGCGAGGACGAGCCGACCGAGCGGCCCGTTCGCGCACACCATCCCACCTCATGTACGAACGATCCTCGATCACCCGATCGACAATAATCGTAGGTGTCTGCACCCTTGGGGCTCTCGCGCTGCTCCAGGTTGCGGATCGTGCGCTGCTGCCCGGTCTTTCGCCGTGGGGCGTGCGATTGCTTCCGGTGATGGTCGCCGCTGTCGCCGCCGCTACAGCCGCGTACATCATCCGCAGCCGCGAGCATCGGCGCGCCGCGGCCGAATCATTTCTTCGTGATTCCGAGGCTCACTTCCGTGCAATCGCCGAGGATGTATCCGATGCGATCATTGCAGCCGATGGTGATCAGCGCATCGTCTTCTGGAACGCGCCCGCGGCGCAGATGTTCGGCTACACCGAAGCCGAGGTGCTGGGTCAGTCGATCGGCATGCTCGTACCGGAAGAGCGGCGGGAGGCTCACCTCTCCACGCTGCGCCGCATTCAGGCGGGTGATGCGACCGCCGCTGCGCGAACCGTGCAGCTTCGCGCCATGCGCAAGGACGGCGCGATCTTCGTCATCGAAATGGCACTCAGCGTTCGCACCGGCGCAGAGCGGATCGTGTTCACTGCCGTGGTGCGCGATGTAACGGAGCGCCTGCACGCGGCGCAGATTCTTCGGCAGCACGTCGCGACGATGCGAGCTGTCACCGAGGGCACGTCCGACGCGGTGTGGGCAAAGACCGTCGATGGCCACTACCATCTGGTCAATTCTGCAGGCGCGAACATGTTCGGCGTTCCGGCACATGTCATCATCGGCTCGGACGACGTATCGATCTTCGGTGAAAGCACGGCAAGGCTGATTCGTGCCCGCGATCTGGATGCAATAACGGCCGGTGAGACTGTCGTCACTGACGCCACTGCGAGAGATGCGGACGGCGTGATGCGGCAGTACGTGACGACGCGCACCCCGTGGCGTGACACCGAAGGCAACATCATCGGATTGATCGGCGTATCCCGCGATGTCACGGAGAAGGTGCGCGCCGAACGTGCGCTGAGAACCAGCGAGGAGCGGTACCGTCAACTGGTGGAACAGTCTCCGGAAGCCATAATAGTCCATCGCGACGGCGCACTCCTCTACATCAACAAGACCGGTGCGGCGATGCTCGGTGCCGGGGATGCTGATGGATTCATCGGGCGCTCGCTTGCATCCTTCGTGCATCCCGACTCGCTCGAGCGACTTGTCGACGCACTCAGCGCGCGCGGTCGAGGCGAATTCTCGACGAAGCCATCGGAGTACCGGATAATCACTGCGGATCGTGGAATCGCGGATGTCGAGGCGCTGTCCGTCGCCGTCGAGCACAACGGAGCACCGGCGGTACAGACAGTGTTGCGCGACGTCACGGCGCGGCGAGCAGCCGAATCTGCGCTGCGCGATCGCGAAGCCCGGCTGCATCTCGTGATGCACCAGATACCCGCGGTTCTGTGGGCCACGGATCGCGATGGCTGCTTCACCTCGGCGCTCGGCGCAGGTCTCAACGCACTGGGCATCGAACCGGAGCATCTCATCGGGACACATGCGAGCGAGCATTTCGGCAGTGCCGGTGAGACGGTGTCTGGCACCAGCGCAATCTCATCAGCGCTGCGCGGAGACTCGGCGTCGTTCGAGCTGGCGTGGGCGGGGCGCAGCTTCGTGTGCAGCGTCGAACCGCTGAGAGCCGCATCGGGCGATATCGAAGGCGCGCTGGGCCTCGCGGTCGACATTACAGAGCGCAAGGTGCTCGAGACACAACTGACCTATCGCGCGTTCCACGATCCCCTCACGGGACTCGCGAACCGCGCCCTTTTCCGCGACCGCGTCATGCACGCGCTCAGTCGCATCGGGCGCGGCAAGCACGTCGCGATTCTCTTCCTCGATCTGGACGATTTCAAGACCATCAACGACAGTCTCGGACACGGCGAGGGCGACCGTCTGCTCGCAGCCGTCGGCTCTCGGCTCGTCGGCGCTGTTCGGAGTCACGACACCGTTGCGCGATTCGGCGGTGACGAGTTCGCGATCCTGCTGGAAGAGCTCGTGAGCGCAGAAGAGGCGCTCGATGTCGTTTCGCGCGTGGAGGAATCCCTGCGCGCGCCGATAAGCCTGCGTGGCCGCGAAGTGATAGTGACGGCGAGCCTCGGTCTCGCTCACGCATCGCCCGGCGACGCCGCGGACGACATACTGCGCAATGCGGACGTCGCCATGTACAACTCGAAAGAAGCGGGCAGTGCGCGTCACACCGTCTTCGAGCCGCGGATGCACGCTGTGATCGTCGATCGCCTGGAACTGGAGTCAGACCTGCGGGGCGCACTGGAACGGGACGAGTTGCATCTCATGTTTCAGCCCGTCGTGGCGCTCGAAAGCGGGATGCTTCAGGGATTCGAGGCGCTCGCGCGCTGGTCGCATCGGACACGCGGCGAGCTCGCCCCGCAACAGTTCATTCAGCTCGCGGAAGATACCGGCCTGATCGTGGAGATCGGCCGATGGGTGGTGAAGAACGCGTGCGACGAGCTGAGCCGGTGGCACAGACTCGCAGCGGATGGGGCGATAGGTCTGCACGAAGAACTACGCGTCGGAATCAACATCTCCGGATTGCAGCTGGAGCACGAGAGTTTCGTGGGTGACGTGGCTGCGGCGCTCGAGAGCAGCGGCGCTCCGTCGGACCGGGTCGTGCTCGAGCTGACAGAAGGCACCCTCATGCGTCGCACCAGTGAGACACTCGTGCGATTGCACGCGCTCAAGGCACTGGGCGTTCAACTCGCGATCGACGATTTCGGCACCGGCTATTCGTCGCTGAGCTATCTGCAGCGGTTTCCGATCGACGTGCTGAAGGTCGACAAGACGTTCGTCGAAGGAATCGCCCGCAGCGGCGGCGACGGAGCACTCGCGCGCACGATCGTAGCTCTGGGCGAGATGATGAAGGTGCGGACGCTTGCAGAGGGAATCGAGACGCAGGAGCAGTGTGACATTCTGGCTGAGCTTGGTTGCAAGTACGGTCAGGGTTATTTCTTCGCGCATCCGATGCCAGGCAGCGACGTCGCGGGATGGGCCGCTGGCCATGCGTCGCGCTGCGTCAATCGCGGGCGCCAGATGAAGGGACGCGTCGCGTAGCCACGGCGGGCTCGATCACCTGCCCGACGCAGGCTGGCGATCGATCTCCCCTCCCGCCCCGAGCCGTGTAGCGGATACATTGTGCGATGGTCAATAGCAACGAACGCGGCATCCTCGATCTGGCGGGCCGGCGCGCACTTGTCACCGGTGGATCGCGCGGAATAGGGGCCGCTACCGCACGACTGTTAGCCGCGGCAGGCGCGGACGTCATGATTGGCTATCGCAGCCGGCACGACGATGCCAGCGCTGTAGCGACGGATGCGGCTGCCTTCGGCGTTCGTGCCGCGGTGCATGCGGGCGACGTCTCGACGGCGCAAGGCGCACACGACCTCGTTCAGGCGACCATACGCGAACTCGGCGGCCTGGACATCTTCATCGGCAACGCGGGGATCTGGCCGGAGGAAGAGGTACCGCTCAGCAGCATGGATGCCACGCGCTGGCATCGGACGATGCGCGAAAACCTCGACTCGATCTTCTTCACCAGCGCTGCGGTGGCGAGGACCATCACCGACGGCGGAAGGCTCGTGCTCATCTCGAGCACTGCGGGCCAGCGAGGCGAGGCGTATCACGCGGACTACGCCGCTACCAAGGGTGCCGTCATCTCGATCACCAAGTCACTGGCCGTGGAGCTTGCGCCGCGCGACGTCACGGTAAACTGCGTCGCACCGGGATGGGTGGACACCGAGATGGTGGCAGGAGCCATCTCCGGCACCGGGATCGCGCGGATTTCCGATGGCATTCCGCTGGGCAGAATCGCTACGCCTGCCGACATTGCGGGACCCGTCGTCTTCCTTTGCTCGCCACTCGCACGGCACATCACCGGAGAGATCGTCAACGTCAACGGTGGGAGCGTCCTTTGCGGATGAGTTCCAGGACGCGCTAGCCGGCACGCTCGGAAGGGGCTACTTTCTGCGGAGCATTTTCCTCCTGAATGGAGCGCGTCGGATGCAGATACGTCGGTCATTGTTCACGGTCACCGTTCTTGCGATCGCCGGCTGCGCTACGGGCTCGCTGGTGAATCAGCAACAGGACCCGATCATGGTGATGGTTGGCAGCAGCGCGACACTGCAATACAAACAGGACGTCCGGGTCTTGACCCAGAACGTCGCGGGGACACCCGCTGAGCTCTGGGCGAAACTGAATGCCGCCTACTCCAATCTTGGACTCCCCGTGACTGCGCGCGACAGCACTGCCTTCGCACTCGCGGCCCAGAATGCGCAGTTCATGGGCCGGATTGGACAGACGCCGATGTCACGCATCGTCGATTGTGGTGTCACACCATTCGGGACGCAGCGCGCAAACGCCTATCGCGTCTGGCTCAGTGTCGCGACGCAGCTTCAGCCGTCCAGCAAGGGGACGACGGTGCGGACCAGCCTGGCGGCGACGGCACGGGACCAGAATTCGTCGACGGCGCCCGTGCAGTGCGGTAGCACCGGCGCACTCGAGGCCGACATCGCGGCTGCGCTTGGCGGCCAATCGCAATAACATCCGGAACGGTGATCAACGAATACAAGGAGGCCGCCGAGCGCAAACTCGGCGGCCTCCTTGTTTTCACCCTCTGGAGTTACGGCCAGCGACGATCGTTTCTGATGTCGCGGCGATCGTTTCTTACATCGCTGCGATCACCGAAGATATCGCGATACTCGGCGTTCGCGGCTCGCTGCGCTGCCGCCGCAGAGCGCTCATCTGCTCTGACCGCGGCCGGGTCGTGGTATGCACGGTCGAGGCGGATGTCGCGCACGTCACGTCGGACTGCACGGTGGTCCGCGCGAATTTCGCGGCGATCCCACGCGATGTCACGAGCGTCCCGGCGAGTGTCCCGCCTGTCGTAACGAACGTCGCGAACATCGGCGCACCGATCGTGGTCGACGCGACACCAGGCGGCGTTCGCTGGTGTCAGTCGCACGACCTGCGCACCAGCCGAGATTGCACTTATGGAAAGGGTGGCAGCCGCTGCTGCGAAAACAAGTCCGTACCTCATGTCAATCCTCCGTCCTGCAGTGTGAAGCGACGTTGAATGCACGCTCACGAGAATAGACGCCGAGGCCCAACGGTCGTTAACGGCGATCGGCCAGGAAGGGATACGCCCCTCTGACCCGTCCAACCTCTCCGGGTGAAACCGACACGGACGCAATGTCAGCCGTACCGGGAATAATCGATCGGTCCAGTGGAATCCCCCACGGGTCGTATGCTGCCGAGCCGCCGTCGTACACGATGGAATCACCGACGCCGATTCGGTTCACACCGATGACGTAGCACTGGTTCTCGATTGCACGCGCCTGCAACAGCGCGTCCCAGTGCGCCCGCCGCGCCGCGGGCCAGCTCGCAATGACGACTATCAAATCCGTCTCTGCCGCGACTGCGCGAAACAGCTCGGGAAAGCGCAGGTCGTAGCAGATGAACGGACTCACGCGAACTCCATCCACATCCATGACGACAGGGTTATCGCCCCCGATGTAGGAGCGTTGCTCGTTCGCGTACGCGAACAGTCGCTGCTTGTGATACACGGCGGCGAGGGCACCGTCTGGTGAGAACATCAACGCCGAGTTTTTCGCCGTGTGCGTGAGTGGATCCGGGTCTCGCGTCGCGACGCCGGCAAGTAGCCACACATTGGATTGTGACGCCATGTTCGAGAGCTGCGCGACGCTCTCCCCCTCCAGTGACTCTGCAAAATCGGCGTCCATGGTGAAGCCGGTAGTACACATCTCCGGCAGCACGACGAGACGGGTGCCGCTGCTCGCCGCGGCGGCGACGATGGCGGAGGCACGATCCAGCGATGCAGCCGGCTCGTGCCATCCGATGTCGTACTCGCCGAGCGCAACGCGAAGCGGCGCAGCGGTTGACTTCACGCAATCCCCTCGGAAAGTGCGGCGCGAAGCAGGACGCTTCCTTCGCGTACCATCGCCGTGTCGCAGCTGAAGGCGAAACGGATCGCACCGGCGCACGTCTCGCCGAATGCGTCACCGGGCGCGCTTCCGATTCCAGATGCTGCAAGCCGATCGGATAGAGCCGCCGCGTCGGGCACGCCAAGGCGTTCGTATGCGGACTCGTCCAGTTCGACCCATGCGTAGAACGCACCGCGTGCCGCGAAGGCGCGGACACCGGGAATGCCGGATAGCGCGCCAAGCATGATGTCGCGGCGTATCGCGTACTCGCTGCGCATTGCCTGCAGGTGATCTTCAGGCCCGTTCACCGCCGCAAGCGCGGCCCACTGCGCGAGACTGTTGACACCGTTGATGCTACAGCGGAGCAGCTTGGGAATTCGGCCGTGCATCAATGGCGACCGTGTGATGATATAGCCGACCCGCAAGCCGCTCATCGCGTGCGATTTGGAGAAGGAAAAGATGCTGATGACACGATCGGCGTAATCACCTGCGAGCGATCCGATCGAGACGTGGGTCCAAGGGTCGTAGAGCACGTCCTCGTAGGCTTCGTCGGAGACGATCCACAGGTTATTGGCGCGGGCAAGTTCCACGATTTCCTTCAACCGCTCGACCGAAAGGACGGCGCCGGTCGGGTTGTGCGGCGTGTTGATGAAGATTGCGCGCGTACGTGGCGTGATTGCGGCCTCGATCCGATCGGTACGGTACTCGAAATCGTCGGCGGCGCTGAGCTCTACGCCGACGGGAACGCCACCCGCCATCCGTATGTTCTCGACAACCTCGGTCCACATAGGATCCGGAACTATCACCTCGTCGCCAGGAACGAGCAGGGCGCCAAAGGTGACGAAGAGCGCGTGCATCGCGCCGTTCGTGACGAAAACGTCGTCGCTCGTCACGCCCGCGAGGTGATTGCGGTTGCGCACCTTGGCCGCGAGCGCGTCACGAAGCTGCGGGATTCCGTTGTTAGGTATGTAGTGCGTCTTTCCGGCGCGCGCTGCGGCATCGACCGCGTCGAGCACTGGAGTGGCGACGCTGAAGCTCGGGTCGCCCGACTCGAAGCGAAAGACCCGCATGCCGGTCGCCTGGGCCTTGAGCAGCTGCTCCCGGATCTGGACGATCTTCCCGAGCGAGATCGCGTCGAGGTAGTGAACTGGCGCGGTAGTCGTTGTCGATTCTTCCGGATCAGCTATGAGCATCTATCGGTGTCCTTGGCCTGGGGCTGGTGAATTGATGGCAAAAAAAAATGCCCGCCTGACGAAAGGTCTGGCGGGCACGGGAATGAAACTCGAGCAGCTTCATGCATGCGTCAACCAGATCCCCGTGGAGGAGAGTGGCTTGCACTTGCTGAAAGGCATGAAGCGGGAGGTGGTCATCTGTGCGAATGGTGGTTTGTCTTCCGCACATAGGGTATCGGGGCACGCAGCAGTTGTCAACGTCCCGCCGAATATTTTGATCACTTCTCTCCGAGCACCGGCCGACCGCAGGCAGGGCCAGAGCACCAGCCTTACGTCCACGGCGCCGTGCTGACAAATTTTGCGGATGCAACGACTGGTCAACGCCTGGGTGTGGACAGAGACTGTTCTCATCGTCCTGTTCGGATTCATCTACGTCTCGATCGTGTGGATCGCCACCGCCCCGTTCGACCCGGGACGGTATGCCGCCGGCCGGGCGTTCCGCCATCTTGCCGTCGCTGTGACCGGCCTCAACCCGTACTGGCACTTCCACACCAGTGGCCTTGCCCTCCAGGATCCGCGACGGCCGTACGTCGTCGTCGCGAACCACGAGAGCTACGCCGACATCTTTCTGATGTCCCATCTGAAATGGGAGATGAAGTGGCTCTCGAAGGATACGATCTTCAGGATTCCGGTCATGGGGTGGATGATGCGGATGGCGGGTGACATTCCGATCAACCGTAGCAGCCGCGGAAGTGGCCAGCAGGCGCTCGACGCCTGCAGGGATCGCCTCGCCAAGAAGGTCTCGGTGATGATCTTTCCCGAAGGGACGCGGTCGCGCGGCGACGACCTCCTGCCCTTCAAGGACGGCGCGTTTCAGCTCGCGATCTCCACCGGAACACCGATCCTGCCCGTCGCTATTGCAGGGACGCGCGACGCAATGGCAAAGGGCTCGTTCAGTTTTCGTCGTGCGAATGCGATGTGCAGAGTGCTCGAGCCGATCGAAACCGCGGGGCTCACTTCAGCGGACCTGCCCGCTCTCCGTGACATGACGCGCCAGCGCATTTCAGACGCGCGACGCCAGCTCCAGCGAGAGCTGAACGAGGCCAAAAAATAAGAGCGGCGCGCGGGATGACTCCCCGCGCGCCGCTCCAACATACGTGCTGGATCAGTAACCGACGGCGCCGCCGTTGGAACGTGGCTCGTACACTCCGACCCAGCGTCCGTCCGGCCCGCGCATGACGGCGTTCACGTTCGTGAGACCGCCCACCTCGTGCAACTTGTACCCCATCGCCACGAGCGAATCAGTCGCTGACTGTGAGAATCCGCCCTTCTCGTAGGTGATCTCATCGGGCCACGCCTGGTCGTGCATGCGTGGTGCGAACATCGCGTCGGGGAGCGACATGTGCTGATCGATGACGTTCAGAATCACCTGGGTGACTCCCGTAATGATCGTCGGGCCGCCGGCGGCCCCGACTACGAGCAGGAGCTTGCCGCTGCGATCCAGCACGATCGTCGGAGACATGGCGCTCAGCATGCGCTTGCCGGGCTGGATCGCATTGATCTCGCCCTGCACCAGACCGAACTGGTTCGGCTTGCCGGGCTCGGCCGCGAAGTCATCCATCTCGTCGTTCATGAAGAAGCCCGCATCGGCGACGAAGACGCCGGACCCGAATCCACTGTTGAGCGTGGTCGTCGTGGAGACGGCATTACCGGATGCATCGACCACCGAGTAGTGAGTGGTGTGCATCGGCTCGGCAGCTGCCGCGAACGACGGCGACGGGGTGGCACGGTCCGGCTGAATGGTCGACGCAAGCTTCCTGGCGTACGCCTTGTCGGTCAACATGTCGAGTGGATTCGTAACGAACGCGGGGTCACCGAGCTTTGTGTTGCGGTCGATGAAGGCGCGCTGGAACGTCTCCGCCAGGAGGTGCTTGTACGCCGCGCTGTTGAATGGCGGGAGCGACTTCCACGTTTCGAGTTGATTCAGTATTTCCACCGTTGTCACACCACCGCTGGACGACGGCGGCATCGCGTACAGAGTGTAGCCGCGATACTTGCCGACGATCGGTGTGCGCCATTCCGGCCGGTACGACGCGAGGTCCTGCCTGGTGATTATCCCGCCGTCGTGCTTCATCTGCGCGACGATCTGATCCGCGATCGGGCCGGTGTAGAATGCAGCCGGTCCCTGATCGGCGATCAGGCGCAGGGTCTTGGCCAATTCCGGCTGGCGAAGGAGAGTGCCCGGTGCAAGTGGTTTGCCGCCTGGGAGAAACACCGCGGCGCCCGCGAACTGGCTGATGAGATGCGCGCTCGCGCCCAGCCCTCGCGACGTCGCGCTGTCCACGATGAAGCCATCCGAGGCAAGCTTGATGGCCGGCTGCATAACGTCGTGAAGCGACATCGTGCCGTACTTGGCGAGCGCGGCAGCCATGCCGGCCACGGAGCCGGGAACGCCGGATGCGAGCCCGCCCACGGTGCTCTTGTTGGTCAGCTTGCCGCGCTCGATGTACATGTCACGCGTTGCGCCGAGGGGAGCCGTCTCGCGATAGTCGATCGCACTGGCCTCGCCGTCAGCCATCCGGATCACCATGAACCCGCCGCCGCCGATGTTTCCGGCGAACGGGAATGTCACTTCGAGCGCGAAGCCCGTCGCCACCGCTGCGTCAACGGCGTTTCCGCCCTTCCTCAGGATCTCGGCGCCCGCCTCGCTGGCAAGATTGCTGTTGCTGACGACCATTGCGTGCTGTTCGACCGTCGGCGGCCTGCGATGCTTGCTGCCCCAGCCATCCGGGAAGGCAGCATGCACTGCCGGCGCCGATGCGGTGCTGGGCGCATCGACGCTCGGGCTGGACGTCTTGCACCCTGAGAGTACAAGCATCGCCGCGAGCGTCGCGGCGCCGGCCGCGCGGGACAGCGGAGCTGAACGCGCGAGTACGATCGGGTGATGGCGAGAGGTATATTTCACTGGCAACGGCGTCCCCTGTTTGGTCTGTCCGAACGTTCGCATTCGGTAAGTTTACAAAAGTACTCTCCCGGGCGAACTGCCGTTTGGACTGGAGTCCGTAGTCGCCCGGATACCGTAGAGGGCGTGGAAGTCACAACTTTCCAGCTCGCCCCGTCCCCCCGGATTCTCACGCACATTGGTCACTGAAATAGCCGTAGACACCGGCCTCAGGCTAGACTGCCTCGGAATCAGCCACAAGACGGCTACGTCCGAGGTGCGCGAGCGTGCCGGTTTTTCCACATCCGTGCTCCATGATGCCCTGGCTGCAGCGCGACACGACCCGCGCATCGAGCGCCTGGTGGTAATCGCTACGTGCCATCGCACCGAGCTGTACGCGGAAACACCTGCCAGCACTCGCGACGTGCGAGAGATCCTGCTCGAATGGTGGTCGGCGACGTGTGGAATTCCGAAATCCGTACTGGCGGCGCACGCCTATTCGCTGCACGGACTGGCCGCGGCGGAGCATCTCTTCAAGGTCGCCACTGGACTGGATTCGGTGGTGATCGGCGAGGCCCAGATCACCGGACAGGTCGCCAGCTCGCTGCGGCAGTCGGTTGCAGTGCATGCGGCCTCTCCGCTGCTGAAGCTCGCATTCAAGAGCGCCGTTCGCGCGGGCGAGCGAGCACGTGGCATGATCTGGGGCCGTCTGCAAGCCGCGAGTCTTGGCTCGGCGGCGGTCGATGCCGCCGCGACGGCTGCGAACGGGCTTGCCGGCCGCAACGTCGTGGTGGTCGGAGCCGGCGAGATCGCCGAGCTTGCACTGCGTTCGCTGGCGCCGCACGGGGCGCGCAGGATCACCATCGCGAATCGAACGGTGGAGGCAGCGGTCGAGATGGGTGCACATCACGGCGCCGACGCATGTCCGCTGAACCTCCTGCCCTCTCTGCTGCGTGACGCGGACGTGGTGATCGCGGCGACACGCGCGGCACTCCCGCTGATCGACTGCTGCACCGTGACCACGGCGCTCGCCCACAGGCCGCATCGTCCCATGACGCTCGTCGATGTTTCATTGCCCCGCAACGTCGACGTCAACGTCCGCAGTGTTGCTGGTGCGAAGCTGATCGGCATCGATGATCTGGGCCCGTACGTGGTAGCGGCCCATGCGGAGCGACGCGCGGTCGTTCCAGTTGTGGAGCGGATCATTGGCGAAGAGCTGGCGATACTCAAGGAGAGACTCGCCGCGCGATCGACGGCTACGACACTACGACGTCCGTCTGAATCCGCGCGGATAGCCAGCCCGATAGCGGTATGATGACAGGACGTTTCGTAGTTGGAACGCGGAAGTCCGAGCTCGCTATGCGACAGACGGCGATCGTAGCCGGACTCCTTGCCGCTGCGCATCCTCGACTCGACATCGAAGTGCGCGAGTACGAGACGTCTGGCGACGTGATGCTCGACGTTCCCGCGCCGCAGCTGGCCGCAGACGCCTTTACCGACGTGATCGAGCGCGCACTGAGCACCGGTGAGATCGACGCCGCTGTGCACTCATACAAGGACCTGCCGACCGAGGCGACTGCCGGACTCGTGATCGCGGCGGTGCCTGTTCGTGCCGATCCGCGCGAAGCTCTCGTATGCGCGCGTCCTCTCAGACTGAGCGAACTTCCGCCGGGATCCCTCGTTGGCACATCCAGCGAGCGACGCGCCGCGGCGGTTCTCGCGCTGCGTCCCGATCTCGAGGTAAAACCAATTCGCGGCACTGTAGATGCGCGCGTCGCGAAGGTACTCGCGGGAGATTATGACGCTGCGCTGCTCGCTCTCGCGGGTCTCGAACGGTTGCAGTTACGTGCGAACATCACCGAGATATTCGATCTGACGACGATGCCGCCCGCCGCGGGCCAGGGCGCGCTCGCGGTGCAGTGCCGCGCCGACGATCCGATCGCTCTGGACATTCTGACGCGCATCGACGACGTCGAATTGCACAATGCGGTGGACGCGGAGCTGAGTTCATCGCTACGGGCGATGCAGTCATGACGGCACCGCTCGCGGGACGCCGCGTCGTCGTGACGCGATTCGAGATGGAAGATGGACCACTCACGACCGCGCTCCGACGAGCCGGCGCAGAGCCGCTCGTGGTTCCGCTCATCGGCATCGATCCGATCCATCGCGACGATTCGCTCGCGTCTGCCGCAGTCGGCGAGTTCGACTGGATCGCCTTCACGAGCGCGAATGGCGTGCGCATGTTCTGGGCTCGACTGGACGCCGCCGATCAGACCGCGTTCCGTTTGCATCCAGCGATCGCGGCAGTTGGACCCGCTACTGCACGAGCGGTTGCCGCGCTCGGCGCTACGTCGGCAGTGACTGCGCCTGAATTTGTCGCGGAGTCACTCGCAGATGCACTCGGCGACGTGAAGGGAATGAAGATTCTCTGGCCGCGGGCCGCGGGCGCACGCTCGGTTCTTTCCGACACGCTGCGCGCGCGCGGTGCCGAAGTCGTGGAAGTGATCCTGTACGACACCGTCGCTCGCACCGTGCAGGATGAGACGCGAAACCGGGTGCTGGAAGCCGACGCGATAACCTTTACCAGTCCGTCAGCCGTGCACGCGTTCGTTGCGTGCTTCGGCACGTCTGTCGCGCCCCGGATAGTCTGCATTGGACCCGTTACTGCGGACGCGGCGACGCAGGCGGGATTGCCGGTATCGGCTGTTGCGGGAGTGTATACCCTCGATGGCGTGGTTATCGCGCTCTCGCGAATGTTCGGCGCGGCCCCGCACGACAACGCACAGCAAGCGCCACCAATAAGCATGCAATGACCGACGCCGGCCAATTCCCCACCGTGAGGCTCCGCCGGCTGCGCACAAGTGACACCATTCGGCGGATGGTACGTGAGACTTTGCTGAGGCCGGAGCATCTCATCGCACCGATCTTCGTCACGGACGGCGAGAACGTCGTCGAGTCGATCGAATCGATGCCGGGAATCAATCGCGTGTCCGTCGATGGTGTGACGGCCATCGCCGACGAGCTCGTCGCAGCCGGTGTTCCCGCGGTGATTCTCTTTGGCGTTCCAGCACCGGACCGCAAGGATCCGCACGGTAAGGAGAGTTACGCCTCCGGCGGCGCCGTTCAGCGCGCGATCCGTGCTCTCAAAGCTCACGCACCCGATCTGCTCGTCATCACTGACGTGTGCATGTGCGAGTACACGTCGCATGGGCATTGCGGGATCCTCGACGCTCAGCAATACCTCATCAACGACGAGACGCTCGATTCTCTGCGACGGATTGCGGTATCGCACGCAGAGGCGGGTGCGGATGTCGTCGCACCGAGCGGGATGATCGACGGCGCCGTTGGCGCAATCCGTGCCGCGCTCGACAATGCAGGGCATGCGAATGTCGCGATCATGGCTTACGCCGTGAAGTATTCATCCGCGTACTACGGCCCGTTCCGCGACGCGGCAGGTGGTGCGCCGGCGTTCGGGGACCGGCGCACGCATCAGTTGGACCCCGCGAATCGCGGGATCGCGTTGCGGGAGAGTGCGCTCGACGTTGCTGAAGGCGCGGATTTCCTGATGGTGAAGCCTGCTCTCGCCTATCTCGACATCGTGA
>Ga0207705_10000888_pt1 | contig 24464 bp, 23 predicted proteins | sample KBSC13metaG_FD_184314 | JGI IMG/M metagenome (GOLD analysis project Ga0207705, IMG submission 184314) | Corn rhizosphere microbial communities from Kellogg Biological Station, Michigan, USA - KBS C1-3 metaG (SPAdes) (version 2) | ecosystem: Host-associated > Plants > Roots > Rhizosphere > Soil ... | reverse complement strand
GGCTGATGCAGCTGATGCCGGGAACCTGGAGCGACATGCGCGCCCTGCTCGGGCTTGGACACGATCCGCAGGACCCGCGCGACAATATCCTTGCCGGAACCTTCTATCTGCGCCTCCTCTACGACCGCTTCGGCTATCCCGGCCTTTTTGCCGCTTATAATGCCGGCCCTTCGCGCTACTCTGCCTTTCTCGCGGGCGTATGGCCGCTTCCGCCTGAAACGCTGGCCTATCTGCGGCGCGCCAGTGCCAGTGCAAGTGCCAGTGCCAGTGCGAATGCCGGTGCCCGGGCGAACATGCCGGCCCGATCCGGGCTGTTCGCCGCGCTTGAGCGTCCTGAAGCGATGCGGCTGCCGGTGCCGGCTGGCGCCGGCTTGGCGGCTCCGGCCGTCAGCTTTCCCTCCCGGGCAGCGGGCCTGTTCGCGCCGCTGACCGGCGAAGGCACAATAGCCTCAGGGCAATAGAGCGACCGCCGATGCGGGACTTCGCTGCCCGCGCGATGCCCCGCGCAGCCGGCGCTGCCCGGCTCTTCTCCGGTCCTGCCGTTTGTGCCCGCGACGCAAATGTGCAAAATCCCCGGCCCGCTTTGCCGGGGGGACTGCGAGGCTGTCGGCCATCGGTCATGGTTCGCGCGATCCGTTCGGACAAAGGCACGATCGCGCTTGAGGTACGTTGGGGCTGCTCCGTCTTTACATCCGGACGGAATCTTCGGCTCCGTCCGGGGCAGGATCGAGCCAGCCGAGGGGCAAGCGAGCGGAACGGGGGCAATGACGGCTGAGGAGGACAACTTCGAGAGGCTTTTGGAGGCGCAGGCCCTGCTTGCCGCCGCGATCGCCCTCCTCGACAAGGCGGGCGCAGCGCCGCACATTGCCGCCCATCTTGACCTTGCCCACCACCAGCTTTCAGCCCTGATTGAGAGTGGTGGCGTTGGCGCCGCTCCGCGCTCGTCCGGCGATCTCCGCCACTAGCGGTCGAGCATCAGGATCTTCGGCTCGCTGTAAACGAGGTCCATCGAGCGCCGCCCCTTGTCGGACAAGCGCACGAGGTCGCGGCTGGGATCGGCCCGGTCGGCAAAACGGATTATCCAGCCTTGTGCGACAAGCGCGTCGACCCAGCGAAGGGCGGTGCTTTGCGGCACCGATGTCGCAAGGGCGAGGGTGGTCTGGGCCTGCGGGCTGCCGTCGGCCTCGGCGAGACAGAGTTCGGTCAGCATGTCCCAGGCGGGATCGCCGAACAGGCTCTCACCGAAAAAGCGCCGCCGCCGGATCCGAAGCCGGCTGTTGGCGAGTGCGGCGCGCGCCGCATCGGGCGAAATCCCGTCCCCGGCGCTGCCGCTCCGTTCCTCGAGCAGGGCGTCGATCTTCGAATGGATCTCGGCCAGCTGGCGAAGAAGGTGGCGATAGTCGTCCTCGCATGCGTTCACGTCTGTGCCCCCTTGCCGGCCGCCGCGCTTCCGGCCGTTCCCAAAAGGGGCGGCGGCGAGCCGTCGCGGCTGCTCTCTTTTGAGTTCCTGCGCGTCCCCAGGGATCCGCACCGTCACGGTCCGGCCGAATCCGAGCGGATTGTCCGCAGTGCGCCCGGCCAATGGCGGCGGGTCAGCGTGCGCCGCAGTTCGGGAAACAGGCGGCCTGAAAGCATCGCGATCACCATCGGCCACGCCCACACCCGAAGCAGAAAGGCGTAGCTGAACGGGATGGTGTTGGGCGCGACGATCTTCACCAGATGCCCGAAAACGCCGTTGATCTGGAAGGCCGAGACCAAAACCGAAACCCAGGTCGGATACATAACGGCGATCGCGCAAAGGACCAGCGCGAGGAGAGCGTCCGCTCCGAAATAGAAAAGGGAAACGGACGCGAACGTCCTTGCCCCGGCGCGCACGATGACGAGGGTGAGGAGATTGCCGGCGAGCACCGTGGTTGCGATCCAGCGCTCGCCCGCGGTCCCGCGCCAGATCCCGAGGCCGGCCGCCAGCACAAGCAGGAAAATGTAGATTTCCACTCGCATGCCGGCGTCCGTCCCCGCGATTGCTCTCAGGCCACCGACCGGAGGCCGGGCTCGACGCTCTTGAGGCTGGCGCTGGTCGACGGGCAGTCGCCGACGTCTCCCATCGCATAGGCTTCGAGGCCGACCGCTACCCGGTCCCGCGCAAGCGCGGCATGGGCTTCGCCGATCCCGGCACGGGCCTCGATCAGCTCCTGGACGACGCTCGAAAGGGCGGCGAGGCTCGACTGGCCGACAGTGACCGGGACACGCACCTGCTCGCGGCCGGCGGCGATCGCCGTGATAAGCCGGCTCGTGCTCGCGATCGCAGCTTCGATGTCGGCTTCCGCGGGGCGGAGCGCGTCGGCAATCCGGCGGGCCGCGGTCAAACGTTCGTTCAGCATTTCGGGACCTCCTTGAGGAGCCCCATCAGCGTCCAACCAGGCTTCGGATACCTTCGGCGCAAGCGACGAGGATCAGCAGCGCGACGATCGATCCGAGCGACACTGCCGCAATTGTGAGCAGGGTCTGTCTCGGGCTGAGCGGCTGGTCGAGGAACTGGGCTCCGTTGACTTCACCGAAACGGCGGGACGGCCCCGAGCCGCCACCCCCTTCGGCGGTCCCGTCATCACCGGCGCGCCTTAAGGATTTAAGGTCCGAAGGACAGGAGTGCGGACTTTCCGTACCCGTAAGGCTCGCCGCATAGAGCCGCGCCGCCTCCGCGGTCGTCGCTACCCCGAACTTTTCGCGCGCGATCCGGAAATGCTTTTCGACGGCGTGCGAGCTGATCCCGAGGTCGCGGGCGACCTCCTTGGCCGACTTGAGCTCGAGGGCGCCCCGCAGGCACTGCTCCTGCCGGAGGCTGAGCTTGGGCCTTCTCGGTGCTTCCGTGCGATGGGGCATCAGGCCTGCTGCTTGTGGCACCTTATATTCATTTCGTTTCAAGCCCGCCCTCCAAGCGCCCGCAAATCGGCAAACGGTTGGAGCAGGTCCGGCGCGACAGGCCGAATACGCGTTCCACTATTAATGCTCAAACGGCGCTGGTTAACAAGGGAGTGAGTGAGAGGTCGCCAGGGTTCCGGTTCAATTCCGCCTTCACGTGCCGCGGCACCAGGGCTTGATCGGGGGCAGTTGCTCACCGACACTTGCACCGAGCCGAATCGCCGTGAGTTGGAGCGAGTATGAAGTATGCCGGCTTTGTCCGCGTTGAGGATGCGAGCGGCGCGCGATTCCGCGTCTTTGAATATCGCCTTCGGCGGCTGCTTCGCGAGGTGAGCGTGTTTCTCCTCGATACGGGCGAGCCCCTCAGCGAGATCGGTCCGGGTGTCTATGTCGTGGCCAGTACGGGCGAGACCTTGTGCGTTCTTGAAGACGATCCGTTGGAGGGGCCGGACGCCAACACGTCCTGGCTCGATCCTATTTTGCCGTAAGAGCTAAAACCGGCCGTCTGGCCTGCGGCCCTGCCGAACCGCCCGGTTCGGCAACCGGCCGGCCTTCCGGCCGGAGCGTTCGATATATTGGTGATCCGGTCGCTGCGCCTGGCGCGCAGCGGCGCCGTTTGCCGGCCCCTGCGGCGGGGTGGGCGTCGCTTCCCTCTGGGCCAGCCGCGGCGGCCCGCAATCCCGACTTGTCGCCGGGATCCTCCACTTCCTTCCGGCCCTTTGGGTGCAGGCCGCCTTCATCGGCTGGCCTTCCGGTCCGCTCCTTGCCGCCCACCCCGCCTTTCGCGGGGCCGGTGCGGTGTTTTGAAAAAAGGAGAAGGACCCATGGAACTCAAGCATATCCACATCGCCAATTTGACCGTTTCCGCCGCCAATATGCGCGGGAAGGGCAGGGCGGACATCGCCAACATCCTGCCGTCGGTCAGGGCGCGCGGCATATTGGTGCCGCTGATCGTTCGGCCCAACGGATCGCCGGACACGTTCGAGATTGTCGCCGGAAAGCGCCGCTACCATGCTGCGCTTGCGGTTGCCGAGGAGAATGGCGGCGAGGCTGAGCCGCTGCCCTGCGCGGTCATGGACGATGCCGACGACGCGGCGGCGCTGGAAGCCTCGCTCATCGAGAACATCGCCCGGCTCGATCCCGACGAAGTGACACGCTGGGAGACGTTCACCCGGCTGGTGAAGGAGGGAAGGTCGCCTGAGGACATTGCGCTGACCTTCGGCCTTACCGAACTGCAGGTGAAGCGGACGCTCGCCTTGGGCAACCTCATCCCACGCATCCGCAACCTCTACCGCAACGAAGAGATCGACGCGGTGACCGTCCGGCACCTCACCCTGGCGAGCAAGGCGCAGCAGAAGGAATGGCTGGCGATGCTCGACGATCCGAACGCCTATTGCCCGACCGGATCGCAGTTGAAGGCGTGGCTGTTCGGCGGAGCCTCGATTCCAACCTCGGCGGCGATCTTCGACCTCACGTCCTACGAGGGCGAGCTGGTCACCGACCTGTTCGGCGAGGACAGCTATTTCGCGAGTGCAGAAGCCTTCTGGGCCGCGCAGAATGCGGCTGTCGAAGCGAAGGCGGCTGCGTATCGCGAGGAGGGGTGGAGCGAGGTGATCGTCCTCGAACCCGGCTCCTGCTTCCACAGCTGGGAGCATGAGCATCGCTCCAAGAAACAGGGCGGCAAGGTCTATATCGCCGTCGACCATCGCGGCGACGTCACCGTCCACGAAGGCTATGTCTCGCGCCGGGAAGCACAGCGGCAGGAGAAGGTGGAAGCAGGCGAGAAGCCCAAACGGCCCGAACTCACCGCGCCCTTGCAGAACTATATCGACCTCCATCGCCATGCGGTCGTTCGGTGCAAGCTGGCGAGCGAACCGATGGTCGCTCTTCGGGTCTTGCTTGCCCATGCGATCATGGGTTCGGGGCTGTGGACCGTGCGCGTGGAACCGCAGCGGGCAGTGAACGACGCCATCGCCGAAAGCGTCGAGACGAGCCAATCCGAAGCGACCTTCGACCTTTACCGGCGCGACATTCTGGGCCGGCTTGGCTTGGATCCCGAGGCACCGACCGTGGTTCGCGGCTACGATGGGACGAGCGGCATCTCCGGCCTGTTCGCGAAGCTTCTTGCCTGTTCCGACGACACCATTCTCGATGCGCTCGTCGTTGCGATTGCCGAGACTCTGGAAGCCGGAACTCCGCTGATCGAGCTTCTGGGGCGGTACCTCAAGATCGACATGGCCGACTGCTGGTCCGCCGACCGGGCGCTTCTCGACCTCATCAAGGACCGGGAGGTTCTGGACGCGATGGTCGCCGAACTGGCGGGCGGGGAGGCGGCTGAGGCCAATGCCAGGGCTACCGGCAAGGTGAAGCGGCAGATCGTCGCCGACTGCCTCAACGGTATCAACGGCAGGGCCAAGGTCGAGCGGTTCGTGCCGAAATGGATGGCGTTCCCGCCGGGTGCCTACACCCAGCGCGGCGGTGTCGCGCCCGTCAGTCGGGCGGCGGTTGTCGAGCAGCTGCTGCCCGCTCCCGGGGACGAAGAGGTCGGCTGTGAAGCTGCGGGCAGGGTGCAGGGCGACAGCCAAATTGCCGAAGCGGGTGAGGGTGAAGCCGCTTCCGAACCTCAGCCGATGGCTGAAGCGGCCTGAACTGGCGGCGGGCGGCGCGTCCGCGCCGCCCGCCTTTTTCTCATCGAAGAAAGACAGAATCATGTCCGCTGATGATGATCCTGAGGCGCGCCGGAAGTTCGCAGAGGCGCTCGCGAACCTGCCATGGATTCAGCGCGAGACGTTCAGGCTGCACGCCGTCGATGGCTACTCCTATGCCGAGATCGCATTCCTCATGCGCACCAATGTGCGGGCCGTCGAACGGCAGATGGCGAGAGCGATTTATAAGCTCGCAAAGCAGATGGAGGGCCGTCCGCTTAGCTGGTGGGAGCGATGGTTCCGATGAACAAGGACGCGGCTGGCGAAGGGGGGCATCCGGCTTCGCCAGCCGCATTGTCGACAACTGCTGATTATGGGTAAGGTTCACGCACAATGCGCAGCGACCTCGATCATCTGCCCGCTTCCAAGCAGCGCGAGCTCGAGCGTGTGGTGCAGATCCTGTTCGAGGAGTTCGGGGAAGCGACGGCGCTTGCGACCCAGGAGTGGAAGAAGAAGGGGCGCATCCTCAAGATCATCCTCTACGGCTCCTATGCGCGCGGCGGCTGGGTCGATGAACCGCACACCGCCAAGGGCTACCAGTCCGACTTCGACCTCCTGATCGTCGTCAACGACAAGCGCCTGACCGACCGCGTCACCTATTGGGCCAAGGCCGAGGAGCGCCTGAACCGCGAGCTGGCGATCACGAAGACGCTCAAGACTCCGGTCAACTTCATCGTCCACACATTGCACGAAGTGAACGACGGCCTCGCCCATGGCCGCTTCTTCTTCATGGACGTCGCAAGAGACGGGATCGCGCTCTACCAGAGCGAGGACAGCGAGCTTGCCGAACCCAAGCCCAAGACGCCGTCACAGGCGCTGGCGATGGCACGGGAGTATTTCGAAGAGTGGCTGCCGAGTGGGGCTCGGAAACTCGAACTTGGACTAGAAGCGAAGAGCCGTGGCTACAACAAGGACGCGGCTTTTCTCCTGCATCAGGCAACCGAGAGCCTCTACCATTGTGTGCTTCTGGTCGTGACCTTCTACACACCGCACGTGCACAACCTCGGCTTCCTCCGTACCCAGGCCGAGCGTCTCGATCGGCGGCTGACGTTCGTCTGGCCGATGGACAGCCGCAAGGACCGGGCGATGTTCGAAAAGCTGAAGGACGCCTATGTGAAGGCGCGCTACTCCAAGCACTATCGCATCTCGGCTGAAGAACTCGCCTGGCTCGGCGCCTGCGTCGAGGAGCTCGGACGCGTGGTCCAGGCCATCTGCGAGGAGCGTATCCAGATGCTTGAACGAAGCGCCGCCGCCTGATCACGACCGGCGTTCGGCATCTTTTCCTTGCCTGCGCCAACGGGACTTCGGCTCTTCAGACACGCGGAGCTATGGCCGGTTCGAACGCCTTAAACCCTCGCTTGCCGCACTTATTTCCCCGCCGCTGAGCGCGGCTCCTCGCGGCCGCTTCGCTTCAAATAAGCCCGTCGTTTCGGGTCCTCCGCTAGCGCTTCGGCCTGTCGGTTCAGGCGCTCTTTGCCCCGTCCATTCCCGATGCGTGTCGATCCTGAAAATCCCTTCGGGCGACATTGAAAAGGAACAAAGACATGCCTGCAATCGGAACCGTGACCAAGCTTGGCGACGGCAGCTTCAAGGGCCAGCTGAAGACGCTGAGCATCAAGGCCGACGTCCTGATCGAACCCAACCACAACAAATCGACCGACGCCCAGCCTGACTACCGGGTCTTCTCCGGGGAGGTCGAGATCGGCGCCGGCTGGACCCGCCGCTCCGAGGCTTCAGGGCGCGATTACGTCTCGCTCTCCCTTGCCGCTCCGGAGTTCGGCCCGCGCCGGATCTACGCCAACCGCGGCCGAGCCGCCGGCCAGGACGACGACACGTTCGCCGTCATCTGGAACCCGGCCGACTAAATTTCCGACGACCATCCAGCCCCCGCGCGAGCTCTTCGCGCGGGGGCTTTCTTTGGGTTTCCACGTGGGTCAGCGGCGATCGGAGCGCAAGAAAGTCAGGTCGAAAAGCTCTGCCTTGCGTTGTTGATCGGCGGCCTTCAGCGCCTCGTGTTGCCGGGCCCTTTCGGCGAGCTCGGACCACGCTTCCTCGGATCGGCGGCAGCGCTCGCGTACGCGCTCGAGCGTCGTCGCCTCGGCTTCGGCGCGGGCTTGCGCGGCGCGCTCCAGGTAGAATTGCAAGGCTGACATAGGGGCTCCTGACGGCAGATCTTACTGGTCGGAGCCTGTTCCGGCATCGCTCGCATCGCGCAGATTGACCGCGGCCATCTTGCCGCGACGGTCCTGTTCGAGCTCGTAGGATACGCGCTGATTCTCGCGAAGCGTGTTCATTCCCGAGCGTTCGACACTGGAAATATGCACGAACGCATCGCTGCCGCCGTCCTCCGGCGCGATGAACCCGTAACCCTTACCCTCGTTGAAGAATTTCACCGTTCCGATCGGCATATTTTTATCTCTCCTTTGCCAGTCCAAACATCGGCTAGCTCCCTGCTCAACGCAGCTACACCGACAAACGGTCTGCGAAAAAGCACCCCGAAAATCACCAATCCTGCAACGATCAGCGACAGAACCATGGGCCCTTCGTCGCCCAATTGCGAGTGCCGCCGCGTGGAAATCTCGCGTGTTTCGGGTTGGTTTGAAGCGCGTCGGTGGACCGGGTTTTGGGTGTGAGGCAGGTTGGAGGGCTGATGGCAAGATAAAGCGGATTTCAGCTCGCCGCAGAAATGCCGCTATGCCTTTGTCTGCACATCGTCTTTCCGAGAGATTGTCTGTCTCTGCGGTTCCACGCAAGAGAGACTGAACGGCCTCCTCGGCGCTTCAAACGGCAGATTACCAACGTTCGTTCGAGAGACACTTTAGCCGCTTGTTCCCCTGGCGCATATGCTCGTGGATGGCGGACGAAGAGAACAGGTTCGAGCCTAGGCTTGGACGCCCGGGAAAGGGCAGGGGACGCAGCGGCCGATCGCGCGCGTTGCAGTCGCAATTGATAGGGCGGATTGCCCGGGCCGGCGGCGACTGGCGGACGGCTTCCTTTTCATCCAGGTCTGGGCGTCCGTCCGGGCGGTTCAACGCCCGCGGCTACGGGGCGAAACTGTCGCGGTCCGATCCGAGCTCATCCGGCTGGTCGGTCGACCGCATTTCCGGCATGCGCGTTCGCTCTCGTCCCGTGATCGTCAAGGCGCGTGTCGTGAAGCTCGCTGGCGTGAAGGCAGCCGGCGCTGCGCAGGCGCACTTGCGCTACCTGCAGCGCGACGGCGTCACCCGCGAGGGCGAGCAGGGGCGCTTCTACTCGACCTTCAGTGACGACGCGGACGGCAAGGCATTCCTCGAACGCGGCGCTGCCGACCGGCACCAGTTTCGCTTCATCATTTCGCCGGAGGACGGCGCATCGTTCGACACGCTCCGATCCTTCACGCGCGAGCTCGTGGCGAAGATGGAGCAGGACCTCGGGACGACCCTCGACTGGGTCGCAGTCGATCATTTCGACACCGGGCACCCGCACACGCACTTGCTCGTGCGCGGCTCGACCGAGGATGGGAAGGTGCTCAACATTGCCGGCGACTATATCGCTCGCGGGATCCGTGGCCGCGCGTCGGAGATCATGACGCGTTGGCTGGGGCCACAAAGCGAGCTTGAGGTGCGCGAGCAGCTAAGCCAGGAGATCGGAGCCGAGCGCCTGATCAAGCTCGATCGGGACCTGCTAACGCGAGCGGACGACCACGTCGTTGATCTGCGGCAAGCGGCGCTTTGGGACGGCGACGGCTCGCACCAGCAGCTTCTGATTGGCCGTGCACGGGAGCTGGAGCGCATGGGCATGGCCGAGCGCGAGGGGCCTCTCGCCTGGCGCTTGAACACGACGATGGAAGAGACCCTGACCGACCTTGGCCGGCGCGGCGACATCATCCGGACAATCCACCGAGTGATGACCGCCGCGAAGCTCGACCGGCGCCCTGAGCTGTACGTGATCGATCGCGGGCAGGACTTAACTCCTGTCGCGGGAAAGGTGGTCTATCGCGGCGCCGCTGGCGATCATCATGATCGGCGCTTCCTGGTCGTCGACGGCGTCGACGGGCGCACCCATTATGTCGAGGTCGGGAGGAGCGCCGAAGAAACTCCGGCCGGCAGTGTCGTTCGTATCGACCGGCGTGAGGCCAAGCTCAGGAAGGCGGACCGCACCATCGAAGAGATCGCGCGAGCGAACGGCGGCCTCTACAGCGAAGAGATCCATCGTTGGCGCGACCCGACGGCGAGTGAGGAATATGTCGAAGCGCATGTCCGTAGGCTCGAAGCCCTCAGGCGCGGGGGCGTTGCCGTCGAGCGGTTCACGAGCCGCGAATGGTCGGTGCCGCCCGATTATCTCGACGAGGCGCTCGAGCATGAACATCGTGTCGCCCGCGCTTCACCGGTGCGCATTCAGCTGCTTGCGACTCAGGCGCTGGAACAGGAAGCCATTGCGTATGCCCCGAGCTGGCTTGACCAGCAGCTGCGCGAGCAGGAGCCGGTGGAGATCGCGAAGCACGGCTTCGGCGCCGAGGTGCGCCAGGCGATGGTCCGGCGCCAGCAGTGGCTCATCGAACAGCGGCTGGCGGAAGAGCGCGGGGACGGAATCCTGTACCGGCCCGACATGGATCAGCGACTGAGGCGAGCCGAGCTAAGGATCGTGGCGGCGCGGCTCAGCAAGGAGCTCGGAATGGCCTTCGCCGAGCCGGAGCCGGGTGAGAGGATCTCCGGCATCGTGCGCAGTCGCGTCAATTTGAACTCCGGCAGCTTCGCGGTGGTGGAGAATTCGCGGGAGTTTACGCTGGTCCCGTGGCGGCCCGTACTCGAGCGGCACCTTGGACGGGAAGTCTCCGGCGTGATGCGGAGCTCGGGATCAATCAGCTGGACAATCGGTCGGGAGCGGCAAGGGCCCGAGATCGGAATGTGAGCTCGTCGGTGTCGCGGAAGCGCTGCTTCCTGCGTCGGAGAGACAGTGGTGCCCGATCTCTGATCGGGAGTACGGGAACTGATATCCCCGGCGACAGCGAGGCTTGCGTGAAGATGCAGAAGGTCCGGCATCAGCTCTTCCTGACCAAGGAGCTCAGCGCCCGGTTGGATCGCATCGCGAATGGGACTGGACGGGCGCGGTCGGAATTGCTCGTCGAAGCACTCGAAGCCTGGCTGAACCGTCGCAACCCCGCGGCAGCTGAGGAGGCGATTGCCGCACGACTGACGCGGTTCGAACGTCACATTGAAGCCGTGCGGCGCCAGCAAGGACTTCACTGGGAGGTGCTCGCGCGCATGTTGCGGCACCAGCTCCTCGTCGCGGCCGGGTTGCCGCCGGCCGATGCCGCATTGCAGGCGAGCGCCCTGCGGGCATTCGAAACCATCATTGACGAACTGGCGGACCGCCTGGCCGGTAAAGAGCCTGCGCCGAATACGGATGCCAGCATCGCGAAGCTGAGGCAGCTTCACTGACATACGCTAAATCAAGCCTCCGCTTTTCGAGTGGCGTGGTGAACATCAAAGTTCGAGCCAACGCTTGAGCCGCCCAAGCAACCCGGAACGCTGTGGCTTTGCGGCCGGCCGGCCAGGCTGTGCTGGCGCGCCCGGAGCTTTTGCAGTGCCATAATAACGCGCCATCGCTTCGCTCCGGCGACCGCGCGATGCCTCGATGTCCTCCTCGCTGCACAGCCCGTGTGGAATGATCCTGTTGCGCTCAATAACGTAATGGCTTCGGCAAGGCTGGTCCCAGTTGCCGATCGACGGGAAGAGCGACACTGTGTCGCCGTCGAAGCGCAGGGACCAGTCCGTCGGGGTGATCGGCGTCACAACTTTGGTGCCGCAACCGCAGCAGCAGAGGTGCGACGCCGTCCCATACGTCATCGATATATACAGCGTCGCTTCGTCGAGCTTCTCGGGCACGAGCTCGACGAAGCGGGGTTCAAGCCGCTTTTGCACTCGGCTGCTCCTGGTTGACTAACGAATTGCCGTCGGTCGTGTAAAGGAAGTGGAGCTCTTTCTCGAGGTCGCGGTAGAAACCCCGCAATTTCTTCCACTTGACGACCGCTAACGCCGCATTGAGCGCGTTCAAGTCCGCGACTTGGATGTTCGTCGCGTACAAGTCATCCTCACCACCGCCGTCGAGCGGCACCTTTGCCATGGCGCCCCGGAGGCCGGGCACGCTCGCCGTAACGCGCAGGATGCCGCCGAGGGAGCCGCCACTGAGTTGCAGGCCCATGCCAACATCGATGAAGCCCGCGTCCATCGCCACGAGCTTTTCCATTATGGCTTGCTTGGCCTTTCCCGCGTCCATGCATACGAACGCGAACGTCGCACCATCGAGAAGGCGCAGGTTCGAAGCATCCAGCTTTGCCGCATGCGCTGAAATGCCGCGGTGCATGCGCGAGTAAATGCCGGCGAGGTAATCGACCTTACAGGTCGCTTCGCGAAGCTCGTCGATCGACGGCGCTCCGGGCGCCCTGAAAGCATTGTGCTGGAGGAATCTGTCGTCATCAAACAGCCGGATCTCGCGCACAGGCGTTTTGGCTATCAGGTCGAGGACATAAGAACCCGTACCCCCGAGGCCGATGATGGCGACACGCTCTTCCTCGAGCCGTTGGGTCAGGACGCCTATACCTACGCGGTCCGACGCCGTCTCGGTGTAGTTAAACACGCTCGTCTCCTCGTCGTCTGGAGTGATGAATGTCATGGCGCTCACGCCCGGCTGAAGCGCCGCGGCGGGCCCCGCGATGACCGACGCGTACGTCGTCATTTTGTGGTGGTAGTCGCGGTAGCCTTCGGGCGGCTTGCTCGAAAAGCCGTGCTTGGCGACCAAGCCGTGGCCGAGGTCGACGACCTGGCTCTGGTGCCGAATCTGCTCGATCGGTGAGCCGTCCTCCTTGCAGGGATAGTCCCCGGTCCAGTGAACAGTGTGTGGCGTGGGCGCCTGTGCGATGTCGGCCGCCAGTTGTAGCGGCGACACGATCGACGCACGGCGAATACGGCGGCTAGCATCTGCGTAGGGCACTTCGTGCATGACGAGAAACCCGCCAATGATTTGCACGAAGTACCCTTCGTCGCGGAGCCGCTTTAGGTCAGGACTAAGACTGAACGGTGCGCGTGACATTGAACACGGTTCCCTTCTTCTTGACTTCGATGGAGTTGCCCGCGGACAGCTCTCCGGCGTGCGGCACGGACGCGGCGTGGCGGTACGTCACCGAGAAGATGACGCCCTGGCCGCCGGCGGCCTCCGGGAAGGCGATGGCCACGACATCCTCGAACGAAACTTCCGGATGTTCGACGAACTTCGGCTGCGCGTTGACGATGATCTCGCACGCGTCATTCTTGCCGTTGCCGTTGCCGTTGCCGTTGCCGTTGCCGTTGCCGTTACCGTGATCGCCGCGGTCGTGCGGGTCGATGTTGTTGTTCATAGGATTTACCTCTTCACGTTGAGCGAAGCTGTGTGGGTGCTTCACTCACTCAATCGCCGTGGCGAGGACGAACCGGTAAACCGCTCTAAAATTTCTTGGCGAGAGCACCTTTGGGCACGGCGCCGCAGACAAAGAAGGCGGGGCAACCGGGGCAGGTGCGCGTCGAAGGCTTGGTCGGAAACTCGCCCTGCGCAATGCCCGCGAAAATGGTGCTTAGCTTCGATCGCCCGCCGTCGCCTCGACTTGAGGGCAGGGGCGTTATGCCGCCGTCTGAAAGGTGTACGAGTTCTACGATGGCGCCCGCGAACTCGGCGTTGGCGGCGAGCCGCAAGGCGGCCGCACCGCTGTCCTTGGTATCGGTCGATCGGCGGTGGCCGGTCCGAACGCGCCGCACGCGGACCACTTCATTATCAACCACGATGTCATCCGGCCGGAAGGTGATCTCCTGGCCGTCGAGTTCGTACACGATGTCCGTCGGCGCGAGTTTGCGCATGTCCCGACGGGTCTGCTGGAAATATTCGAGCAGCCCGACCGCCAGCGAGACATATTCTCCAAACTGAGGTGTTTCATCGATGCCCGCCTCCAGGCACGCCTTTTCGACTTCCTGGCGCAGCGCGTCGCCGTGCACTTCAAGCCCAGTGTCGACGATCTTCCGGACGACGACGGCCACGGCCTCGTGCATTTTCATGAACGATGTCGCTACGCGCCTGCCCCCAATGCGCAGGACATACGTGTACAGGAAGCGCCGAGGACAGCTTTCATAAAGGCCCAACTGTGATGCGGCGAATCGCAATGGTCCGTCTGGCGCAAGCTCGATGGGTTCGTGTTCGGCAAGGCCACGCTGGACGAGCTCCGGGACGGTTTTCGAGCGGTCGATCGTATCACCTAGAAGGCCAAGGAACGGCGACAAGTTACGCCGATAGTCATTTTCTTTTCTCTCTGCGGCATACATCATCAGCCGGTCGCGAGCGCGCGACATGGCGACGAAGAAGAGGCACTCCTGTTCCTGCTCGTGGCCCTCCTGGAGTGCCGCCATTCCGTCTTCGGCGGCGCCTTCGATCAATCCGTCGGGCGGGGGGCAGGCTGGTCTCTGAAACGTCCTCGGCAGGGTCTGTTCGTTCATGCCGGGCAAGTGCACGGCCTTGAACTCAAGTCCCTTGGCGCCGTGAACAGTCATCAGCCGTACCGCATCCAGATTCTGGGCGGCGGCCGGCATTTGCCTGAGGTCCCGGTCTTCGGCGAGACGCACTAGCCGCCGAATGCGGTCAAGCAGACGCTTAATCGGAAAGCCTTGGCCGGGTGGCTGCGCGCTTACGAAATTCATGAACTGCCATACAGCGATGGCCTTAGAGCGGTCGGTGACATCATCTGTGGACGCAAGCATTGCGGCCATGCGCGTCCGATCGAGCAATAAATGCGCAAGGACGTTCCACGGCATGCTGCTTTCATTGAAACCATCGAGGGCCGCGGCGAGGCGGGCGAGCCCGGGAATTGCGCTGCCAGCAAATTTGACGACGCCGCGCTCGGCTTCGTCTTGCTCCCGCAATTCGTCGAGCACCTGAGCAACCTCGTCTAGCGTCGCTTCGAACCCGGGAATGGTTGCCACTCTCACTAAGCCCATCGCTCTGCGATCGACGAGTAGGGAGATCAGCGCCATGAGGTCTCGGATCTCCGGCCGTTCGAATAGGCTGCCGAGGAACAGGACGGGGATACCAAGCCGTTCGAGCTGCCGAGCCGTTTTCCCAAGCCGCTCATTGCCGGTGATAAGTACCGCCTGATCGCGCCAGGCAATGCCCTGCGCCTGAAGCGTCATGATGGCCTCTGCGACGGCGGCGCTTTCAACCGAGCCTTTTTCGACCAAGCGAAGCTCTGGCTTCACGCCGCTGGGGCCGCGCTTGGCCCCCAGCACATCCTCTTTGTCTGACACGCCCATCCGGTTGCCGAACGTCGTGAACGAATCGACAATTTCGCTAACGGAGCGATAGTTCACGTCGAGCTGGTCGCGCTCGCCGCCCGGAAAGTCCTCTGCGCCGAACCGCGAGATGTTGTACGACGAAGCACCTCGAAAGCGGTAAATGGACTGCCGGGCATCACCGACCGCCCAAAGCTCGGCGCCTCCACCAGTAAGCGCCGTCAGCAGCCGCACGCTGGCGCGGTTCACGTCCTGGAATTCGTCTACGAGCACGTGGTCGTAGCGGCCCTGAATAAGGCCGCAAACTTCGGCATGGCTCTCCATGAGCTTGACGGGCAGCATGACGAGATCGCCAAAATCGACAGCTTTGGAATGCAGCTTCAGCCGCTCGTAAGTTTCGTAGACTCGGGCAACTTCGGCTGCCTTCTCTGCCCGAATGCGCGCCTCGTCGTCAGCAGCTCTTTCAAGCATTGCCCGCGCGCACTCAGCATATCGCTCAGGTCCCGCAACTTCGTCTTTCGCGCGCGAAATCGCCGCGAGTATTTCGACGATATCCTGGGTGGGATCGTACAAGTTGCGATAGTGATTGAGCTGCAGGCTGGGAAAAGCGTCTTCGAGCAGCTCGGCTGCTTCAACCCGGTCGAGCATCCTGAGGTCCTGCGGAAGGCCAAGCTCCTTATGGAAAATGCGGACGGTCTCCAGGCCAAACGCGTGGAACGTGCCCATCCACATTGAGGCAGCCGCGTCTGGCTTGGTGCGGGCAATCCGTTCCACCATTTCGCCCGCCGCCTTGTTCGAAAAGGTCAGGACGAGGATCCGTTTGGGATCGACGCCACGGTTGAGGAGCTCTTCCACGCGTGCCGTCAGCGTTTGGGTTTTTCCCGTGCCAGCGCCAGCGTCGAGTAGGAACGGCGTGCCGAAGTGTGTCGCGGCCCGCTTTTGCGATGGGTTGAGCGGGGGCGGCGGGCCGTTCTTCCCGGGACCGTCCTTCGAACGCGGCAGCAACAGGGCGTCCAGGAGCTGTTGCGCGATGATCGGATACGGCGCGCCAAAGCGTTCGGCAATCTGAGTTGCGGTTAGTCCGTCACGCACATGCAATTCTAATGCCCGATCGCGTGGTAGGATCAGCTCACGCGCGAACAAATCCATCTGGATTTCGCGACGTTGTTTACCGCTGTAATCGACCACTCGGTCGAACCCGATGGGCACGGCCTCGCTGGGGCGGCCGACGTCAAAGTCGCAAGGATCACCTTCCTTGGGAGCGTCGCCAAGCACCAAATGCCCGACCTCGTGACCGACCAGGCATGCCTTTTCAAATGGACTGCCGATGTCCTCGTGCAGGATGAGCTCGTCGGCTGGGACGAGCGTTGCCCGGCTCCCGTCTAAATTGGCGCCGCCCGCCTTGGTTTCTTCGACTGCATAACCTTGCTTCTTGGCCGCTGCCGTTGTGAGCGCATAAGCGTCCCAAGGGTCACAGCCCTGGGCCACGAGCCCCTCGTGCAGTTCAGCGGCGGCGCACCGGGCAAGTTCAACAGCGTCGATCAACGATCGCGCATCAGCTCTGCGATTTCGTCGTCGCTCGCTCCTGAATCACGAAGCGCGCGCTCGAACGAAACTTGCTGCTCGGGCTCTGGTCGCCGGTCTGATTTGTACGAGCGCGCAGCCGCCATCTCACGTACGCGCAACCCTTGCTTGGCTTCTTGCAAACCCCATCCAACGAAGCTCGCTATCACGGCCAATACATAATTCGGCACCGTCTCAATAATGATGCGGCCTTCGCGAAAAAGCGAAAGCACCTGGAGCCTGATTCCTAGCGTGTCAGCTAGCCGTCGCCTATCTGCGGGCTTCAGCACCTTGATCGGGTTCACCACCTCGACGGACGCAACGACACGGTCCGACCATGCCCTGCCGACGAGCAGCTCATCGCTGTCATCGAGTTCACGATCTTCAAGATCCGTGCGGCTTAGCTCGAAGGATAGCTCGCACAATGCCGATGCGTGCTCCGGATAGTCGCGCAAGTAGCGCTCCAGCGTTGCGCGGTCATGTTCTGCCTCCATTGCGAATGCCTCAAGCACGTCCTCTTCGGCGCGTGTTTCACGAGGCCGGCTCATGCTTCGTCTCCCCCCATGATGCGCCGCAAGTTGATGAGTGCGCGGTCGCGCCGATTTCGAACCGTCTTCTCGACGCAGTTGAGCGTGCTCGCGATCGAGACGACATTTGGATCCTTGCTGTCCATGGGGATGCCAAGTCTCAGCATCTCGATGATCTCCCTTTGTTCCGGTGGCAGCTGGGCAATCGCCGCATCCAGTTGCGACCGGTAATGCGGGTCCGAAAAATCATCGTCTCGAAACGGATTGTACGAACCGATTGCCTTTTCAACATCGGCGCGAAGCTCGCCGGTTTGCGGATCGTCGAGATCGGTTCGCCGAGATGAATGGCGGTACAGTTTTCGGCCTACGGAAACCTTGAGCCGAGCCAGCGCGGCGTCGAAGCGAATTTCAAAAAAGTCGAGCTTGTCGCAATAGCCCTGACGGTCGAGCGCGATCAGTTCCTGGAAATGTCCGTGAACGCGTTCGCGCAAGTCAGAGTCGGTAAACCGCTCGCTTTGCTGGGGCTTCGGCAGCTTCCTGAGGACGCGGCGCGACAGCTCGCGGAAGAACGTTTCGAACCAGCGTTGATTATTTTCGCGCTTCGTTGCGCGCACGAGGTACACCAGACACTCGTGAGGTATGTAACCGGGATCGCTCGTCGACCGGATGAGGCAGCGCTCTGCCAGCTCGTCCCTCGGAGTGTCTAGCAATTCCGCAAGCTTCGCCTCGATCGCTGCGAGCCTTCTGTAGAGGTTACCGTCATCGTCGCTTTTGCGGAGCGGCGAGACGGTCGCCCTGTTGCCAGGGGCGCTACCGGTCGATCTTCGTGTGTGCACTTTCATCCCCGGATTCGACGAGAGTATTTCAATCCACTGATCGCGGCTTGTCCATCCCGCCGGTAATTGAGTCGGAATGATTCAAGGCGAGCCTGCGATTGCGGCGCTCCGGATTGGGTGGACTTGATCCAACAGCGGTAGGCGGCGATCGAGCCGATTTCATCCACGGTTTTCCATAAAGGGGTGCTCATCAGGAGTGGCGGTCTGCACCAAGTTGGTGTAATTTGGTGCAGAGCAACAGCGAGCCCGTCATGTCCGCACGAGCACAGGATTCAGGCTACAGACTGTCGGTCAGTCTGAGCGCAGACCAGCACCGGCAGCTCAACGAGATTGCTCGCAAAAATAGGGTTTCAATTGCATGGGTCGTCCGCGAAGCCGTGGAACGCTTGCTGAAGGATGACCTTCCGCTGCTGCATGTGGGAAATGAATGACAGTCGCTCGCCTCAAACGACCTATCAACATCGGTCCGGAACAGCCTGCCGCTGCTCCGCGCGGTCGCTATGCGGATCTCGAACCGGACAAGTTGAGGGGCGGCTACTACACCTCAGCGCCCGTCGCTAAGTGGCTCTGCGCCTGGGCGATCCGGACTGCCGATGATAAGGTGCTTGAGCCGAGCTGCGGCGACGGCTCCTTCCTCGCGGCAGCAATGCATCGCCTGTCGGACCTCGGTGCTGCGCGCGATCAAATCGCGGCAAATCTAAAGGCTGTCGAGATCGTACCGGCCGAGGCGCGGCGAGCCCGCGCGCGCCTCGAGCCGGTCCTTGGCGCTCGCGCCGCTGGCGTAGTCGAGCAGGGCGATTTCTTCGGATGGTGGCAGGGGACGAGCCAACCCGCGTATGACGCGATCATCGGCAACCCGCCGTTCATTCGCTACCAGTCCTTCCCCGAACCGCATCGCAGCCGCGCCATGGCCATCATGGGCGATGAAGGACTGACGCCCAATCGGCTCACGAACATCTGGGTGCCGTTCGTGGTGGCCGCCGCCGCGAGCCTCAAGCCGGGCGGTCGCCTCGCGCTCGTGCTCCCGGCCGAGATTCTTCAGGTCACCTATGCCGCGCAGCTCCGCTCGTACCTGACGGATCACTTCAAGCGGATTGATGTCGTGGCCTGCAACGAGCTGTTCTTTGATAACGCCGAGCAGGAAGTCGTGCTGTTGCTTGCCGAGGGGGCGGTAGCGAGGGCGTCAGACAGGAACACCTGCCGCGTCGCAATGACCGAGGCGGCAACGGTCGCCGAGATCACCCGTCGCACCCCCGCAACGGTGCTCAAGGCCGCGACACCGAAGAGCATCCGTCACGACAGCGAGAAGTGGCTCAAGTACTTCCTCGATAACAAGCAGATCGAGTTCATGCGCGCGCTGCGCGAGTCCTCGATCACCGCCTCGATGGCGGCCCATGCCAGCATCGATGTCGGCGTGGTAACGGGAAAGAACGAGTTCTTCGTTCTGTCCGGCGATCAAGTCGAGGAACTCGACCTTGCGGGCCATACGACCCCGCTCGTGTCGCGCTCGGCGCATCTTAAGGGCACTAAACTCGGCAAGGCCGACTGGAAGTCGCTCTCCGCAGCCGGGGACAGAGTCCACCTGTTGAACATCCGCGCCGCGGCGGCGCAGAAGCTAAGCGCGAAGGTCCGCCGCTACATCGAGGAAGGTGAGCGCAAGCAGTATCACCTGGGCTATAAGTGCTCGATCCGGAAGCCCTGGTATACCGTTCCCTCTGTCTGGACACCGGACGGCTTCACCTTCCGCCAAATCTACGATTTCCCGCGCATGGTGCTTAACACATCCGGCGCGACGTCAACGGACACGATCCATCGCCTGCGCAGCAACGGCGCCCAACCGGAGCGGATTATCGCCAATACCTACACATGGCTGACGGCCGCCTCAGCCGAGATCGAGGGACGCAGCTACGGTGGCGGCGTGCTTGAACTGGAACCGACCGAAGCGGAACGCCTCCTGATGCCAGCACGGCTCAATGGCGCAATGCCTCTCGCCGAGGCCGACAAGCTGACGCGAGCGGGGCGGCTCGACGATGTTCTAGAGGCCAACGCCCGCATTGTCCTTATGGAGCACATGGGACTTTCCGCCTCGGACTGCGACTTGCTCAAGAGCGTATGGGTAAAGATGCGCGACCGCCGCAATTCGCGCCGTCGCGGTGGCGCAAGGCGGGCCGCAGGTCCCGCTGAATGACGGCCGACCAGCAAAAAGAGGCGGCGCACGCCCGCGTCGCCGAACTGGTCAAGAACTTCCAGAAGAACGAGGCGGATTACCTTCGCGCTAGCTACAACGAAACGCAAGCGCGTACCGAGTTCATCACGCCGCTGCTCGCGGCCTTCGGTTGGGACGTGAGCAACGCGGCGGGGGCGCCGCTGACCTATCGCGAGGTCATCGAGGAAGCGACGGTCGAAGTCGGCGAGGAGAAGCAGTCCAAAAGGCCCGATTACGAGTTGCGTGTAGCGCGCCAACGCAAGCTCTTCGTCGAAGCGAAGAAGCCGAGCGTCCCAATAAACAGCAGCCGCGAGGCCGCTTTCCAGACGCGCCGCTATGGCTACTCCGCGAGCCTGCCGATCTCTGTCCTGACGAATTTTCGCCACCTGGCGGTCTATGACTGCCTACCGACGCCGGACCAGGCCGACGACGCGCATGTCGCAAGACGTCTGATCGTTCCCTACGATGAGTTTGAAGCGCGCTTCGACGAGCTCTGGCCGGTCCTATCGCGCGAGTCCGTCTATTCCGGTGAGTTCGACGCCCTATTTGCTGTCGATGCGGCGCGGGGAGGGGCTGAACAGTTCGACGATCTGTTCCTGCGGCAGGTGCGTTCCTGGCGCGAACGGCTCGCAGCGGACATTCATCGCAATGTCCCTGCTTTAAGGCCCGAGGAGCTGACCTATGCGGTTCAGCTCTTCCTGTCGCGGATCGTGTTCTTGCGCATCTGTGAGGACCGCGACATCGAGCGCTACGAAACGCTCAGGGGTCTTCCCGCTGCAAACGCGTTCGACGCTTTGATGGAAGAGCTCCGCCGCGCGGATGCCTTCTATAACTCCGGCCTGTTCCGCCTGCTGGACGATGCGCCGCTCGGCGTGCGCATCAGCGATGATGTCCTGAGCGGCATCATCAACGAACTCTACTACCCGCAAAGCCCTTACACCTTCGCCGTCGTTGAGACGGAAGTGCTCGGACAGATTTACGAGCAGTTCCTCGGCGAGGTCATCAGCGTCAATGCCCAAGGCGCTGTCGAGATTGTGAGCAAACCCGAAGTCCGCGAGAGCGGCGGCGTCTTTCCCACGCCCCGCTACGTGGTCGACGCGATCGTGGAGCGAGCGATGCTCCCGGCGATCGCCGGAAAGTCGCCGGCTCAGCTCGAAGGCTTCGCCGTGGCCGACATCTGCTGCGGTTCAGGCGTATTCCTGCTGTCGGTCTTTGAGTTCCTGCTCGATCACTATCTGGCCTGGTATCAGGCAAACGACCGCGCGCAGCATGTGGGCGTCAGAATGTACGAAGCCGCGGCCGGTGAATGGCGGCTGACCTTTGACGAAAAGCGCCGGATCTTGCTCGCACATGTCCGAGGTGTCGATATTGACACGAACGCCGTCGAAGTCGCCCGCTTCAGCTTGTTGCTAAAGCTGATCGAGGACGAAAGCGGAGACAACTTGCGCCACTACGTGCAGCGCACAGGAAACCGGGCCCTTCCGCCGCTCGATAGCGCGCTCAAATCGGGCAACAGCCTCGTGAGCCGGCCCGAGTGGGTTGCCGCGCGCGGCGCGTTCCCTGCGATGCTGCTCACGAAGATAAATCCCTTTTCCTGGGATATCGAGTTTCCCGCCGAGCATGCGCAGGGCGGTTTTGACGTTATCGTCGGCAATCCGCCTTACATTCGCATTCAGGCCATGGCCGCTTACTCGCCCGAGGAAGCGGCTTTCTATCAGAGCCCCGGCTCGCCCTACACGACGGCGCGGCAGGACAACTTCGACAAGTACGCGCTGTTCGTGGAGCGCTCGCTCTCGCTCATCAAGCCGAACGGCAGGCTCGGGGTCATCATCCCCCACAAGTTCATGGTGATTCAGGCCGGCCGGGCACTACGACGCGTCGTGACGCAAGGTCAGGCCGTACAGGCGATTACCCACTTCGGCGTTCAGCAGGTCTTTGGTCGTCAGGCGACGAACTACACCTGCCTAATCACGCTTGACCGCCGAGGATGCGCCGAAGTCGCCTTCGAGAGCGTGCAATCGCTTGACGCGTGGCGCTTAGGTACCCCGGGGCAGCAGTCCGTGATCCCGGCCGCCCAGCTGACAGAAGACCCTTGGCGGTTCGCCGACGCGAACACGCGAGCGGTGTTGGATCGCGTGAAGGCCGCATGCAATCGCGAGCTTGGTGAAGCCGCCGAGATCTTCGTCGGCGTCCAGACGAGCGCGGACCCGATCTACATCTTCAAGCCCGTCGCAGAGACGGCGGACACCATGACCTTGCGATGGGGCGGACGAGACTGGCCAATTGAGCGCGGCATTCTTAAGCCCTGTCTCTACGACGCCTCCCTCCATCCCTATTCGCGGGCAGAGGCGAACGCCTGCATGATATTCCCCTACGAGATCGTGCAGCGGCGAGATCGCGCGGCAGCGCGGCTCCTTCAGCCCGACGAAATGGCGCGGCTATATCCGCTCTGTCTCGGCTACCTGACGGCCCGCCGCGCCGAGCTTGAGAAACGAAACATCGTAGGCGGGGCAGCGGCAGAGCGGCAATTCTACCAGTACGGCCGGTCGCAAAGCCTAACTAAATTCGACAGCCCCAAGATCATTCTGCCGATCCTCTCGCTAGAGGCGCGCTACGCCTACGACGAGGACAACATCATGATGACAGGCGGCGGCAACGGGCCGTACTACATGATACGTCCCTGTGAGGGAGCGCCCGAGACCAACTACTTCCTGCTCGCTGTTCTTCACCACCCGCTAAGCGAAGCTCTCGTCAGGACATACACCAGCTCCTTTCGCGGCGGCTACTATTCTCATGGCAAGCAGTTTATCGAGCACCTGCCCATTCCTCCGGCGACAGATGCCGAGCGCGGCGACATCGAACAGCTCGTCGGCGATCTGATCGATGCCAATGAAGCGGCGCGCGCTGCCAAGACGCCGCATCAACGAACCTTGCATGAGCGCAACGCGCACGCGCTCCGGGATCAAGTCGAAAAGAAGGTGAGCGCTTTATTCGGCCTTTCCACTGCCGAGCTGGACCTTGTTCGAGCGGTGCCAGTGCCTTGACCGCGCCTTGCGGCGCGTCTCATCACCGCCCAGCCCCTCGCCGATGCTCGTTCCGCCTTACGGCCTCTTTCATGACATCGTTTAGCATTTGGCTGTCGCGGGGAATGTCCTTGTATTCTTGACTGCTCTCGCGCGCCAAAAAGGCATTTGCCGGAAAAAGTCCGCAGCTTGGCCTTTTGTCGTGAACTTGAGGCAGTTGTTGCCGACCCGAGTAACATCAATCTTGGCCAGGGTGACGGGTTTCGCGTCGACCCAGTCGAAAACACGCAGCTCAGCTGTTGGGCCAGATGCCCGACCAACCATCTCGACCTCAGGAAAAACATATCGCTTCCGAAGACCTTCGGAAACGATTTCACCGCTCACTTGGTCGCCGTCGAATCTCAGTATCAGATCCAAGCCGTGCCCAGGTGGCGGTGACGATTCCGAGAGATCGCCAACTTCGAAAGGATCGACCTGGCAGTCGGGCACCATGCCCCAAGCTCCACCAAATCGTTTGTCGATCGGCACCCAAAGACCAGTCGTTTCCGCGGCTGACGGAAGCTCCTTCGCGAAACTGTTGATGGCGGCAGGAAGGTTGAGCAGCCCCATAAATAATGCCGCGGTCCAGCCCGACACGGCGAGGCCAATGCTGGACCATTTGCGTCGACCGCCACCGTGCTGCCCAACTGCATCGCTCAAACGGATTTCTCCTCCTAGGTCGCCGGCAAAGTGCTCACTCGCACCAAAATAACCGAATGAGCAGAAGTCGGCGCCTTAATCGGATGGGAATTTGGGATGCCTTGCATGGTTCGAGCGACAGAAGGCTGCTGGCAAGGTCGTCCAGATGAGGCGCTTACGTGCGAGAGCGAACCAAATCATCTCACTAAAGCCGATCAAAAATGAGAGGCTAAATGTCGGGCCGGGTTCAGGCGCAAGCTGCATTTCGCTTGTCTTTCAATGTGTTGCGCGAGAATTAGGGAAACCTCCCGCTCCTCTAATGATCGTATGAATTTTTACGGCGGGAAGTGCTACTGCGTCGAGCGTACTCGAGCGTTCATCAAAGCCGAGCTTTGAATCTCGACCGCACTGGCGGAAGGTCGGGATGAAACCGGCTTACCCATTCGCTTTTCCGTCAATAAGTCCGCGGCAACCTGGCCTGAGACCACACATCGCCCTGCTCTGGGGCACAGCGCAGCTTGCCTGCCGCGAGGTCGAAATCCTGGCAGCCGCCAGGGATGGCTGAGCTCACCATCGGCAGGTCACGGGGCGGACAAACTCATGACGGGCCATGGCTGCTTTCGTTGTTAATGTCGGAGCCGACTGTTCACATCCCATTGCGGCTGGGTCCAGGGATTCTGCCGAGCCGTTCCGGAACGTTCGCTCGACGGAAGTTCGAAG
>Ga0207705_10000886_pt1 | contig 24517 bp, 23 predicted proteins | sample KBSC13metaG_FD_184314 | JGI IMG/M metagenome (GOLD analysis project Ga0207705, IMG submission 184314) | Corn rhizosphere microbial communities from Kellogg Biological Station, Michigan, USA - KBS C1-3 metaG (SPAdes) (version 2) | ecosystem: Host-associated > Plants > Roots > Rhizosphere > Soil ... | reverse complement strand
CCTTCACCTGCAAGTCGGGCCGCTTGCCGCCGGCTTTCAACACCGCATCGATGAGCTGTTCCATCGCATCGCTGCCGTAGCGGGCGATGCGCCCCGAACCGGCCGCCCAGTTGTCACCGCCGCCGTCCGCGGGCGCGGGCAACATGAAGTGGTTCATGCCACCGACGCCGCGCACCGGATCGTGGATGCAGGCGGAAACGCAGGAACCCAGCACGGTGCCCACCTGTTCCTCCTGCGTGCTGACGTAGATTTCGCCGGGCAGCACCTTCACCACCGTGCAGTTCTGGTTGGGATCGAAATACCGCCGCACGTGTTCGAACCCCGGCATGGGTTGCAGGGGCGCGGGGAGAGTTCTGCGTTCGGTGAATGCGTCGGCCATCAGCCCTTCTTTCGGTACGCGGTGCGGCCGGCCAGTTCGAAACCGGCATCCGCGCCGTACATGGATTCGGAGTGACCCAGGAACAGGTGTCCGCCCGCCGGCAACATGTCGGCGAAGCGCCGGAACAGCCGCTGCTTGCTCGGCTGGTCGAAATAGATCACCACGTTGCGGCAGAAGATCGCGTCGAACGGCCCGCGCATCGGCCAGTCATGCATGAGGTTCAGCGGGCGCACGCTGACCAGCTCGCGCAGGCGCGGATGCACCGAGACGTGACCGGCCTGTTCGCCAGAGCCCTGGATCAACCAGCGCCGGCGACGCGAATCGCTGATGCCCTCGAGTTTGTCCGCGGCATACAGCCCGCTGCGTGCAGCGGACAGCGCGCGCGGCGAGATATCGGTGGCGAGGATTTTCGCATCGACCTGCCGCAAGCCATGGCGCTCCAGTGCCTCGGCCAGAACCATCGCGATCGCGTATGGCTCTTCGCCTGTGGAACAGCCGGCCGACCAGATGCGCAAGCGGTCTTCACTGCGACGTTTGCGCGTCAACCAGTCGGGCAGCAGCTGGTCGGCGAGCAGATTGAAATGGTGCGGCTCGCGGAAGAACGAGGTGACGTTGGTGCTGATCTCGCTGGCAAGCTCGCCGAGTTCACCCTCCGGATCCGCGCGCAACAGCTCGCAATAAGCCGCGTAGTCCGGCAGGCGCAGCGCGCGCAGACGGCGCGCCAGCCGTCCGTGCACGAGCTGGCTCTTGTGCTCGCCCAGCGAGATGCCGAGGTTATCGCGGACGAATTCGCGCAGGAACCGGAATTCGGGCTCGCCGAGCGGGGCCATGTCGCCACCGGGCGCGACGGCATCCCGCTCCACCGCGACGGCGACGGCATCGCGACGCATGTTCATGAGTCCTCCCGGTTTGGCGGAGGGTGGGCTTCCCAAGCAGTATCGGCCGATGCGCGGCAGGCTTGAGCGCAGCGATGGCGGTCGGAACAACCACTCGCTCCGGGGCCGGCGCTATTGCGTCGACGAACTGCATATCGGCCGGTGCTGCAACCGTTTGAGCGAACCGCAACGATCCGTTTGCGCGGGATATCCGAATCGCGCAGCGAATCACTTCGCCGCGCCGGTGAGATCTGGCGGTCGGACAACACGCGCGCGTGCGCGTTGTCCAATGCCCCCTGCCGAAAGTCATGGGCGGACACGGCTCTTTCCGACGTGGCGCGGCACACTCACGTGATCCGCCTGCAATCACCGGTGCGCGCCAACTGCCTGCGCCAAGATTTCCGGTGGCCTATCGGCCGGCGCCGGGCGAACTTGAGGACAACCTTCGCCCTTCCGTGCGAACCAGTCGACAGTTTGCAAATCGGACTGTCACAAGTCCTTCACGAATTCACTTTCTGGTACGAAGCGTGCTTTGTCTGTGCGTGTTCGAGGAGCAATCGGCAAGACGGATCTCACGTGGCAGGAGGCGCAGGACTCGACATCGGATCACGCAAGGCTTGAGCTTTTCAACTCGTCGTACGGCTTTCATACCAACTAGAAAAGGGGAGGAGGCGCCACCCTTGGCGCCCGATGTGGACACCAATGAATATTGAAGAACTGCTCGAAGAAATCCAGGACACCAATCTCACCTACCTCATGCTCGCGCAGCGGCTGCTGAAAGAGGATTACGCCGCCGCCCAGTTCCGTCTGAAGCTCGACGACGACATGGCCAAGCTGCTGATGTCGCTTTCGACCAAGCAACTCAGCCGATTGGCCCGCACCAACCAGTTCCTGTTCCGCCTGTGCTTCGACAATGCCGATCAGGTGCAGAAGATCGTCGGCGAGAAGCGCGATTCGGCGATGATGCAGACCCACGCCTCCCTTTTGATGTCCCGCGCTGCCGCGGGCCACGCCTGAGGAGGGCGGACAAATGGAAAACCCGGAAAAAAGCCTCGTCGCCAGGATGCACCAGGTGCAGCTTGCAGTGAACCTGATCGAACTCGGCGCCCGCCTGCAGGTCCTGGAAACCGAAACCGACCTGAGCCGCGGCCGCCTGTTGCGCCTGTACAAGGAAGTGCGCGGCATCTCGCCGCCCAAGGGCATGCTGCCGTTCTCCACCGACTGGTTCCTGACCTGGTCGCCCAACATCCACTCGTCGCTGTTCTACGGCATCTACCAGCGGCTCACCGAAGAACAGGGCTGCAAGCGCATCGATGCGTTCGTGAAGGCCTATCGGCTGTATCTCGAACAAGTGATGCTGGATGACAGCGAGCCGGTGCTGGGCCTGAATCGTGCCTGGACCTTGCTGCGCTTCTTCGAAAGCGGCCTGCTGGAACTGGCCGAATGCACCAGTTGCCACGGACGTTTCGTGATGCATGCACACACGCCTTGCAAGGACTACGTTTGCGGGATCTGCCGCCCGCCCTCGCGCGCCGGCAAGACCAGCAAGGCGCGCGCGAAGGCGCACGAAGCTGCGGAACATGACGAGGTCGTCGTCAGTCTCGACCCGCACGTACATTGCGTCGACGACGCCGAGGCGGTGCCGGAACCGCGACCGAAGCGCGCTGCCGGCATGCGCTGAGCCGTTCCGCCGCCACATCTGTTGAAACGCCCGGGGATTTGTCTCCGGGCGTTTTTCTCTGTCGGCCGCGACATCAAAAGCCCCGTGGATCAATCGGCGAGCCGCGCGCGCATCCGCGAGACCGCCTGGCTGTGCAACTGGCACACCCGGGATTCGGACACCCCCAGCACCGCGCCGATTTCCTTGAGGTTGAGTTCTTCCTGGTAATACAGGGTGATCATCAACTTCTCGCGCTCGGGCAGGGCCTCGATCGCGGCCTTGATGCGCTCGCGGTGTTCCTCGCCCAGCAGCCGCGCCATGGGTGATTGCAGGCCGTCGGAATTGTCTTCCGGCTCGCCCTGTTCTTCGACCACTTCCTCGAACGGCAGCAAATAGCCACAATTGGTATCGGCGAGCAGCTCCTGGTATTCGGTCAGGCTGATGCCCATCTCGGCGGCGATTTCGGGTTCCTCCGCCGGCCGGCCATTGCGCTGTTCCAGTTTGTGCACGCAGGCGTCCATCGCACGCGCCTGACGGCGCACGCTGCGCGGCAGCCAGTCGCGGCTGCGCAGCTCGTCGATCATCGCGCCGCGGATGCGCTGGCTGGCGAAGGTGGCGAAGCTGGCGCCGGCCTTCGGATCGAAGCGACCCATCGCGTCCAGCAAGCCCAGGGTGCCGGCCTGGATCAGGTCATCCAGCTCGACGCCCGCCGGCAGCTTCACCTGCAACGCCAGCGCTTGGCGGCGCACGGCGGGCAGATGCTGCTTCAGCAATTCGTTCTGGTCGATTTTTCCCTGTGCGGTATACATCTTCGGTCGGGGTCAGGAACGGCTGGAGTTTCCGGACATCATAGTCACGTGAGCCCATTATGGCCGGATGCGCGAATCGGGATGCCGCGATAAGGCGTCGATCCCGGTGGCTTTTTGGGTGATCGAATCCGCGCGCCGCACGGACTCACCGGTAGTCCACCAGCAACTGGATGGCGCCCACCTGCACGGGCATGCGTTGGCCCGGCGGAAGACGGAAACGAAATTGCAGCGGCGCGGCGGCGGACTGGCCGGCCAACGCTTCGCTGGCGCCACGGGCTCCCTTCACGGGCACGCAGCGCCGATCCACGCACAACTCGGCAGCGAGCGTGCGGCCGGGCGGCAACGTGATGCGCCAGCGCACGCTGCGGATTTTCGCACCGGTGGCCACGGATCTGCCCGCCAGCGGCGCACTGGTGTAGAACCGGCCGGCCCCCGCCACGCGCGGTCCGTTCATGGTGCCGCTCCAACCCCCGGCTGCGGCCAGCGCCGCGCAAGACGCCAGCAGCATGGCGCAAGCCGAGACGCACCCGATGCATCGGCGAACGCAAACGCCCCTCATGCTCAATGCATCGCGCCGACAAGGGTGGTGACGCGCAAGCCGCGTTCGTCGGGAATTTCCGCCTGCGACAGCACCGCGAGTTGCGACAGCCGACGGCGCAGGAAACGCGCGAGCAACGGCCGCAGCGTCGGCGCGACCACCAGCACCGACGGCTCGCCCGAGGATTCCTGGCGCGCCAACGCCTTGGCGGTTTCCTGCATCAGCGTGTCGGCCAGGCCCGGCTCCATCGCGCCACCGCCGTGGATCGCCTGATCGAGTACCTGCTCGAGCTGCGTATCCAACCCGATCACACGCAGTTCGCGCTCGGCACCGAACCACTGGTCGGTGATCGCGCGGCCCAAGGCCACGCGCACCCGTGCGGTCAGTTCGGCCGGATTGGTCTGCTCGCCGCCCTGTGCGGCCAACGTATCCAGGATCGTGCGCATGTCGCGGATCGAGACGGATTCGTCCAGCAGGTTCTGCAGGAGTTTCTGCAGCACCGCCAGCGACACCGTCTTGGGCACCACGTCCTCGACCAGCGCCTTGTGTTCCGCGCCGACCTTGTCGAGCAATTGCTGGACTTCCTGGCGCCCCAGCATTTCGCCGGCGTGCAGGTGCAACAGGTGGTTGAGGTGGGTCGCGACCACCGTGCTGGCATCGACCACCGTGTAGCCGAGGATCTGCGCTTCCTCGCGCTTGTCGGCCTCGACCCATTTGGCCGGCAACCCGAAAGCAGGATCGGTAGTGGCGGCGCCTTCCAGTTCTCCGGTCACCTGACCCGGATCGATCGCCAGCCACTTGCCTGGATACGCCTCGCCGTCGCCGACGCGCGCGCCCTTCAGGGTGACCACGTAACGGTTGGGGTTGATCTCGAGGTTGTCGCGGATGTGCACCACCGGCGGCAGGAAGCCCATTTCCTGCGCGAATTTCTTGCGTACGCCCTTGATGCGGCCGAGCAGTTCGCCCTGCTGGTTGTAATCCACCAGCGGAATCAAACGGTGGCCGACTTCCAGGCCCAGCACGTCGATCAGGCGCACATCCTCCCAGCTCGCTTCGGGGGCTTCCGGCACCGACGCGGGCTTTTCCTGCGTCTGCGCTTCGGCCGCCTTGCGGCCTTCGCGGCGCGCGAGGAACCACGCCAATCCCGCCAGCGACACGGTGAAGAACAGGAAAATCGCATTCGGCATGCCGGGCACCAAGCCGAGCAAACCCAGCACACCTGCGGCCAGCCACAGTACGCGCGGCTTGGCGAGCAGCTGGTCGACCACCTGCTCGCCGACGTCCTGATTGGTGTTGACGCGCGACACGGTCACGCCGGCCGCGGTGGAAATCACCAGCGCCGGGATTTGCGCAACCAGGCCGTCGCCGATGGTCAGCAGCGTGTAGGTGTGGCCCGCTTCCGCGAACGACATGCCGTGTTGCAGCATGCCAACCAGCAGGCCACCGACGATGTTGACACCCATGATCACGAGTCCCGCGACCGCGTCGCCTCGCACGAACTTGCTGGCGCCGTCCATCGAGCCGTAAAAATCCGCTTCGGTCGCCACTTCGGCGCGGCGCCGGCGGGCCTCGTCTTCCTTGATCAGGCCGGCGTTGAGATCGGCGTCGATCGCCATCTGCTTGCCGGGCATCGCGTCCAGCATGAAGCGCGCGCCGACTTCCGCGATGCGGCCCGCGCCCTTGGTGATGACCATGAAGTTGATCACCACCAGGATCATGAACACCACCAGCCCGACCGCGAAATTGCCGCCGACGATGAAGTGGCCGAACGCCTCGATCACCTTGCCCGCGGCGGCAGCACCGTGATGGCCTTCCATCAGCACCACGCGGGTGGACGCCACGTTCAGCGACAGCCGCAACAAGGTCGTGAACAGCAGCACCGACGGGAATGCCGCGAATTCCAGCGTGCGCTGGGTGAACATGCTGACCAGCAGCACCATCACCGACAACGCGATGTTGAAGGTGAAGAAGAAATCCAGCGCGAATGGCGGCAATGGCAGGATCAGCATTGCCATCACCAGCATGATGAAAACCGGGCCGGTCAGCAGCTTCATGCGCGGATCCTTGAACCAGTTGCGGTTCAGGCCCATCACGGCAGCGTTCATGCGTTGTCCCCTGTATCGGTGTCGATCTTGTCCATGCCTTCGGGCACGGGCAGGTCCATGGGTTCGGGCGGCGGCGTGGCGCCATCGACATGGGCGCGCTTAAGGCGCATGGCCCACACCAGCACCTCGGCGACGGCGTTGTACAACGGACCGGGAATTTCCCGGTCGAGATCCACGTGCCGATACAGCGCGCGCGCCAGCGGCGGCGCCTCCAGCAGCGGCACGTGGTGTTCCCTTCCGAGTTCGCGGATGCGCGCGGCGATTTCGCCCGCGCCCTTCGCGACCACGCGCGGCGCGCCCATCTTCTTTTCGTCGTAGCGCAGCGCCACGGCGTAGTGGGTGGGGTTGGTGACGATCACGTCGGCCTCTGGCACTTTGCTCATCATCCGTCCGCGGGCCATCGCCTGCTGCTGCGAACGGATGCGGCCTTTCACGTGCGGATCGCCCTCGGTTTCCTTGTTCTCGCGGCGGACTTCTTCCTTGGTCATCCGCAGCTTCTTGGCGTGGCTGAACAACTGCCAGGGCACATCGATCCCCACCACTACCAGCAACGCCAGCACCATCAAGCCGCTGGCGCTGGCCGCCAGCTTCAGCGCGTGCGGGATGGCCTGCATCACCGGTTCGCCCATCAGCGCGATCAAGTCACCGCGATGGCGCATCAGGAACCAAACCGCCACGCCGCCGATCAGCAACGACTTCACGATCGCCTTGCCCAGTTCGGTCCACATCTGGGCGGAAAGCATCCGCTTGAAGCCCTGGATCGGGTTGAGCTTGGAAAATTTCGGCGCCATCGCCTTGCTGGACATCGACCAGCCGCCCAGCAGCAGCGGCGAAATAAGGGCCATCACCACCAATCCGAGCAGCAACGGCGCGATGGCGAGCAGGCTGTGCGAACCGAGCTCGAACACCCGGCTCATCGTGACGTGGAGGTCGAACGCCTGGGTGCGGTCGAACAGGAACGCCTGTTCCATCACCATCGCGAGCTGCCGGGACAGCTTGGAGCCCATCGCCCACAGCCCCAGCAGACCGCCACCCAGCAACAGGAAGGTCGTCAGCTCGCGCGAGCGCGCAACCTGCCCTTCCTCGCGCGCCTTTTCGAGGCGGCGAAGGGTGGCCGGTTCGGTCTTTTCCTGATCGTCGGATTCTTCGGACATGCTGGATGCGGCGCGGGAACGGCAGTTTCTCGACTGCCATTGTCGAGCGTCGGCACCTGCATCCATCCCGCGATAAGGGCGGGATTGGCCCGGCTATTCGGGGGACCGGGGCGCCATCGCTGACGAATGCACCGTCCGGACATCCACCTCCGCCACCCAGGCCAGCAGTTCCGCAACCACGTCGTACAGCCGGTCGGGCACCCGCTGGTCGAGATCGAGCCCCATCAGCAAACCCACCAATTCCGGCGAATCGTGCACGTAGATGCCGTGACGGCGCGCCTCGGCGATCACCTGCTCGGCGAGATCGCCGTAGCCTTTCGCGATCACGCGCGCGGCTTCGCTGCCTCCGGAGCCGGCCAACGCCACCGCCTGGCGTCGTTTTTGCTCAGTCACGGCCGCCCTCCGAAACTTCGTGGGCGCGGATGCGCAATGTCACGTCCTGGAACCCGAGCCCGCCAAGCCGATCGCGCAGCGTGCCGCTGGCGGCGTGCATGCGGTCGGCAACTTCCGGTGCCGCCTGAAGGTCCAGGGCGACACGTTGCACGCCGAGTTGCAGGTTGACCTTCACCTCGCCCAGTCGCGCAAGACGCAAGGTCAGCTGGGTTTGCCAAGGTGCATCGTCATTCTGTCGCGATCGATGTTCTTCACCCGGATCTTCCCGTTCGGGCTGGTGCGGCGGCGGCTGCAGCGTGAGCGCCATGAAAGCACCGGCCCACGGTGCGCCTTCCCAGCGCAACACGGGCGCGGCCAGCATGTCCAGCTGGTGCCGCAACAGGCCTTCCAGCGCGGGGTGTACCGGCTGATCGCCGCGTGCGAGCGCCAGCGGCAACGAACCGGATTGCGAAGCTTGGGCCGGAGCATCGGCGTGTCCCCCGGATGCGCCCACCGCGGGTTTTCCGTCGGCGCCATAAGCCGGTGAAGCAACAGCCGCCGCACTCGGCGGTGAAGACGCGAGATTGGCGACGGGGACATCCGCCGGTGGTGCACCCGAAGGGTTCGGGGGCGACGCCGAAGACGCCGCGGGCACGCTGCCCTGAGGTTGCGGCGGGAGCGCTTGCGGCGGCATGCCGCCGCGGCCGCTCCAGAGCATCTGCGGCTCGCGCAACAACTGCGCCAGCGGAAACGTGCCGCCGCGCCAGCGCAGCAGGTGCGCCTCGTAAAACAATCCGCTGGATTCGATGCTGTCGCGCAATCGCGCGGCCAACTGCTCGACATGCATGCGTTCGCGGGTCGTCAGCAGCGGCACCTGCGCGCGGATGGCCGCGGGCGAAGCGGGGAAACGCATCAGGATGTCCGCGATGATGCGGGCGGCCGTGCTGAATCGGGTGGTGACGGCGCCGCCCGGCTCCGGCACGGAGGCCGTGGCGCCGCGCGATGCAGGTTCGACATTCACCCTGCCGCCGCGACCGATCGTGGTGCGCGCCGTCGGCAATGGACGCGGGTCCAGTCGCGAGTCGCTGTGCGCGGATTGCGGCGGCAGACCCGCGCGCGGGGGCGCGATCAATTGATCGGGCAGCGGCCGATCCACCGGTGTATCGCGCCGGCCCAATACCTGGTGCAACAAGGTGTCGAGGATCGGCGTGATACCACTCACGATGGCCTTTACTCGTCGAGGCGCTGGCTATGCATAGGTCAGGTCGCGCCGTAGGCCTGCGACAGTGCACGCTCGCGGCGCGACAAGGCCATCAGGCGGGAAAGCTCTTCGCGATGTTCCAGCAGGTGGGTCCGGATTTCCAGATCGTAATCGAGCGTGCGCTCCAGCACCCGGTATTTGGCGCTGCGCTCATGCTCGTCCAGTTCGCAATCCTTTTCCATGTCGGCGAGCGCCGCCACGGCATTCACGTATTCCTCGCCCTCGCAGATCATGGCTTCCCAATCCTGCGCCCGGGCCAGCGCGACCATGCGCGAAGCCTTGCTTTCCAGTTCGCGATAAACGCCGATGATCTTGCGACCGCACTTGGTCATGGTTGTGTATTCCGCAATCATGTCGAAGGATGGCCCGCACGGGGCCCGATATCACGCCAGGCGGAGCCGATTTCCTCGAGCAGTTGCCCGGCTTCGTCGAGGGCCGCCTTGTCGTTGTCGAGATTGGCGCTCAAAAGGCGCCGCGCGATGTACTCGTAAAGGGCCGCCAGCCGCTGAGCCAGTTCGCCGCCGCGCTGCACGTCGAGCGCCGCCAAGAGGCCGTTGTTGACGATGTCGAGCGCGCGCGAAATGGCCTCGCCCTTGCGCGCGGTGTGCCCGGCCTGCATATGCATGCCCGCCATGCGGATCGCCACGCCGGCGCCGTCGAACAACATGTTGATCAACTGGTGCGGAGAGGCCGTCAAGACGCTGCTCTCCACCCCAACGCTGGCGTACGCGCCAGCACCTGTCCTGGGGCTCATCGGTCATACTCCTCGCGGCGCTGCCTGCATCACTTGCCGCTTGTCGTCATCTTGCTCATCGCATCGAATTGCTGCGTGAGATAGCTGCTGGTGGAATTCATCTGCGCGATCATGGCGTCCAGCTGGGTGAACTGCTGCTTGTACATGGCCATCGTCGCGTCGATCTGCTGTTGCGTCTGGGTGTACTGGTCGTTCAGCTGGCTGACGCTCTGGTTGAGACTGTCGGTGGCACTGCCGATCAGACCCGTGCTGCTGGTCATGTTGCCGATCATCGTGTCGAGCTGGTCGGCCATGCCGTCGGTCGTCCCGCCACCCGCGAAGAACTGCGTTACCGCGCCCAGGTTGTCGTTGACGGCACTGCCGAGCTTGTCGTCGTCGATCTGCAGCGTGCCGTCCAGTTGCAGCGTCACGCCGACATCGCTCAGCACCTTGAATGCGCCACCGTTGTCGACCTCGCCGCCCAGCACGCTGCGCAACTGCGATTGCACCGACCGCACCGTGCTGTCGCCGAGCAGGGCGCCCGCGGTCTGCGTGGTTGCGTCGTAACTGGTCAGGCCACCGAGCGTCTTGACGAGGCTGTTGTAGGCGTCGACGAATTTCTTCACCCCGCCGGTGATCGCGTCGTTGTCGCGCGTCACCTGCAAGGTGGAATCGCCGACCCCCGTGATGTTGAGCGTCACGCCCTGGATCGCGTCTTCGACCGTGTTGTGTGCGCTCTGCACGGCGATGCCGTTGATGGTCAGGCTTGCGTCCTGGCCGGCCTGCTGGGTGGCTGCATCCAGTTGCAGGCTGCTGCCGAGGTTCCCGGTGAACTGGACGCTGCTGACCGAAGCCGCGCTGCCGGTGTCGGCTGCCTGCAACACCAATCGATACGGCTGTCCGCTGCCATCGTTGATCAACGATGCGCGCACCGGGCCGTTCTGGGCATTGATGGCGTCGCGCACGTCCTGGAGACTGCTGCTGCCCGCGCTGATCGCGACGCTCATCGTGCTGCCGTTGGCCAGCGTGAAGTCCACCGTGCCGTCGCCGAGATTGGTCGTGCTGTCGGCAACGCCGAGCGTGGCCACGCTGGAAGCCTGCGCCCGCTGCGCCACATGGATCTGGTAATCGCCCGGCGGCGTGTCATTGGTGGTAGTGGCGGTCAGCGCGGTGCCTGAAACGGTGTTCTTCACCGTTTGGAACGCAGTCGGATCAGCCAGCGCATGGATCGTATCCTGCAGGCTCGACAGCGCGCTCTTCAGGCTGCCGAACGCCGAGATCTTGGTCTCATAGCTCGCCTTCTGGGTGGTGATCGGCGTCAGCTTCTGGTTCTCGCCCTGCTGAAGCTGGTCCAGCAGGCCGTTCAGGTCGAGACCCGAGCCCACTCCAAGCGCTGTGATTGACGTCATACCGGCGAACTCCTTCACCCTTCTGCAGGTTGCCCGCTGCCGACGCACCTCCCGGTGCAGTGGCCAGCGGACCATATTGTGGTCGCATCGTGGAGGGCGCCAGCCGCGGAAAAAGCCGCTTCAAGCCCCTCTATTCCGCAATATCGGCCCGTGTGGCCAGGCCTTTAGCGTGAATGTGTTCAGAAACCCAGTTCATCGAGCAACGCGTCGACCTGGTCCTGGCTGCTGACCACGCCATCGGCTTCGGTGTTGATCTGCGGACCGTTGGTGAGCGCGCCCGCCTCCTCCACCACGCCGGGGAGCCAGCGCCCTTCCAGCCGGTGCCGCATTTCTTCGCGCTCGCCGCCTTCGGGCACGCTGTCCAGCAGCACCTGGAACAAATGTCGTTCGACTTCGTGGATCACGTCCATCATCTTCTTGATGACCTGGCCCGTCAGATCCTGGAAATCCTGCGCCATCGTGATTTCCAGCAGTTCCACATTGATCTTCTGCGTCACCGCGGGGACGTTCTGCAGGTAGCCGCGGGTGAGCTTGACCAGGTCGCGGGCCTCATCCAGTCCCACCGGATGCTCGAACCATGCCTGCCATTTCGCGTCCAGCGCTTCGGCGTCGCGGCCGAGTTGTGCCTGCAGCGGCTGCGCGCGATCGATCGCATTCAGCGAACGCTCGGCCGCCTGCTCGGTCATTTTCGCGACGTAGTTGAGCCGGTCGCGCGCGTCGGGAATCGCCACCGCGGCTTTTTCGATTTCCTTGTTGAGGCCGAGTTCGCGCATGCTTTGCCGCAACATGCGGGTGAGCTGGCCGATGCGGCGCACCAGTTCGTCGCCGTCCGTCGTGCCCGGAATCTGGGCCACCTGAGCGTTGCCTTGCATAGTCGTTCCCCTGTCAGGCTGGATGCACGCGGGTCAATGGCCCAGCTTCTCGAAAATCTTGCCGATTTTTTCTTCCAGCGTGGCGGCGGTGAACGGCTTGACGATGTAGCCGTTGGCGCCGGCCTTGGCCGCGGCGATGATGTTCTCCTTCTTCGCTTCGGCCGTGATCATCAGCACCGGCGTCGAACCGAGATTGCCGTCGGCACGGATCTGCTTGAGCATGTCCAACCCGTCGACGTTGGGCATGTTCCAGTCCGAAATCACGAACTGGAAACCGCCGGACTTCAGCTTGCCGAGCGCATCCTGCCCGTCCTCCGCTTCATCCACGTTGTTGAAGCCCAGTTCCTTGAGCAAGCTGCGGACGATGCGCCGCATCGTGGGGAAGTCGTCCACTATCAGGACGTTCATGCTTTTGTCGATCATGGCTTGCTCTCGCGTTTGCGGCCGAACCGGAGCGCCACGGCGGCGCCCGGACGGGTCATCAGAATTCTTCCCAGCTTTCGTCGGCGGTGGCCGCTTCGGGACGTGGGGACTTGGTTGCACGGCGGGATTGCGGCTGCGTGGCGAGACGCTTGATCCGCTGCGTCATCGCCGAGACATCATTGCCGGAAGGCGACGCGGCGGCCGCAACGCTTTCGCGCATTGCGTCATCCTGCTGCACGGAGCCCGGCAGGCGGAACACCGCCACCGACGTTTCCAGTCGGCGCGCCTGTTCTTCCAGCGAGGCGGCCGCGGCGGTGATCTGCTCGACCAGCGCGGCGTTCTGCTGGGTGACCTCGTCCATCTGGCTGACAGCCTGGTTGATCTGCTCGATGCCACTCGACTGTTCCTGCGAAGCGGCCGAGATTTCATCCATGATGTCGGTAACGCGTTTCACCGCGGTCACCACCTCGCGCATGGTGTGGCCAGCCTGCTCGACCAGCGCGGAACCTTCGCTGACCTGCCGGGTGGAGCCTTCGATCAACTGCTTGATTTCGCGCGCGGCATCGGCGCTGCGCCCGGCGAGGTTGCGCACCTCGCCCGCGACCACCGCGAAGCCGCGTCCCTGCTCGCCCGCGCGCGCGGCTTCCACCGACGCGTTGAGCGCAAGAATGTTGGTCTGGAACGCGATCGAATCGATCATGCCGGTGATTTCGGCAACCCTCTTCGAACTGTCGGAAATGCCGCGCATGGTGGCAGTGACCTTGTCCATCACTTCGCCGCCGTGGCTGGCCGTGGACGACGCATCGTTGGCGAGGCTGCTGGCCTGGCGCGCGTTGTCGGCGTTCTGCTTCACGGTGGCCGTGATCTCTTCCATGCTGGTGGCGGTTTCTTCCAGCGAGGCGGCCTGTTCCTCGGTGCGCGCGGAAAGATCGGTGTTGCCGCGCGAGATTTCCGTCGACCCGACATAGATCGAATTGCTGCTGCCGCGCGCCTCGCCCACCATCTTGCCGAGGCTCTGTTGCATGCGGCGCATCGCGGCGAACAGCCGGCTTATTTCGTTGTCACCCGTCACGCCGATGTGTTCGGAAAGATCGGCGCGTGCGATCGCGTCCAGCCGCTTGACGGCGCCGGTCAGCGGAAGCACCACCAGCCTGCGCAGGCCCCTGTACACGGCCACCAGCAATACCAGCGTGACCAGGCCCAACCCGATGTACACGCGCTTGAACACGCTGTCGGTCTTTTCGAAGTCCTTGACGATCCCGGTGTTGTGCACATTGGCGTAGTGCGCCAGGGCGGCAACGCTGTCGTGGAACTGGCGGGAGGGCGCCACGAGCTGTTCATTGAGGGCGTTGAAGGCGTTGAGATCGCCCTTCTCGATCGCGTCCTTCTGGCCGCGGATCACCTTGATCAGATCCGTGGCACTGCCGCTGATCGCCTGAGCCAGCTTCTGCTGTTCCGGATCCTTCTGCACGGCATTGAACTTCTGCAGCAGCTCGTCCATTGCGTCCAGCGTGTCGGCGACTGCGCCCAGTTCGGTGCGATCCGGTTGCCGGTGGGCGAGCACGTCGTCCAGCATGCCCGCGACCCGGGAACGCACGTAACTTTGCTCGTTGTTGATCTCGTTGACCAGGTTGAGTTGGTCGATGTTGACGTTCTTGATCGTGAGCAGGTAGCCGTCCATCTTCTGGCCCGCCTGCAGGCCGAGGCCGATGGCGGTGGCGATTACCACCGTGAAGATGGCAAGCACCGCCACCATCCCCGTGTTGATCTTCATGTTGTGTATCGCTTGCATGTTCGTGTCTCTCTGAAAAGCTGTCTGCGGGCGCGCAGGGTGCGCGCGAACGTTGCCTACACCCGTTGTGCGCGTCCCGAGGCCGCGGCCAGCGCCATCAGCCTCGGGGCGATGTCTTCAAGTTCCAACACTTCGCTGGCGCCGCCCATCGCGATCGCTTCGCGCGGCATCCCGAACACCAGCGACGTTTCTTCGTCCTGCGCCAAGGTCGTCGCGCCCGCCTCGCGCATCGCGCGCAGGCCGAGCGCGCCGTCCTTGCCCATGCCCGTCAGCAACACGCCGATTGCGTTGCGGCCGGCCTGCTCCGCCGCCGAGTGGAACAACACGTCGACCGACGGTTTGTGGCGATTCACCGGCGCGCTCGAATCCAGCGCCACCATGTAGTTGGCGCCGCTGCGCGCCAGCTTCAGATGGCGATCGCCGGGCGCGATGTAGGTGTGCCCCGGCAGGATTCGTTCGCCGTCTTCCGCTTCCTTCACCGCGACGCGGCACAGTCGATTCAGGCGCTGCGCGAACGAATTGGTGAAACCCGCTGGCATGTGTTGCGCGATCAGGATCGCCGGACTGTTCGGCGGCAGCGGTTCCAGTACCGCGCGGATCGCCTCCGGGCCACCCGTCGACGCACCGAGGATCACCAGCTTTTCGCTGGATACCAGCGGCTGGCGCAGCAGCGTGCGCGGCTTGGCGGCCTGCTGCTGCCGCCTGGGCCGTGACGCGGCCGCGGCACGAATCTTCTGCGCGATGACATCGCTGTAATCGAGCATGCCGCCGCGGATGCCCATTTCGGGTTTGGCGACGAAATCCACCGCACCCAATTCCAGCGCGCGCAACGTCACTTCCGAACCGGACCGGGTCAACGACGACACCATCACCACCGGCATCGGCCGCAGGCGCATCAGGCGTTCGAGGAAATCCAGCCCGTCCATGCGCGGCATTTCCACGTCCAGCGTCAGGACATCCGGGTTGTGCTGCTTGATGAGGTCGCGCGCGACCAGCGGGTCCGGCGCCACGGCCACCACTTCCATGTCGTCGTGCTCGTTGATGATCTGCGACATCAAGCCGCGGATCAGCGCCGAGTCGTCGACGCAAAGCACCTTGATTTTGTGCGTGGCCAAAATGGATCTCCCGTCTGCCACGACGTTTTCGCCACGGCATGTCGAGCACTCGTCTCGCTGCATTTATCGGCGCCGGCCATTGCGGCTTTAGCCGGCGCGGCGCCGGCGATGCTTCGGCGCGTCGGCAGCGTGATGCAGTCGACGTTGCGGGCGCGCAGCCCCCTTTCGGGTTCAGCGCAGTGTGTAGACCGTCTGTCCGCGCAAGCGGAACTGGTCGCTGATATAGGTGAAGTTCTCGGAATGGCCGGCGAACAACAGCGCATCCGGCTTCATGTGCGGCACGAATCGCTTCAGGATCTTTGCCTGCGTTTCCGTGTCGAAATAGATCATGACGTTGCGGCAGAACACCGCGTCGAAGAGGTCATGCTTCGGCCAGTTGCCGGCGACCAGATTCAGTGGCTGGAACGTGACCCGCGCGGCCAGTTCCGGCCGCACCCGCGCATAACCCGCGCGCTGACCGCCGCCCTTCTGGAAAAAGCGCTTGCGGCGCTTTTCGTCCAGTTTCTCCACTTGCGTCATCGGGTACACGCCGCGTGCGGCCACGTCCAGCGCCTGGGTGTCGATGTCGGTGGCGAACACGCGCACGTCGGCGCGTTCGCCCAGCGTTTCTACCAGTTGCATCGCGATCGAATATGGTTCCTGACCGGTCGAGGCCGCCGCGCACCATACGCGCACGGGTCCTGCGCGTCCGGCGACGTGCCGCGCGAGCAGCGGGAAATGATGTTCCTCGCGGAAGAACGACGTGAGGTTGGTGGTCAGCGCGTTGGTGAAGGCTTCCCATTCGGTCGAACGGGGGTCGCCTTCCAGTTGCGCAAGGTAATCGGAGAATCGTGTCAGATGCAGGTGCCGCACGCGGCGGCCAACGCGGCTGTAGACCATGTCGCGCTTGTGTGCAGCCAGCACGATGCCGGCGCGCTGGTAGATCAATGCGCAGATACGCTCCAGATCGTGGTCGTCGAATTCGAGATCGCGCACCAGTGCGATGCTGCAGACCCGGTTGGCAGGCGCACGTCGCGGCAGGAAACGCGCGGATCGCTGCGCGTCGCGCGCCGCGATCGCATCCGCGCGATCGGCCACCGTCACCGGCCGCAGCGGGTCGCGAATTGCATCCGCGGCTTCTTGCCGCACATCAACATGTTGAAGATTCACGGGCCCCTGCACTTACGCCGCGCGGCTCTCGCCGGTTTCATCGACCAGCGCCATCTCGCGGCTGGTCAGGAGTTTCTCGATGTCCACCAGGATCAGCATGCGGCCGCCGAGGTCGCCCAAGCCCTGGATATACGCGAGCGGCAAACCCACGCCGAATTCCGGCGCCGGCTTCATCTGTTCCGGCGCCAGCGTCATCACATCGGAAACGCGATCGACCACGATGCCGACCACGCGCTTGCCGATGTTCACCACGATCACGACCGTGTTGGTGTCGTAGGCCACGTTTTCCATCCGGAACTTGATCCGCAGATCCACGATCGGCACGATCACGCCGCGCAGGTTGGCCACGCCCTTGATGAAGTCCGGTGCATTGGAGATGCGCGTCACGTGGTCGTAATCGCGGATTTCCTGCACCTTCAAAATGTCGATGGCGTATTCCTCTTCGCCCAGCGAGAACACCAGGAATTGGCGATTGCCGGTGTTGTCACCGACACGGACCTCAATGGATGCTGCGGGATTCATGGTGGCTGGAACTCCTTTGTGATGCGTGCGCAACCCGATCATCAATAGACGCGTTATCGGCAAATACGCCGTTTTCTTTCTGGCTGGCGGTGATCTGGCAGAGGTCGTTCACGTCGAGGATCAACGCCACGCTGCCATCGCCCATGATGGTCGCGGCCGATACGCCGGGAACCTTGCGGTAATTGGTTTCGAGGTTTTTCACGACCACCTGCTGCTGGCCCACCAGCTCATCCACCAGCAGCGCGTAGCGGCGGCCGCGGCCCTGCACCACCACCGCGATAGCGCGGGTGGCATCGGCACAGGCTTCGGAAACCCCCATTGCTTCGTGCACGGCCACGATCGGCAGGTAATCCTCGCGCACCTTCAGCAACAGGTCGCCGCCGGGGGTGCCGTGCAGGTCCTCGTCGCGCGGCTGCAGCGATTCGATCACCGCGGTGACCGGCAGGATGAAGGTTTCACGGCCCACCCGCACCGACATGCCGTCGAGGATCGCGAGCGTCAGCGGCAGCACCACGCGGGTGGTAGTGCCCTGGCCCGCGCGCGAAACCACTTCCACGTGCCCGCCCATGCCTTCGATGTTGCGCTTGACGACATCCATGCCGACGCCGCGCCCGGACACATTGCTGACCTGCGCCGCGGTGGAAAAGCCGGGTGCGAAGATCAATTGCCAGACGTCCTCGTCGCTCATCGCGTCGGACACGTTCATGCCGCGTTCGCGCGCCTTGGACAGGATCTTCGCGCGATTCAGGCCGGCGCCGTCGTCGCTGACCTCGATCACGACGCTGCCACCCTGGTGTTCGGCGGAAAGCGTGAGCACGCCCGTGCGCGGTTTGCCGGCGGCCTCGCGCTCGTCCGGGTGCTCGATGCCGTGGTCGAGGCTGTTGCGGACCAGATGCGTCAACGGATCGACGATCTGCTCGGTGAGGCTCTTGTCCAGCTCCGTCGAGCGGCCCTCGGTGACCAGTTCCACATCCTTGTCGAGTTTGGCGGCAAGGTCGCGCACCAGCCGCGGGAAGCGGCTGAACACGTTGTCCATCGGCACCATGCGCACCGACATCACCGCTTCCTGCAGGTCGCGCGCGTTGCGTTCGAGCAGGTTGATGCCGGCGACGAGATTCGCGTGCACGGACGCGTTCAACTTCCCGACTACCTGATTGAGCATGGATTGCGTGATGATCAGCTCGCCGACCAAGTTGATGATGTGGTCGACCTTGTTGACGGGGACGCGCAACGACGATTCGGTGTGCGTGCTCGCCGGCCGCGCAGCGCTTTTCGCTTCGACGGCGGGCGATGCGGCAACCGCTTCGGCTTCGACCGGCGCCGCTTTCGCGACCGGTTCGGGCTCCGGCATCGACTTCGGCGCGGGCGCCTCGGTTTCCGTCGCGGATTCCGCCGCCACGGCTTCGATCTTCAACTGCTCCGGCTCGACGATGAAGCACATCACCGCTTCGATGTCCGCCGCACTCTCCGAAGACACCAGCACCACTTCGTGCCGATCGCCCTCGCTGTGCCGGTTTTCGATCTGCCCCAGGCGGCCCAGTTCCTCGATCAGGAGATCGCGGTCCTTGTCATTGACGCCGAGCAGCATCACCCGATACGCCGGCATGCCGCTCGCCGACGACGGCGCGGTTTGCGATTTCTTCCGCGTGGATTTCTTCGGCGGCTTTGCGGCCACGGTTTTTCCCGTGATTACTTTCCTGGCAGTGGACTTGGCTGGCTTGGTTCCAGCCTTTGCGGCGCCCGCGGCGCCGATCTCTTCGTCGGCGAGGCGTTGCAGTACGGCGCAAATGCGTTCCAGCGCCTCCGGATCGGGCGCCTGCCCCTGCCGGTAGGCGTTGAGTTGATCGTCCAGCATGTCCTTGGTTTCCAAGAAGATATCCACGAGGTCGCGGCGCAGCGTCAGTTCGCTGCGCCGCGCGGCATCGAGCAGGTTTTCCAGCAGATGGGTGGTGCGCTGCAGCGCCTCGAAGCCGAAGGTGCCGGCGCCGCCCTTGATCGAATGCGCGGCACGGAAGATCGCATTCAACTGCTCGGGATCGGGGTGCGCCAGGTCCAGCGCCAGCAATTGCGCCTCCATGCCGTCGAGCAGTTCCCCGGCCTCCTCGAAGAACGACTCGTGGAATTCGGAAACGTCCATGTCACTTCCCCTGCTTCAACTTGATGGCGGGCGCCGCCAGGGCAGCCCGCTTTGCGGCAGGCATCGGGTCGCCGACGTCGGGCAGCTCGTGGTCGGCCCGTGCGTCCTGTTGCGACAGTGGCGCGCCATCGGTGATGCGTTGCGAGGCCTTGGTCGTCAGCACCAGGAGTTCGATGCGGCGGTTGGCCGGGTCGCTGGGCTTGGCGCCCGGCAGCGGGATGCGATCGGCCACGCCCGTCACGGTCAGCAATTTGCTGCCGTCGAGTCCGTCGGCAACCAGCTCGCGGCGCGACGCGTTGGCGCGTGCGGCGGACAGTTCCCAGTTGCTGTAGCCGTTCTCGCCGCTCTGGAACGGGCGATCGTCCGTATAGCCGTAGATGCTCAACTGGTTCGGCAATTCGTTGAGGAACGGCACCATCGCGTGCAGCAGATCGCGCATGTACGGCTCCAGCTTGTCGCTGCCGAGTTCGAACATGGGCCGCCGGTCGCTGTCCACCATCTGGATGCGCAGGCCCTCCGGCGTCATCTCGAACCGCAACTGGTCGCGCACGTCGCGCAGCTGCTTGTTGGCCTGCACCGCCGCCATGATGCGATCGCGCAAGTGGCGCAGGCGCTGGCGTTGCTCGCTCGGGCGCGGTTGCGCCTGCACGTGTATGTTCGCGCGCTCGCCTTCGTTGTAGGCATGATCCGGGCCGCCGCCGGGTATCGCGCTGTCGCTGGCGGTGTCGCGGTCGCCGCCGGCGACGGCCTGCGCCAGCGGCGTGCTGAAGTAATCCGCGAGCCCGCGCAATTGCTCGGGCGTGGCGGTCGCGATCACCCACAAGACCAGGAACAGCGCCATCAGCGTGGTCATGAAGTCGGCAAGCGCGATCTTCCAGGCACCGCCATGATGGCCACCATGTCCGCCGCTCTTGCGGCGGATGATGATGCGGGGGTGGCCGCCCTCTTTCATGCCGCCTCGCTCCCTTCCGGCCGCTTGCCGCGGACGTGGCTTTCCAGTTCATCGAAGCTCGGGCGCTCGGCGGAATTGAGTGCCTTGCGGCCGAACTCCAACGCCAGTTGCGGCGCATAGCCGTTCAACGTCGCAAGCAGGGTGACGCGGATGCACTGCAGCATCCGCACCGCCTCGCGCACCTGGCGATCGATGCGGCTGCCGATCGGATTGACCACGCCGTAGGCAAGCAGGATGCCCATGAAGGTGCCGACCAGCGCGTGCGCGATCATCTCGCCCATTTCCGTCGATCCGCCACCGGCCGACGCGAGCGCCTTCACCACACCCATCACCGCCGCGACGATGCCGAACGCCGGCAGCGCGTCGCCGACCTTGAACAGCGCGTCGGCCGGCACGTGCGCGTCGCTTTCCATCGCCTCGATTTCGTGCGTCATCAGCTCGTCCAGCTCGATCGGATCGACACTGCCACTGGCCATCAGGCGCAGGTAATCGGTGAGAAACCCCATGATCATGGGGTCCCTGGCGATCTGCGGATGCTCGGTGAACAGCGGACTGTTGGCCGGGTCTTCGATGTCCTTTTCGATGCCCAGCATGCCCTCGCGGCGCATCTTGGTGAGCAGCTTGTACTGCAGCGTCATCAAGTCCATGTACAACGCCTTGTTGTACTTCTTGGTGTGCTTGAGGCGCGAGGCGGCGCGCAGCGTCGCATTGATGGCCTTGCCATTGTTGGCGGCGACGAATGCGCCCACCGCGGCGCCGACGATGATGAGGATTTCAGCCGGCTGGTACAGCGGTCCGAGGGCGCCACCCGAAATGGCGTAGCCCCCGAAGACGGAAAGGATGACGACAACGAGTCCGATAAAAGTCAACACAACGCAATCCTTCCCCACCCGGGTTTGTCTGCTGCATCTATCGGCCATTCGGCAGCGAGCTTGAGCAGACCGGCAAGCGTGACGCGCACCTCATTCGGGGCAGCAGCGATGCCGGAGGATCGCGCCGCGCCTGCGTTTCGCGACCGGGTCCGTGCCTGCCTGCGCACCGCGGTGCGACGGGATTCGGTGCATTTGCGATTCTTAAGAATTGTTACGCAGGCTTCGGCGGCATTCACCGCCATGCGCGATGTGCAGTGGCTCTCGCGACAACCGCGAACGGTTCGACAAAATCGTCAGGCACTTTCTAAAGCTGCGCCCGGTACGGCCGATAGCCGAACTGACGTCGCCACGTTGGCGACATGATTGCAAACGAGGATTCCATGAAGACCCTGATTGCGTCGGCGCTGCTGCTTGTCCTGCCGTTCGGTGCCCACGCCGCCTGTTCCGCGACGGATTTTTCGGTCAAGGATTTCAAGACCGAGGTCACGGGAGGTACCATGAACCGGCACGTCGCGCTCAGCGGCGAACTGGTGAACAGTTGCGCGGCTCCCGCCGCGGCGCAGCTCAAGGTCATCGCCAAAGACGCCAGCGGCAATGTGGTCGCCAGCAAAAGTGCATGGCCGGCCGGTACCGCCAACATCTCGCCGGGCAAGTCGGTGAGCTTCGACCTGGGTCGCCTGATCCACTACAGCCCGGAGATGCAGTCGTTCGCGATCAGCATCGTCAGCGTGCGCGCCTGGTGAGTCTGCCTCCCGGGTGCGGCACCTGATCTCGTGAATCGCCGGCGCGTGCGCGTCGGCCATGCTGCATCCTGCGACACAGCCCCATCACGCGAAGTCGTGTCATCGGTTGCGTGAGCCTCCGGTGGCGCGTAGTCTTCGTGCGAGCTGTTAATGCCATGCGCTCGGCCGATGGCCGCCTCTCCCACCGAAGAGCGATGGGGAGAAGCTTCGCGTTGCGCCATCGCACGCATCTCGAGATGGCATCCGGCACCCATTCCGATTTCGTCGCCCGCGAAAACCCTATCCTGTTCATTGGATGCGAGCACGAGAGGGCTGCGAAGGATAAAGCTGCGAGGGCGCCGAATCTTTGGCGCGCTCAGAATTCCTTCCAGGCGTCGGCGTCTTCGGCCGCGACCGCACGCGGTGCGGACTTCCGCACCGCCGCGAACACGGCCTCGGTGGCGCGATCGACATCCGGGATCGGCTCGCACTCGCCCCCGTCGCGTTCGACGTGTCCAGCCTTGCCTGCAAGCTGGAAGAAACAGACCTGGCGGGACAATTTCACGGCCTGGTCCTGCATCGCGCGCGCGGCCACCGAGGCTTCCTCGACCAGCGAAGAGTTCTGCTGCGTCATTTCCTCGATCTGCGCGACCGCGTGGCTGACCTGATCGATGCCGACCGATTGTTCCTGATTGGCCGACGCGATTTCGGACACGATGTCGGTGACCTTCTTGACGCTCTCCACGATTTGCGCGAGCGCCTCGCCCGACTGGTTGACCAGCGTGGAACCAGTACGCACCTTTTCCTCGCTGTCGGCGATCAGTTGCTTGATTTCGGTGGCGGCATCGGCGCTGCGTTGCGCAAGGCTGCGCACTTCGCTGGCGACCACCGCGAAACCGCGGCCCTGTTCGCCCGCACGCGCAGCTTCCACCGCTGCGTTCAGCGCCAGCAGGTTGGTCTGGAAGGCGATGTCCTGGATCAGGCGCACGATGTCGCCGATCTTGCGGCTGGACGCGTCTATCTCGGCCATCGCGACCACCGCTTCGCGCACCACTTCGCCACCGCGCTCGGCGTGTTCGCGTGCACCGCGCGCGAGCTGGTTCGCATGATTGGCGTTGTCGGCGTTGTGCTTCACGGTGGAGGTCATCTCTTCCATCGAAGACGCGGTTTCCTCGAGGCTGGACGCCTGCTCCTGGGTACGCTGGCTGAGGCCGTCGTTGCCGCGCGCGATCTGCTGCGCAGCACTGCTGACCGCGTCGGAACCCTGGCGCACCTCGTCGACGATCGAGCTGAGGCGCTCGTCCATCACACGGAATGCATCGAGCACCCGACCGAGTTCGTCGCGCCGCGTCACCTTGATGCGATGGCCCAGCTTGCCTTCGGCGATCGCGTAAGCGACTTTGGCGAGGTGTTTCAGCGTGACGCCCAGCGAACGCACCAGCAGCGTCGAAACCAGCGCCGCAATCAGGAGCCCGATGGCGAGCGCGGCCAGCACCGCCGTGCGCACCGCCTGGTAATGCTGCACCTGCACCTCATAAATCTGCTTTACCGCGTCGCCTTGCGCCTGGATCAGCTTGTTGAGCGCGTCGAGCCGCATCATCAATTGCGGACGCACCTGCATCTCCAGCATGTCGCTGGTGCCTTTGTCATTTTGTCCAAGCGCATCGTAGATGTCGCCGAGGCCGCTCAGGTAGTCCGCATCCGACGCGCGAAACTCCTTGTACTTCGCCGCGATGTCCGTGCCCATGGGAATTGCGGCGAGCTGCTTGTTGAGGCCGGCGATGTCCTGTTCGATCTGCTTCGACTCGGCGATCTTCTGCTTTACCTGATCGGGGTTGCCGATCGACCCCGCGGCTTCGCCCAGTACGGTGAAATTCAGCAGAGATTTGGAACGCAGTTCGCCCATCAACTGCACCGGCGTCATGCCTTCCTCGTAGCTGCGGCGCATGCCTTCGTTCTGCCAGGCCATCGTGCCGAGACTGACGAACGTGCCCGCGACCAGCATCGATCCGAGCATCCCGAGCACGCCGACAAGGCGCGTCTTGACGGACAGATTCGACAGCTTCGCGAAAATCGCCATGGATTGCTTCATGTGTCTTCCCCCTGTCGGATGCGGTGCGCGATTCACGCAGCGCCGTGCCGGCCCGTGCGTCTTGCGCGTTGCATGCAAGTTGTCGACCGGACCCGATTCGCGCCCGGCTTCGCTGGCCATATCGACCGCGGGACAAAAATCTTGAGCGGATGGCGCAATGCCCCTGGTAAGCCGGCGCACATGAGATTGCCGCCGCGTGGGCATGCGCCCGTTCGAGCCGGAGCTCGCGACCGAGTCCGCGTACGGCGATGCGCGATCAGACAGCGTGCTGCGGCCTGAAGCAAGCATCAAGCGGTAAACATGCGAAGGCGTCGGTCGGATCCCTTCGTCGCTCGCATCAAACAGGCATCTCGGCACTGTGCGCCGATGCAACGTTCGCGTTTGCGATCCGGCGCACGCCATCCGGCTTGCGCCGGAAGCGTGACGAAAAGTCGCATTCGGCGTGCCCTAAAGAAATCTCTGCGCGCGCCGAAAAACATTCACGAAGGCTGGCGCCGAGGTCGCATCACCGACGAGTGGGCACCCGATACCGACCTTTGGCGAAGCCGCAGAGCGGCCTTCATCCAACTCCACC
>Ga0207705_10000883_pt1 | contig 24528 bp, 19 predicted proteins | sample KBSC13metaG_FD_184314 | JGI IMG/M metagenome (GOLD analysis project Ga0207705, IMG submission 184314) | Corn rhizosphere microbial communities from Kellogg Biological Station, Michigan, USA - KBS C1-3 metaG (SPAdes) (version 2) | ecosystem: Host-associated > Plants > Roots > Rhizosphere > Soil ... | reverse complement strand
AATGAGTGCCAATGCGTTGGGAGGCTCCCATGCGTACGAATGAAAGGTGCCTTCGGCAAGGCGGGTCGCGTGTTCAAGAAGCGCATGGGTGCGGGTCGTCCAAAGCGCGCCGAGGAGCAACGCGAGAGTGATCACGCTCCCCAAACCGGCTCTCCATCTTTTACGGGTCGAACGGGAACCCGGAGGCTGTTCCTCTTCCAAATTGAATCCACTTCCTTAACATTTTGCTGCGTGGCCATCGATACGAACCCTGTTCACCACATATTCCGTCGATTCCTTGCAAGATCCGTTCGTGGTTTCCGGGAGCATGAAACATATGCCCGACTGTTTCACCGATAATAGCGAAGATGCGCCTACGCCTTCCCGTATCGCAGGGTACAATGAGGGAAGTGGTATCTCAATTCCCTGGAGCGATGTAACGCCATGAAGGCTTTCGGCGCGCACAAAAAGCTGTTCGGCCTTTTTCTGGTCACGGTCACGGTGCTGACCATCATGGGAGTGTTCGTCCATCTCGCGATCCAGGATCGTGAAGCCGACCATTGGGTTACCCATACCTACGAGGTTCAGAGTCATCTTCAGGCAACGCTTCTCGACGTCGAAGCCGCGCAGGACGCCCAGGAGACGTACCGGATCAACCACAGTAAGGACGCGCTGATCGTGCTTAAAGTAGCCTTGCTGAAGACCACGGAAGATCTCGATGCGCTGGAGCGGCTGCCCACCGAAAGCCCCGATCAGTACGCGCAACGCGAGTCGGTTCGGCGCAATGTCACGGCATATCGGATGGCCCTGGAAGCGCCGATGAAGGAGACCGTGCTGCCGTCCGGATCCCCGGCGGTCATCCAGGAGTTTATGCTGCTCGACAAGGTCCATCGTGCCGCCGACAGTATGAAACAGGCGGAGCAGGAACTGCTGGAACAGCGCATCCATGCCAACCGCGTGGCGCAACTTCGGGTCAATGTCGCTCTTGCCTGCTTTCTTGTTATGGTGAGTCTACTGTTGGTAGCGCTCTTCAACGCGGTGCGAATGGATCTCGCGCAGCAGCAGGCGGCGGAACGCCTGCGCCATGCGAATGACCAGCGAATCGCAAACATCCTGGAGAATATGTCCGATGGTTTCTATGCCATCAATGCGGACTGGGTGATCACCGATATGAATGCGCAGGCAGAGCGTCTTCTCGATCGAAACCGGTCGGAAATCCTTGGATTGCAGCTTGATGCCGTCTATCCCGATGCGGTCGGGACAGAGTTTGAAACGCAGTATCGGTATGCTCTCCGGGAGCAAGTTCCGGTTCGCTTTGAAGCCTACTATCCGCCTCATTCGGCATGGTACGCGGTTGCAAGCTATCCCAATGAAGATGGGCTTGCGATCTTTTTTACGAACGTCAATGAGCGGCGGAGAGCGGACGAAGAGCGCGAACGGTTGGAACGCCAGGAGATGCTGCATACGGCAGCGCAGCGGCGTAATCAGGAGCTGCAGGATCTTGCGCGCCGATTGGTCGAGATGCAGGAGGCGGAGCGCCGCCATCTCGCCTTCGAACTCCACGAAGAGATCGGCCAGGTCCTTGCCGGCCTGAAACTCTCGCTGGCAACGGTTATGAAACTTCCGGACGATGCGCGCGATAATCAGATCCGGATCGCACAGAACCTCGTCACGGAACTCATGCGCCAGGTGCGGGCGCTTTCGCTCGACCTGCGCCCCGGCGTTCTGGACGACCTGGGGCTGCTGCCGGCGCTGCAATGGTATTGCAAGCACTACACTCAGCAGACAGAGGTCGCGGTCGATTTCGCCGCCACCGGATTAGAAGTTCGTTTGGATGGCACGGTGGAGACGACCGCTTATAGAATCGTCCAGGAGGCGCTGGCAAACATCGCCTTTCACGCCCAGGTAAAAGCCGTTGAGGTCCGCGTCGATCTTCAGGATTCACACCTGATGGTGCAGATTACGGATCACGGCGACGGCCAGGCGTTGGAGAGAGTCGGCGGTTTCTGTGATCACGCTACGCTGACCGGAATGCAGGAACGCGCCTCCCTCATCGGAGGCGCCTTTGAAGTGACGACCAGCCCGGATCACGAGACGACGATCCGCGCCCGGCTTCCAATTCATCCCATCTACACGTCCCTAGAATCCTGAATAGCGTCGCATCTGTGATTAAGGAGGATCGCTTCTATTGATCGAACGTTATACGGTCGCCATCCGTGAAATGCCCGCTGAGGAGCGGCCCCGTGAACGGCTCAGCAAACATGGCCCTGCCGTCTGTGCGACCGCGGAACTCCTCGCGATCCTCCTGCGCACCGGCACGACCGAACGCTCCGCTCTGGGCCTCGGGGAACAGCTTTTGAGCCACTTCCACGGCCTGCGGGGAGTAGCCAACGCCTCCATCGAACAGTTGAGCGCCGTCAAAGGAGTGGGAGAAGTCAAAGCCATCCAGATCGCCGCCGCCATCGAACTCGGCAAACGCAACGCCGTGCTGAGCGAAGACGAGAAGCCTGTGATTCGCTCTCCCCAGGATGTCGCCAATCTGCTTATGCCGGAACTGCGTGACGCCAAGAAGGAACACCTGAAGTCACTGATCTTAAATACAAAGAACCAGGTCCTTCGCATCCACACAGTCTCCATCGGCATTTTGGATAGCAGCCTGGTCCATCCCCGCGAAGTCTTCAAAGACGCGATTATCGCCAGCGCCGCCGCCATCATCGTCGCCCACAACCACCCGAGCGGTGACCCGACCCCCAGCGCGGAAGACCGCCGCATTACGCAGCGGCTCGCAGAAGCCGGTCAAATCCTTGGAATCGAACTGCTTGACCATATCATACTGGGTGACAACCGCTTCATCTCCCTCAAGGAGCGTGGTGTTCTGTAGGTCGGATTTTGCGGTGCCTAAGGGGTAGGGCGCCAGAAGGTGAGGACGCAGCCTCCGGCGATGATGAGCGCGCCGCCGACGAGGGTAGGGGGATAGAGCTTCTCTTTGAAGATGAGGACCGCGATCGTCTGCGAGACGACGAAGAAGATGGCGATGTAGAGGCCCATCAGCTTGCCAAAATCGAGTTTGGAGAGGTTGACGACGAAGCCGTAGGCGATCAACAGAAGGGAGCCGAGAAGGAAGCCGGCAGGCTTGCCTTGCAGTCCGGTTCTCATTCCGGCGTCACCACCGACTTCCAGGACTGCCGACAGGATCAGCAGGACGACAAGACGACAGACCACCTTCCAAGAACCCAACGGCTCTCTCCTTGATGTAGATGGATTTCCGGTGTCTGCAAACAGAACAGCCAGTGCGCTTCGATGCGCTCTGGCTGTTCTGGTTCACAACTACCGACCGGGTCGATTTCTGCCGATCTCTTCGATCTCTTCAATGAGTGAAGGATTGACGCCGCAGGGATCGTTCGGGTCTGCGGGGATCGTTTCTGCCGGTATAGGAAGAGTGCTGGGCGCCGTTTCCACGGTGACCGCCTCGTTGTTTAAAAGGGACATCATCGCTCTATACCTCCGTTTTGGAACTTACATCTATATTATCGTTTAACGAGGCCCAAATTGCACCCGTTTGCGGTAATTTTGTACCTGCTCTTTCGGTGAGGATATCTATTCGCCGAAAGACTGTGCTCTTAATGTACCCTAAACGACGGCATTGTGCATATGTGACACTGCCTGTGAATTGCATCACACGTCGATGGAAGGACATTTAGGAACGCAGAAACGGCGTTAAGTCGACGGGGTGATGTCCAGGGTGGTGAAGGTTTCGGAGAAGGCTTCGAGAGTAGGATTGCGTTCGGGAACGACCATGACGGTATGTACCTGGACGTGCGCTTCCTGGAATCTCTGTTGGGTCGAGGGCATGATCTCGGAGCGGCCATCCGTGACCAGGAGCACCGCGGCATCGAGGTTCTCTTCACGGCGCAGTTTGGCGATGTCGGAGAGAACGATGGAGAGAGCGTCGTTGACATGGGTGGCGATGCCGTTGAAATTGGTGGCCAGGATGGTATCGAAGAGGCGGTCTTTCTCCTGTACGGTCCGTGCTTGCAGCGGGAGTTCCAGGACAGGGGGCCAGACTTCGTCGGCGAAGTGGCGAAAGAGATAGCGGGTATCGCGCTGGCCCATATGGGCGCGGAGTACGCAGGCGATGACGGTCATGGCCAACGTGGCGTGTTGGCCGCGCATGGAGGCGCTGCTGTCGAGAAGAAAATAGAGCAACTGCCCGCCGCGTCCGCTGCCGCTCTCGGTCTCGATAGGAATCGGCACCTGTTTGCGCACGATCTGCTCGAAACTGCGCTGTTCCGGCTGAAACTCCAATCGCTGCCGCTGTTTCTGCCGGACCGGAATCAGGATCTCCCCGCGCTGATGGCGATCGAGGAGCAGGGTAGGCGGCAGGACCTGGTCCAGCATTCGCGCCTGCCAGACCTCGTTGAGATTGCGGGTCGGCTGCATCGTGAGCGAGGCGAGAGGTTTGTCTCGCCAGACCTCGTCCGGGATGAACAGCGTCACCTCCTGCATCTCGCGGGTCTCCTGCTCGCGGTAGATCACCTCCGAGCTATGCGCCTCGCCGCCCTGTTCCCCGCCCGAGAGCACGCGCGAGAGATAGAGCCAGGGAGGATTCTCCTTGAGCATCCGCCGGATCAACGCTTCGATCTGCGCGGGATCGGCGAAGAAACTGCTTTCGGGGGTGCGAAACGAACCGGAGAGTGCGGCGATCTTGTCCAGGTCCTTCAATGCCTGTTGGCGCTGAAGCAGGCGCTCGACATCATCGCGGCGGAGCCGCATCTGCTGCTTCCCGCGAATGCGGATCTGCCAGGGGCGGCGGGCACGCACGCGCTTGCGACCGTTTCCAGAGAGAAGTTGGCGCAGGAAAACCAGGATGGCCAGCAGACGGTCCAGTAACGCGAGCAGGATCGCCAGGGAGCCGGTCTGTACAGGGCGCGGGGTGCTCATTCGGCATCGGTATCCAGTTTGATTACGGCCTGGCGCAGGACCTCCACGAGGTGCTGCGCTCCGGCGATGCCGCGCACTTTGCCGAGATGCCCGAGAAGTTCTCGCCGAGCCGCAAAGATCGTAGGCATGCCGGGCAGGCGCAGACGGAACTCCCCTGCGCCGCGCCGAGCCTGGTGCTGATGATCCAGGAGTTGGCGGGCGAGGTCTCCCAGCGCATCGTAGACCTCGAACTCGTCCCGCGTCATCTTGCGGGGCAGGATCTTCTCCAAAACGTCGTTGAGAATGTTGTGGGCGGCGATGCCGTCGTGATCGTCGCCGAGCGGCAGCGCGAAGGGCAGATAGCGGCGCACATGGGCATAGTCGGCGCGCGGGCGGCCTTCCAGGATGGCCCCGGCACAGACCACATCCAGAAACAGGTTCTCACGCCGCAGGTCGGAGGAGAAGAGTCCCGAGCGCCCGAGATGAATATCCTCCTGACAGCGCCGGTGGAACTCCCCGGAGATCCAGCTTTCGACAAGCAAAACTCCGGATGGGATCTCCATGCGTTCGCGCTGCTCGGACAGCTCCCGTACCTGTTCGATGTCTACCAGGGGCAGGTTGGGGGCGTGGCCATGTGTGTGCATATAGACGTTGCCGGTTTCGAAGCGGCCCCAGGGGGAGGTGACCTCCGCAGGGGTGAACCGAAAGGCGATACGGCTCCAGACCGCCTTCCACTCTTCTCCGTGCGGCGCCTGGTTGGCGGTGAGCAGCGCGGAGTGCAAGTGCGCGGGCAGAGGCGGCTGATCTTTGACTTCAAAGGTACGCTCGTAGAGGATGGTATTGAGGCTGCGGGCGAGCGCCACCGGGCCATCGCTGAACTCTTCCAGCAGGGCTAAGTCGCAGGTGAGGATGCCGTTCTCAGTATTGTAGACCTGACGGCCTTCGCGCAGATAGGTGTCCGGAATCGGCGCGCCGACCAGGTGGTCCGGCATCGTGTAGGCGGTGATCTGGGTGCGGAACAGCCGGGCGTTGCGCACGGCGCCCAGAAACATGCGGGCAGGATACGATTTGCCGCGACCGGGCCGACCGACCAGCAGCATGTGCTGGCCCGTCAACAGCGCGAGCTTGAACTGTTCCACCCCATCGTCGTAGCCGACGAGATGTTCTTTGAGCGTATCGAGAGCGGTCGAAAAGGAGGAATCACTCATGAACGGCAACGTCCCCAGCTTCCTTGATGCGCGCATACGACGGCAGTTCTCTACCGTTGCAGGGTCGCACTCCACCGACACAAACGAGGTCTTCCTCTCTGTTCCGGCTCATTCCGGAGGGAAAACCTCTGTCCGGCTATTATAACAGTCCCGGTTCAGAATGTCCAGAGGGCAGGAATTCGTCCCGACTATCGGGAAAATGAGAGGCATGGACAATCCCACATCCGAATCGACGACGCTCACCCTGATCTGTACGCGTGAATCTTTTCAGCCTGCTCCCGTAGAGTGGGTGCGATGGCTCGCGCTCAACGCCGACCTCTATCGAATCCAGCAGGCGTTTCGCACCAGTGGCCTGACGGCGCCTGCCTATCCCGAATGGGAGGAGTGGCATCGCCAGGGCTACCGGTTCTGCGCGGCGATGGTACAGAACGCCATCGTCTCCACGGCCGCCGTGCTGAAGCATAGCGATTCCGAGTGGGAGCTAGCCGCGGTGCGCACGCAAGAGGCGCACCTCCGTAAAGGCTATGCGAAAGCCGCCTGCACCTTTGTCACCCAGTATATCCTGGACAATCTGCCTCAAGCCGTCTGTCATGTCGCCGCCGACAACGAACCTATGCTGAACCTGGCGAAGAGCCTGGGATATAGTGAATTGAAGGAGTCGCTTTGATCCCAGAATTGCGACAACGGTTTAATGCGGAGTACACTCCGGAAAAGTATCAGAACTTCCTGGATCTTGTGAAGTCGGGATGTGGGATGCCGCCGCCCTTTCGGCACTGCGAGACGCCCTGCTTCTATCCGATGGAACTGTTGACAAAGATGGCGGACTACGGACGTGAGATGCTGGTCTCGCTGGTAGGCGATGCAAACTATCTTGCAGAAGCGGCTCAGACGGTTCCGGAGGCATATCGCGTCGCCCGACCCGACACGAAGCCCCTCTTTGCGCAGGTCGATTTTGGACTGACCGCGGACGGGGAGCCGCATCTGGTCGAAATTCAAGGGTTTCCGTCACTGTACGGCTATCAGCCGTTTCTCGCCAAGTGTTATCAGGAAGCCTACAGCCTCGATCCTAGCCTCGAAACGCTGCTCGGAGGTCTGGATACGGCAGGATATGTGCAGGTGCTCCGAACGGCCATCCTTGGAGATCACGATCCTGAAAATGTCGTGCTGTTGGAGATCGATCCTTACGAACAGAAAACTCTCCCGGACTTCGTGATGACGGAGAAGATGTGCGGGCTGAAGATCGTCTCCTTGATGGATGTGCGGCAGGTGGGGCATCGTCTCTTCTACCCGGATGGCGACCGGCTCGTGCCGATCGAGCGCATCTACAACCGCGTGATCGTGGACGAGTTGACCCGTAAAGATCTGACGCCTCCTTTCGATTTCCGTGCCGATCTCGATGTCGAATGGGCCGGGCATCCCGACTGGTATTTCAAGATCAGTAAGTTCTCCCTGCCTTATCTGAAGCATGTCTCCGTGCCGCATACGGACTTTCTCGATCGCCTGGCAGCGCTGCCGAAAGACCTGGACAACTACGTCCTCAAGCCTCTCTTCTCCTTCGCCGGTCTGGGCGTTCGTATCGGTCCGACCCGTGAAGAGATCGAGGCGATCCCCGACCGATCCCAGTATATCCTGCAAAAGAGAATGGATTTCGCCCCTCTGATCGAGACCCCACACGGGCCGACCAAGGCTGAAATTCGCATGATGTATCTCTGGCAGGACGACGAACCCATCGCATTGACATCGCTTGTTCGCATGGGACGGGGTAAAATGTTGGGAGTCGATCAGAACCGGGACGCTGAATGGGTCGGAGCGTCCGCCGGGTTCATGCGTTAGCACAGGAGAAAGTTACCAACCGAATGCACACCGAGTATCATAAATGGTTTAGCCCCAACCTGCAGCGGGACATGGAGATGAAGGTCTACGGACACTCCGGCTTCCCGATGCTGGTTTTTCCGACATCCATGGGCCGTTTCTATCAATATGCCGATCAGGGCATGATCGCCGCTCGCCAGGGAAAGTATGAGAACGGCGAACTCCAGGCGTTCTGCGTCGATAGCGTGGACGAGGAGAGCTGGTACAACAAGCACATTCCCCCGCACGATCGCATCCTTCGCCACATGCAGTATGAGCAGTATCTGCTCCAGGAAGTCGTCCCCGTCATCCGCAGGATGAACGCCTCGTCTCAATTCGCGACGACCGGGTGCAGTTTTGGAGGATACCACTCGGCCGCGTTCGGATTGAAGCATCCGGACCTGGTCTCCCATATCATCAGTTTCGGCGGCGCGTTCGACATCAAGCAGTTCCTCGGCGGCTACTACGACGACAACGCCTACTACAACAATCCCATCGATTTTGTCGCCGGCTCTAACGACCACGCACAACTGGAGCGATTTCGCCATCAGAAGATCGTCATGGCGACGGGGGAGACAGATATCTGCCTGGATCAGAACCTGCGCTTCGCGGAGGTTCTTTCGCGGAAGTCCGTGCCTTTCTGGCTGGATGTATGGGGCGACGGCACCGGGCACGATTGGCACTGGTGGCAGGAGATGGCGGTAAAATTTCTTTAGGAGGAGAGACGCTTGAACAAGATCGGCATACTTTACGGCAGAGAAGATACGTTTCCCCATGCCCTGGTGCAGGAGATCAATGGGCGGGGTGCAAAGGACATCGTCGCGGAGAGCGTTGAGGTCGGCGGCGTGTTCATGGCGGAGCCGAGCGGTTACCGCGTCATCATCGACCGCATCTCGCAGGACATCCCCTTCTACCGCGCCTTTCTGAAGAACGCCGTTCTGAGCGGCACGACGGTGATCAACAACCCGTTCTGGTGGTCGGCAGACGACAAGTTCTTCAACTATGCCATGGCCTCTCAGATCGGAATTGCGATCCCGCGCACCGTACTGCTGCCCAACAAGGAGCATACGCCGGACACCTCGGCGCAGTCCTACCGCAACCTGATGTATCCGCTGAACTGGGATCAGATCTTTGCGTACGTCGGCTTTCCGGCTTTCCTCAAGCCGCACAGCGGCGGAGGCTGGAAACATGTCTATAAGGTGAACTCACCCGAGGAGTTTTTCGAGGCGTATGCACAGACCGGCGATCTCTGTATGACATTGCAGCAGGGCATCGAGTTCGACGACTACTTCCGCTGCTACGTCATCGGGCAGCAGAAGGTGCATGTGATGCGCTACGACCCCCGCCGCCCTCATGCGGAGCGCTATGTGCTCGATGCACCACCGATCGCCCCCGAGATGCACGCCCGTGTCGTCAACGACTGCCTGACGATCTGTCGTGCGCTGGGGTACGATATGAACACGGTGGAGTTCGCGGTCCAGGACGGCATTCCCTACGCCATCGACTTTCTCAATCCCGCCCCGGACGCCGATCTCGCCTCCGTCGGCAGAGAGAACTTCGACTGGATCATCAACGCGATGGCGGACCTCGCCATCGAAGAGGCGAAGAAGAAGCCGAAATCGCTCAAAGACTACCGCTGGTCCACCTTCCTCGACTCCAGCGTGGCCCCTGCGCGTATCCCGAAGCCGAAAGCTTAGGGGATGCTATCGGGTGGTGCAAAATCCGGATTGCGCTTACGATCCAGTCCAGAGTTCTCGGATCGGTTCGCATTCGGGGAGGATGGCGACGGGACGGCCCTGGGGAGTGACCAGGGTCTTCTCGTAGTTGATGCCCAGTGCGGAGTAGATGGTGGCGGCGACTTCCGGGGGCTTGATAGGGCGCTCGGTGACATACTCACCGCGCTCATCCGTCGTGCCGATGATCTGACCGCCGCGCACGCCTGCGCCTGCAAACAGCATGACACCGGCATTGCCCCAGTGGTCGCGGCCGTTGTCCTTGTTGATCTTGCTGGTGCGTCCGAATTCACCGTACATCGCGACGAGGGTGTCTTTCAGCAGGCCACGATCCTTCATGTCTCGCAGCAGGGTCGCGATGGAGTGATCGAGCCGCGGGAGCGAGGTGTCGCAGCCGGGGAAGATGTTGCTGTGCATGTCCCAGCCGCCCTGACAGAGGAGGACAAACCGGACGCCGCCCTCGATGAGCCGGCGGGAGAGGAGCGCCTGCGCGCCCCAGGTATCGCGTCCATAGGCGTCGCGCACTTTATCGGGTTCCTGCGTGAGGTCGAAGGCTTTGCGCGCTTCCGAGGAGAGCAGCATCTGTGCGGCGCGCTGATAGAAGGTGTCCATGGAGGCCAACTGGTCGGAGCCATCGACGCGATGGGCCAGGGTGTCGATCGATTTAAGCATGCCCTCACGGCGATTCAGCCTATCCTGCGGCACATCGGCAAGCAGGGAGAGGTTGGGCACTTTCCAGTTGCCGTCGGCGGGATTGTTGGTCTTGAACGATTCATAGCGTTCGCCCAGCCAGGCGGCCTTGCCGAGTTCCCAGGTGAAGGAGTGGTTCTTGGGCACGGCGACGTAGGGCGGGAGCGTGTTGAGCGGCGACGTCTCATGGGTGACGATGGAGCCGATGGACGGATAGTCTCCGCCCTGCATCACACCGTAGTTGCCGGTCAGCATCCACTGCGCCGCGGTCTCATGGTGGTCGCTGCCGGTGACCTGAGAGCGGCAGAGGGCGAAGATGTCGGTGCACTTGGCGAGTTCGGGCATCTTCTCGGAGAATTTGAGCCCGGCGATCCCGGTGGGAATCACGCCGTACTTGCCGCGAATCTCTTGAGGCGCGTCCGGTTTGGGATCGAAGGTGTCGTGATGGGTGAGGCCGCCGCCCAGGTAGATCAACAGGACATTCTTCGCGCGGGCGCTGTCGGCGACCTTTTCGGCGGCCTGCGCCGCCTCGGCACGCAGCAGTTCGGGCAGGGAGAGGCCCAGAACCGAAAGGGCGCCCAAACGCAGGAACGATCGGCGGGAGACGCCATCGCACTGTACGGAACCATCACCTGTCTTGATATCGAGCATCGTTTCCTCTTCCTCGCCCGTACACGACTGCCGAACCGATCACTATTTGCGTGCAACTCTTTAGGGATAAGACAGCATGAGCGCGCACAAGTCGCAGCTATTTTCGGGTGCGAGATCTATCCGCCATCGCCGGGCAGGCCCGGAGCCACATTGGATCTGCCGTTTCCAGGACCGTTGGGAGCGCCGGGGGCGGCGTTCAGGTTCCGAGTGGAGGGAGAGTAAGGCACGGCCACATGGCTGTCTGCACTGGGACGCAGGAAGACCCAGCCCAGGATCAGAAGGGACACCACTACCGCGGCGCTTACTCCGATGATCAGTGTCGGCTTAGGGCCGGGAGGCGGCTTCGGTTTGCCGGGAGTCTTTTTAGAACCCGGACTGGAGCCCGAACCGGAGGTTGATTTCCGGGCATTCGAAATATCTACGACTTGTGGCATACCATGCGATCCTTTCACAGCGTGGGCGGAGGGAACACCCGATCAATATCTCTCTATTCTACCTTGTCCGCGTCAACCGTCGCTACGGTCGAATGTGTTTTCTTCTTCACTACAACTAAGAAACCGACGCTGCCGGTGCTATTGACGGATTGCAGAGAAGGCGATACAATACAGGTGAAGTCAAGACGCTGGAAAGTGAACCGATTATGTCACACCTGTTGATGCGCCGACCCGACCTGAAAAACCTGCCTGAGATCCCGGAGTTGCCCGAGGGATATGACCTGCGCCTGTATCGAGAATCCGATCTGGAGTCCCTGGCAGCGCTCCTGCGGGAGGCCTTTGAAGACGCGCAGTGGTCGCCGCAACGGGTGCGGGAGACCCTGACCGAGGCTACAGACGTCGAGGCGATCTATGTGATCGAGTTTGCCGGTCAGATCGTTGCCACGGCTTCTGCTCGCCTGCTCCCGGACGCCTTTCCCCATTCAGGTTATCTCCACTGGCTGGCGGTCGCGCCTGCCCACCGGGGGAAACAACTCGGTTATTCCATTACGTTGGCGGTGCTGCAGAGGTTCGCACAGATGGGGTGCAAAGACGCCGTTCTGGAGACCCAGGACGAGCGTTTGGCGGCGATCAAGGTCTATCAGAGCCTCGGATTTGTGCCCGTCCATACCCATGCGAACCATCCGGAACGCTGGGGACGAATCATCGATATGCTCGCCGCCATGGGTCTCTGACGCTGAACGGTTCGTGTATTCGGGAGTGACGAATGTCTGTCTGCCGTCTGCGTCTGATACTCGTTGTCGCCTGCCTTCTTCTGGGATCCACATCCGTGTGGTCGCAAAAGAGGCCGGCGCCGGTTGCGGTCGATCGCGTGCTTGTGGTCGAGAACGTCCGGAGCGACGATTCAGTCGCCATTGCCAACTACTACCAGTTGAAGCACAAACTCCCCCGTGTCAACCTCGTTCGAATCACGGCCTCGCTGGAAGAGGAGTGCTCCCTTCAGGAGTTTCACGATCAGATCGAGACGCCGATTAAGACCTATCTCGCCACAAACAAGCTGAAGATCGACTACATTATCCTGACAAAAGGGATGCCCATCCGAACGCACGAAGGTCCTGCGGGCGGCTTCAGCGTGGACAGCCTTCTGGCGACGATGGACTGGGCGCAACTGACGACCCGCAGCCCCAATCCCTATTTCGGACGCAATGAACGTTTCACCCACTCCCACTACAACCTCTATCTCGTCACGCGTCTGATCGGCTACACCCGCGCCGACTGCCTGCGTCTTGTCGATGCCGCCCTGGCCGCCAAACCGTCGCGCGGGCCGTTTCTGATCCATACCGGGCCTGGGCACGAGGACGACGGCTATCGCCCGGTCAACGACGGGATGCGGGAGGCGCATAAGATCCTCCTCACCCGTGGCATGGCGAGTGTCCTGGACACGGCAGAGCGCTTTCCTGGAGGCACCGCCAGCCTTGCCGGCTACTTCTCCTGGGGCAGCAACGACAGCCGTTTCGACAAGGCCGCCTACAACAGCCTGCGTTTCCTGACCGGTGCGGTCGCCGAGACCGCGGTCTCCACCAGCGCCCGCACCTTCGAGAACGCGAACGCCTCCGGCCAGTCCCTGATCGGCGATCTGGTCGCGCAGGGGGTGACCGGCTGCAAAGGCTACGTCTCCGAACCCTTCGCCGACAGCATCGCCCGCGCCGACATCCTCTTCGCCCGCTACACCGCCGGATACACCCTCGCCGAAAGCTTCTATATGGCGTCCCAGTACATCCACTGGAAAGACATGGTCATCGGCGACCCGATCTGCGCGCCCTACGCGCGTTAGTGGGTGGCACAGAGCAGGAAAGAAGGAAATGCCAATGCAGAGCAGGAATGCAGGAAGAAAGGAAACCAGGAAGAAATGCAAAAGAGGAGAAGAGATTTATGTATCCGTTCATACCGACTGAGGTTCAGGTCGATGCTTTCCATGCCGATGGGTATCTAATGGTTCGTGGGCTTTTCGATGCGGAAGAGACCGAACTGCTGTTGAAAATCGCGAGGGCGGATGCGCGCCTGGATCAAGACAAACTCGCGCGGCGGGATGCACAGGGCGGTATCACCCGGTTGGCGCTTCGGAATGAACTCGGTGACGACATCTATAGCGCGGTGACGCGGAGCCGTCGAATTGTCGATACGATGGAGATCTTGCTCGGGGGCGAAGTCTATCACTACCACCATAAGATGAATATGAAAGAGCCGTTCGTCGGAGGCGCGTGGGAGTGGCATCAGGACTACGGTTACTGGTACAACAATGGCTGTCTGTTCCCCGATATGGCGAGCTGTATGATCGCAGTTGACAAGGCCACCCGCGAAAACGGCTGTCTGCAGGTGATCCGTGGATCCCATCGCATGGGGCGGATCGAGCACGGCCTGAGTGGCGAGCAGACGGGCGCCGACATGGAGCGCGTCAACGAAGCGCTCAAGCGTCTCGAACTCGTCTACTGTGAGATGGCCCCCGGCGACGCCCTGTTCTTCCACTCCAATCTGCTGCACCGCTCCGACCAGAACCGCAGCGCCGAACCCCGCTGGGCGCTCATCTCCTGCTACAACGCCGCCAGCAACAACCCCTACAAAGTCCACCACCATCCGAGTTATTCCCCCCTCGTCAAAGGTGAGGACGAGGATGTGAAAGCCGTTGGCCACCGTCAGTGGATCGAAATGCAGGACACCGTCCAAACCGTGTCCTTGGCGTAAAATCACTCCTGATAAACTGTCTTTTGATAGTGAGGCGCGAAGCGTGAGCGACCTCCCCAACCCCTCCTTCATAAGGAGGGGCTTTTCTCTGCCTGTTTCCATCCTATTCGCAGGACAAATCGGTGCAAGCGATGTCTGTTCTCATGATTTACGCCAGGTGTAGTCAGTGTGGCGTCAGCTTCCCCTCTTTGCCAAGTAGGGGAAACCCCCAAGCGTTATGCTCGCCGGCGACGATGAAGATTACTTCCTTTGCACAGATGCAGGCGACAGTCTGTCGGGTACACGTCGTTACTCATGTAAAAAAGAGTGCTGCAATGGTTAATAAAAGCAATCCGATTTCCGCTGTGTAATGGTATACGACGCTATTTACATGTGCTATTCTTTGTCAGTCACCTGGAACTGTTTCCTTGCTCACGACGGAGCAAGGAAATCGCGCGAGAAAGCTAAGGTCAAATGGCAATCCTACGAAAACCCGATCCGAACGCGTTCGAAGCACAGTTGGCCTCCGCGATCTACTTAGCGGGTTCCGCCCTTACCGCGGTGGAAGGCACAGAAGTTCCACAGTGCGCCGTGCCGGAAGGCGACGACAGTGAGCCTCTCTTACACGAATTTGAATGGCTGCGCGATCTCGTGGCCTGTATTAAGGAGGCGGTAGCGCAAGATCCACGCAGGGCAGAACTGTTGCGCCAACTTCCACGGGGACTGGGAAACGGGGATATGCTGCAGATTCTGTTTGCGAACCTGTTTCCCGAACAGCGTAATCAGCGTAGGCAGGCGCACGACGGGCAGGGCAGAAGAGAGCTGTCGGAAACGCAGATCGAGGTTCTACAGGAGTACGCGAAGGGAAAGTCTGGCACGGAAATCGCCGGGCAGCGTGGATGCACGCCCACCAACATCCATAACATCCTCAAGGCTATCGAAACCCGTCTGCACACCCAGAGTCCGCTGGAATCGGTGGCTCTCGCGATTTCAAAGGGGTATCTGCCGCTGGACATCATGGGATTTGTCAAGGAGACAGCGCATTGCGATGTGCGCGACTACTCGCCGCTCGATTGCCAGATTTCGGCGAACCGTCTCCAGGACGTAGAGAACCCGGAGGACAGGAAGGATTGGCAGGAGTTGGGGGCATTCGGACTGCTCCTGATGCTGGCGACAAATACGGTTTCCGGTGCGGTGAACCACATAACCCATGTGAATCCGGCGACAGGCGTTCTGTATCGCCTGGATACTCGGCGCGAGGCGGGGCAGCAGCGGGCACGTCGGATCGTGGGGCCGGGACGGTTGCGTGCGCCCGTGGGGCTTGCCGTCGCGCCGCCTGATGCAGGCCGTAACGGCTTTTTGCCCGGCGGTGTCTATGTGGCGGATCATCTCTGCGCTCCCTACGGCATGAATGTCCAGCAGATCGTGGAGTTTGAACCCGACGGTACGAGGCGGCGCGCCTTTTGCGGTGGACATACCCTTGCCTCAAGTATGAGCGGGACGAAAGATCTTGCTTTCGACCACTCCGGTGCGCTGCTGGTAACCGGCGGCAGCGCTCTCCTGCGTTTTACCGAGGGGGGCGCCCGCACGCAGCCGCTTGTTCTCCAGTGCTGCACCGGCATCTGTTCGGCTCCGAAGGGCCAACTCTATCTGGCACACTCCAGCACACGGGGCGGCTCGGTCGGCGTCTACACACGCAACGGCAGGGTGCGACAACAGTTCGGTCAGCAACCACTCCAGACGCAACTTTCCAGCCTGCAACTGCTGCCGAACGGAGAGATCGCCGCGTTGTGCTGCATTCAAGCGAAGCCGGACGAGCGCTCCATGCAGATCTACGACGCGTCCGGCGAGTTCGTGCGTAGTTGGCGAGTTCCTCATGCCGGCTACGGCGCGTTTGCCTTCAACGCCTGGGATGACCACCTGTATATCCCGTGCCCGTCGGCGGGGGACCTCGCCGTCTACGCCCTCGACGGCACCTTGGCGCGTCGCATCCCACTCGACAACGGCATCGCTCCCTATGCCGTTGCCTTCGACCATGACGGCGTGCTCTGGTGCGTCGGTTCGATCAAGGAATCGTAGTTTGTCGCTTTGTACCATTCCACGAGGACGTGTATTGGCGGCTGAATCAGTCGTCGAGGAGAATGAGAATGCGGATCTATGCCTTGTTAGCGTGCATACTCGGGATCGTCTGGCTGAATGGCTGCGGAGGAGGCAACAACTCCCTGACGACCCGGCAAACCACTCCTGTTTCGTTCCAGATCAGTTGGGCGGGCCGCAGTCGTGCCGTCGATGCACCCGCCTCCGCCCTGTCTATGGTCTTGACGCTTAAGGGTGCCAACCCCGGTGGTGGAGATTTTACCTTCGTCGTAGATCGCCTCGACGCGCCTTCCGCCTACAAACAGACCTATACTTCCAGCAGTCCTGCACGCGTCGGTAACTGGAATGCCTCTCTCAACTTCTATGCAGGTAAAGGCGGCCAGGGCGCCATAGTCGGCATTGCAAGTAAACCCATCACGCTAAAGTCAGACGGAACCGGAATAGGCGACATCGCAACGACGGGAACTATTGCTACGGTCACGATGCCGTCGGGACAAACTCTGCATCTCGGCCAGACATCAGATCTGACTTTCAGCGCCCTGGACAGTAAAGGCGCTTCTGTCGCGGTGACACCCGGTTCCGTAGTCTTCGCGGTTGTCATCGGCGCGGACAAACTACAGATCGTGAATGGACAGGCCAAAGGTCTGGCCAGCGGAACGGCAACGGTGAGCGCGACTGTTGACGGAATTACAAGCCCTAGCGTGGCTGTCGCCGTCTTGCAAAGCAAAATCGTCTTTTATCGCGAAGGCGTCGGCACCGGCGATATTTGGATTATGAATTCCGATGGCAGCAATCCCATAATGTTAACGCAGGGCGACGGACGTAGTGTCCATCCAGCATTATCAGCGGATGGCTCTACGATCGCCTTCATCAAGGACAACGATCTTTGGACCATGAATGCAAACGGATCCAACCCGCGAAAAATTGTGTCTGGCGCCGGAAGCAGTTCTCTCTCCTGGTCGCCCGATGGCACCAGGTTAGCTTTTGGAAGTAACGATGCTTCCGGGAGATACATCTCTGTGTGCAATATCGATGGGTCTAACCTGCGCAACCTTACCGGACCAACGCTTACCAGAAGTTTTGATCCTGCCTGGTCCCCAGATGGGAAGACTATTGTTTTCGGCACGACAGTGCTCAACAACCTCGTCCTATGGATCATGAATGCCGATGGATCCAACATGCATCAACTGATTGATGACGGGGACAGCCCGACATGGTCGCCGGACGGAACGAAAATCGCGTATTACGGCGGCGTCGGAACGGTCTGGGTTATGAATGCGGATGGTTCCAATCGACACAGTTTGCCCGGCTCGTTGCGTGGGGACCACGTCCCGTCCTGGTCTCCTGACGGAACACAGATTACCTTCGAAACTAATGACGGCGATAACATCGCCGATATATGGGCGATGAATTCAGACGGTTCGAATAGAAGACAACTGACGACGACGGGAGATAATTTTTCGCCTCAATGGGGATTTGCCCGTTAACTTGTAGCGAGAGCCTCCTCGGCTTGTTACATGGCAGTCGCTCTCAATGTAGCCGCATAGTTGCGACTTCTCCATCTCAGCGTCGGTCGATTGAAAGATTCATCAATCGACCGATCCCAGAACAGCGCCCCATCGGGTCGCCTTCGATACCAATGGCACACTCTGGTGCGTCGGTTCCTTAGCGGAAGCGTATGTTACAACTTCGCACTTTTCTCGTTCGTCTTGCTCATTATCTGGGCAGTACAGTTTTGAAAGGTGGTTTCCATGAAGTCCTGCGCAAATAAACTGGCACTCGTTCTCTGTTTCTTCCTGTTGACCCTCGCTCACACCCTCTATGCACAGAAGCGACCTGATCTGGTATGGATGCGTGGAGCCCACGCTCAACGAGTGCTTTCCGCCGCTTACTCCCCCGACGGCAGGTACTTCGCGTCCACAGATCCTGTTGTCAAGCTGTGGCGTTTATCTGATGGTATGTTATTGCGGACTCTGGGAACTGGCAGAGTAATCGCCTTTACTCCGGATGGCAAGCGGCTTGCCGGCGCTTATCACAAAACGCTGACTTTTTGGCAAGTAGCCGATGGAGCACAAGTTGGCGCATTGACATCGTTCACAGGCAACATTCGTGCCCTTGTATTTTCCCCGGATGGGACGAACTTTGCTGTCGGAATGGACGATAACCATATCCAGATCCGCCGCGTGTCCGACGGAAGCCTTCTGCAAACGCTTCAGGGGCATAAGGGATACATCGACTCCCTGGCTTTTTCCCCCGATGGGCAACTGCTGGCTTCCGGTAGTGGAGACGGGGATGGATTTTGGAACAATGGCGACCATGGCAGCGACAATACAGCCAAAATTTGGCGCGTGGCCGACGGCCGGCTTCTCCTGAGCATAGCAGGGACAAGAGGTGTATTCGGCTATAAGGTAGCCTTCTCATCCGATGGAAATGTGCTCTTGCTCGGCATATTGGACGATACTACTGATGTGCGTAGATATCGTGTAGCCGACGGAGTTTTCGTCAACTCATTTTATATGCCAAGCATAGGCGGGTTTGAGGGCGATAATGCGGTCGTAGAGAGATTCTCATTTTCTCCAAACGGGCAGACGGTGGCGTTTGGCACGAGCACTACGACGGAATTGTACAACGCCGCCGATGGAACACACCTCCGCTCAGTAGCAGCGGGATATGACTACGGCACGAGCATTGTTAAGTTTGCTCCTGATGGGCTAACCCTTGCCACGGGTGCGGCGGACATGTTAGATTTTAGTCACGCAGTCGAATTTTTGCGCGTGTCAGACGGAACAATACTTGGCGATCTTACTTCTCCCGGTCCGGGAGGGTGGATCAACGTATTGACGGTTTCACCGAACGGTCAAATCATAGGCTCATCGGTGTCAAACCATGGCTCGGTCAATCTCCGGCGAACATCAGACGGAGCGTTGATAACCTCGCTTCCCAACGGTCAACCTACAGGTGTCGCCATTTCCCCGGATGGTAAATTTGCGGCTACGTCTTATGGGTATAAAACCTTTGCTGTCTGGCGCATTTTCGACGGCACGCTTCTGCAAGTATTCAATTTGGATTCATGGCAAACAGACGGAGTCGCCTTTTCCCCGGACGGTTCACTTGTCGCAGGATCTTCGCAAGCAGGCATTACGATCTGGCGTGTGTCCGATGGCAAGTTGATCAAAATCTTGCCTGGTTACGGTAAACTCGCCTTTTCACCCGATGGGCAAACTCTTCTGGCGGGTTATTCGGGCGTCGATATTTGGCGCGTGTCCGACTGGTCAAAAATCAAAAACCTTCATTCAAGCGGCACAGTTACGTCCATTGCTGTGTCCACCGATAGCAGGACGCTCGCCGTAGGAAACGACAGCGGCACGGCGACGCTTTGGGATCTTGCAAGTGGGACCAATTCATTCACTCTGCCAACGTCCGGCAGTACAACGAGCGTGGCTTTGTCACCCGATGGTCTGGTACTCGCAGTGGGAAGTGACGACGCTCACCTGACGTTATGGTCAATTTCCGGTCACCAGGTGCTGGCTTCTTACGACGCAGAAACGGGTACGTCTGCTCCACGTGTTGGCGGTGTTTTCGGAGTTTTCTATTCCCCGGACAGCAAGTTTCTTTATTACGGTCGAGGGGATGGCACGGTCTGCTGCGCTCTTAATCCCTACCACAACTCAGTTTTCCCCAATCATGGCGGTAACAGCGGCAACGTTACCGTCAAAATCATTACGCCGTTGGACTTTCCTATACAAGATGGCACTACCGTGAAATTGACTGCCGCAGGGCAGCCCGACATCGTACCCCTCAGCACGACGGTAGACAGCAACACCAACTACGTTTTGTCCGCGACATTAGCCCTGAACGGCGCGCCGCTCGGAAAGAGGGATGTGGTCATCACATTGCCAAGCGGCCAGGCGCGTACCTATCCGCAGGGCTTCACGATAGAGCAAGGGACTGCTCCTCAGCTCAAAGCAGATGTGATTGGACGACATACTGTTCGTGGAGGGCAGATGCAAACCTTTAATGTGGTTGTTTCCAATCTAGGCAACGTCGATGCGCATCAGCAAAAGACGCTTTGGATCATTTTTCCCAATTATATGAGTTGGAGCGTGAGTACGCAGCAGACGCCAACCGTATTAGAAGATGCGGGAGAAAATACGATCCTGTTAGTTCCCATCTCGGACGTATCTGCAGGAAGTAGTACGACAACCCAACTAAAATTGGTTGCCCCAGATGGCGGAGCATTTGCTCATCGAAAGTTCCAGATCTGGGCTGGTACGACAGATGTTCTGCAGATCGATGGACCTGCAGAAGTGTGGGGAAGAGTCACTGATGTCGACACACAGGCAATGTTAGGAGGAGCAATCGTTAGTGCCGAACAGAATGGCGTCGTGCTTACAACGGTAGCTACTACCAGCAACGGGCAATACGTTCTCGCGGGTTTACCGTCCGGTACTTACACGCTTCACGTTCGTATGAGCCAGTATACGGAAGATATACACAACGTCGCTATCGTTAAGGATATCCCGCAACAACTTGACGTCGCCCTTAAGATCACGCGCCCTCAGATTAACGGGACTGTAACAGACGCTATCAGCCATGCAGTAATCAGTGGCGTCACCATTGTCATTTCGCAAGACAGTAACTTTGCTAAGGTGGCAATGACTGATACAGACGGAATTTACTCGGTGTCAGGATTGCTGCCCGGCACCTACACCCTTCGATTCCTTAAGGCCACATACGTGGACGTGGAGCGCACGGTGAACGTTGTCGCTGGTCAATCTATAACCGTGAATGTGGCCCTTTCCAAATACATTGGGTGGAACTTACTTCCTAAGCCTCGTTCATCGAAGCATGTTGTTGCCAATGGAGCGGGTAAAGGACATGACCAAAAGCAAATACGCCAAAGCTTAACCGGACCTATGGTTAATTCCGACTCATATCCACAACTTAGCAGGCGAGGAATATTTAATTGCGCCTATTTTCGGCAATGTCCAGATCGCTACCCCAGTCAGCCCCTGCCTGCGGAACCACAGAACTGCTCTACTTGCTTTGAGCTATGGACAGAGTTGCGGCAGAAACACCAAGCCATAGAAGCGCTGCAGAGACAGCATGATAATCAATGCGCCCTCGTACTCTTAGCGAAGTTTGAGCAGGGTGTCGATGTGGCGTCAGCGGTCGCTGAGGCACTTGCCGTTGCGTACTTCGCTGACTTAGTTGCCGAATATTTCGTTGGAGACGGAGCCATTACGGCGGCGGAATTTATAATCAAGGAAACAGTCAGTGCATTAGTAACCGAGTTCGGCAACGCGCTCCTTATGGCTGATGAGGGTGACTTGTCCTCAACAACCTTTGACATTAACGACGCGAATAAAAAGTCTAACGATATCATCACAAAGGCTCTGTTGGAAGTCTTTTTGGTGAATGTGAAGAATGGACTCACCCAGAAAATCTTAAAAGATGTCGGGCAGTTCGCTAAAATCACGGATGCGCTTGGGCCGGCCGTGGATGCATGGAGCAAATCGACGACAGCGGTGGCCAGCGCCGTAACTAGTGAACATGCGACGAAACGCCAACTCATGGATATGGATTCCGAATACTTGTTCTACTTGGCTCTGTACCAGAATTGTCAGCAGAACTTCGGGATGGGGTGCGGTCATGAAATTATTACCTCCGGTGATCCGAACGATCTGGACGGCCCCTTAGGTTACAGCGATCTGCGTTGGACATCAGCTACCCAATGGATTCGGTATGGCGTCTACTTCGAGAATATGCCGATGGCAACCGCGCCTGCGGCTGAGATCATCGTTAATGATCACCTGGACGCGACGAAACTGGACATGACAACGGTGAATCTGCAAAGTATTACTTTCGCTAATCAGATCGTCACACCCACTCTGGAGGTCAGCCTGCCTGTCGGTGTGCGCCAGTTCAATGCGGATGTGGACTTGCGACCTGCCAAAAACTTGATCGTTCGCATAAATGCGAACTTGGACATGCTCACAGGCGACCTGACGTGGCACTTTAGCTCGCTTGATCCGGCCACAATGCAACCACCCGATGATCCAACGGTAGGCTTCCTTGATCCCGGTCAGGAGGGTAGTGTTTTGTTCTCAGTCACGCCTAAAAGGAATATACCGACAGGAACGATTCTCACCAATCAGGCGTCCATCAAATTCGACTTCAATCCTTGGATTGATACTCCTGTGTGGTTCAACACGATTGACAGCGATCTGCCTGTCAGTCAGGTCAATGCTCTGAATCGTACGCAGGCTGCTCTCAGTTTCCCCGTCTCTTGGAAGGGGACGGACCTGGGGGCGGGATTGCGGGACTTCACTATCTTGGTGTCGGACAGTGGCGGTGCTTTCACGCCGTGGCTGACGGGTACGACGGATACCCAGGCGATCTTCTCCGGTCTGCCAAACCATATCTATGCCTTCAAGGCGCAGGCACGAGATAATGTCTTCAATATGGAAGCAGAGCATGCCCAGGCAGATGCGGTTACGACGACGCCCAACATCGCCCTCGATGTCTCTTCGCAGGTGAGCGTAACACAGAGTGGGTTCCGACTGAATAGGACTACGGGACGCTTTGTACAGACGGTGACCCTGACCAACAACGGCAGCGCGATCACCGGCCCACTCTCTCTGGTTCTTGACAGTCTGAGCAGCAATGCCGGGCTGTTCAACAAGACCGGGACTACCAACGCCGTCAGCCCAGCAGGTAGCGCTTACCTGGATGTGCAGGCAGGGGATATGGCCGCCGGGGCCAGCGTCACGGTGACCCTGGAGTTCACCAATCCTACCAAAGGAGCGATCAGCTACAGCGCCAGAGTGCTGGCGGGTTCCGGCAATCGGTAAACGCTGAATACGGCCTCCTGCGGATCGATCCGCAGGAGGCCGCGCGACTGGATGTCTGCCGGACTTCCTTTCCCTTAATTCTCTACACGGGCGCATCTGCCGGCCCCAACGGGCGGATCTATCGTTTTGATCGAAAGGAAACTAAACAGATGCGCATGAACTTCGTTTGCCTTGCCGCCTTCGGACTGTTCGCCCTCTGCGTGACGGCTCCGAGTCTTCAGGCGCAAAGCCTCTACACCGTCAGCATCGACACCACGGGCCTGAACGGAACCGCCGGAGGACTGGCCTTCGATCTCCTTTCCGGAGACAACCTGACGCCGAATAATACCGTGCTTGTGAATTCCTTCGTCACCGATGGGACTCTGGTTGCCGGAGCCAATACCAATCAGGGCAGCGCCACAGGAAGTCTGCCCGGCACGCTGACGCTTCAGGACAGCGCATTCAGCGAATCTTTTCGTGGGCATACCTTTGGCAGCTCTCTCTCCTATATGCTGAGCCTGACCACCAACTACGCAGGTTCCGGCGCGCCGGATGAGTTCTCCTTCTTCCTGACGGACCCATCCAACAGCGGCCTTGTCGTTCATACCAGCGATCCCTCCGGCGCGGATGCACTCTTCATCATAGATATCGATGGCAGCAGCCAGGGAGCGCTTACCGTTTTCACGCCGACAACGTCTGGAGTCTCCTACAGTGTACGCGCATCAAGTCCGGCAAGTACGCCCGAACCCTCGTCGCTGATCCCGGTGGGAGTGTCGGTAGGCTGGCTGCTGTTCCGCGCTCGCCGCCGTCAATGGGGTTCACGCGTCACCTCTCTCAACAGTTAATCTGGAAGTGCGCCGATTTACTTTGCAAGGAAGGAACGATTTGAAGGTGTGCTGATTGCGTGACAGGTCGCCCGCTCCAAAGAGCATGACGACCTATCAGGTAATACTTTGATGTCACGGGGAAGGACGCGGTCAGACGAGGAACTTGCCGTCCTGCATAATATGGATGTCGTCGGCCCAGATGGAGAACTGGGTGCCGACGACGTCGATGTGGGTCGAGGAGTCCCATTCGGCGCCGGTGTGGAGGCCGTATGGGTTGCCGAAGGCGATATGGATGCCGGGCAGCTTTTCGTCCTGGAGGATGTTGCCGATCACGTCTCGAAGGCCGATGTTGGTGCCGATGGCGAACTCGCCGACGCGGTCGCTGTTCTCATCGGTGTGGCAGTAGGCCCAGAACTCCTGCTCCAGCTCTTTGTTGATGCAGTGCGCTTCGGCGAGGCGGTTTTCGATGACACGGATGGTCAGCGGAGTGGCCTGGAGATCGCCGTATTTGGCGCAGAGGTAGTCTCCCACCACGCCGTCGATGACGAAGATGCCGTTGACTTCCTGGGGAGTCGTGAAGACTT
>Ga0207705_10000882_pt1 | contig 24528 bp, 25 predicted proteins | sample KBSC13metaG_FD_184314 | JGI IMG/M metagenome (GOLD analysis project Ga0207705, IMG submission 184314) | Corn rhizosphere microbial communities from Kellogg Biological Station, Michigan, USA - KBS C1-3 metaG (SPAdes) (version 2) | ecosystem: Host-associated > Plants > Roots > Rhizosphere > Soil ... | reverse complement strand
CGCCGTCGCCGTCGATCGTGGCGGTGTCGAACTGCATGTCCTGCCAGCGTTCGAGTGCGTGCGGCAGCGGCCATTCCTCGCCGTCGCGTGCGAAGACCATCCGCTCGTGCAAGGCAAACAGTCCATCGGTCGAGACCAGGAGCGCGGCCTTCGACGACGACGCCGTCACCCGCTCGACGTCGGCGAGAACTCCGACGTAGTCCTTGTGCCAGTCGCGCGAGCCCTCGATCCGTTGCGCAACATCAGGCGCCGTCGTGCGCGTCGCTTCGGCGAAGACGGCACGCGACGTCGTCTGCGTGCTGCGCCGGCCGTCGACGAGAGGGAACAGGACACCGGTCTCGTTGTGATCGCTCATCGACACAAGACCTACCCGCTACCGGCGGGTAGGCCAAGGCCGGTCAGCACCAATGGTCGGCGTCGTAGCCGCTCTGGGCGTATTGCGTCAACATCACCGGTCCGCCGGTGAAGCTCGTGCTCGAGCAGTTGGCGATCGCCGTCGACTGCGTGCCGGTGCCGGCCACCCACACCGGCGCAGTGGCGAACTGCGTGCCCGTGTCGCCGGTGATCTGGCCCCATTGGTACGACGTCGAATACATGCCGACACGGGTCACACCGGCGCCTTTGAGCTCCGCGACCGCGCCGGCAAGAGCAGCCTGGTCATTGGCCCGTGCGGTCGGCGTCTGGCCATAGGCCGACTCCAACGTCTGCCAGGAGTTGCCCGTTTCGACGTCGAGCCACCAGGTGTAGGCGCCCGGTGTCGCCGTGACCTTCGCCGCATCGGCGTAAGAGTCCTTGGCGGCGTTCCACCCGTAGTCGTAGGAGCAGGCGGTGCTGTTGCTGCCGTCGCACGCCATTGGCGCTGTCTGCCCCGCCGGCCAGTGCGAGGAGTAGGCCGGACCCGGGTCGGCGGTGTTGGCATAGAACGCCGGCGCCACCGACGCGCCCTTGAGCGCCCAGGACCACTCGGTGCCGAGGCACGGGTTGGCGGAGAAGACGACACCGCCGTTGACCCCGACGATGCCGCCGGTCGGGCTGCTCGGCAGCGTCTTGCCGCACTGCGGATACGAGACGTCGTACGTCGCCGCGGGCGCCGGTTGGCTCTTTGCTTTCGCGTCGGCCGCAACCGGCGTGATGACGACAGCGAACAGCGCGGCGAGCAGGAGGCGGCGGGCGACCACGGCGAAAACACTAAAGCGGGAATCGGACACGCGGGCGGAAACCGCCAAACTCGCGCATGCACCAGAATCGCTTCGTGGACGCGGACGTCATCGTCGTCGGAGCCGGCCTGGCCGGACTCGTCGCGACCGCCGAGCTGGCCGATGCCGGCCGGAAGGTGCTGCTGCTCGACCAGGAGGGCGAGCAATCGCTCGGCGGGCAGGCGTTCTGGTCGTTCGGCGGGCTGTTCTTCGTCGACTCACCGGAACAGCGGCGGCTGCGCATCAAAGACAGCGTCGACCTCGCCTGGCAGGACTGGCTCGGCACTGCCGGGTTCGACCGCGACGAGGACCACTGGCCGCGGCAGTGGGCCGAGGCATATGTGCACTTCGCGCATCAGGAGAAACGTGCCTGGCTGCGCGCGATGGGTCACCGCGTCTTTCCCATCGTCGGCTGGGCCGAGCGCGGCGGCTACACCGCGACCGGACACGGCAACTCGGTGCCGCGCTTTCACATCACCTGGGGCACCGGCCCGGGCATGGTCGAGCCGTTCGAGCGCCGGGTCCGCGACGCCGCCGCCCGCGGGCTTGTCGAGTGTCGCTTCCGCCATCAGGTCGACGGCCTGACGACGGCGGCCGGCGCTGTCGACGGCGTGCGCGGCACCGTGCTCGAGCCGACCACCGTTGCGCGGGGGATGGAGTCATCCCGCGCCGCCGCCGGCGAGTTCGAACTGCACGCCCAAGCAGTGATCGTCACCGCGGGCGGCATCGGCGGCAACCACGACCTGGTGCGAAAGGCCTGGCCGACCCGGCTCGGGACACCGCCGGCGCACATGATCTCCGGCGTCCCCGCGCACGTCGACGGCCGGATGCTCGAGATCACGCAGAAGACCGGCGCGCACCTCATCAACCCCGACCGGATGTGGCACTACGTCGAAGGCATTCACAACTGGAGCCCGATCTGGCCGATGCACGGCATCCGGATCCTGCCGGGTCCGTCGTCGCTATGGCTGGACGCGACCGGACACCGGCTGCCGGTGCCACTCTTCCCCGGCTTCGACACCCTCGGCACGCTCGCTCATCTGCGCACCACCGGCTACGACCATTCCTGGTTCGTGCTGACCCGGAAGGTCATCGAGAAGGAGTTCGCGCTCTCCGGCTCCGAGCAGAACCCGGACCTGACCGGCAAGTCGTGGCGCGACGTGCTCGGCCGTGCACGCCAAGGCACGCCCACTCCAGTGCAAGCCTTTCTCGACCATGGCGAGGACTTCGTGCAGGCGCCCGATCTGCGCACCTTGGTGTCGAAGATGAACGACGTCACCGGTGCATCACCGGAGCTGTCGTACGACGTGGTCGAACGCGAGGTCGTCGCCCGCGACGCGGAGATTGCCAACACCTTCACCAAGGACCTACAAATCGCCGCGATGCGCAACGCGCGCACGTTTCTCGGCGACAAGCTGATCCGGGTCGCCAGGCCGCATCGCCTGCTGGACCCGGCCGCCGGTCCGCTCATCGCCGTGCGTCTCGTCGTGCTCACCCGCAAGACGCTGGGCGGTCTCGTCACCGACCTCGACGCGCGGTGCCTCGACGCGAGCGGCACTGCCATTCCCGGCTTGTACGCCGCGGGCGAGATCGCGGGCTTCGGCGGCGGTGGCATGCACGGCTACCGCTCGCTGGAAGGGACATTCCTCGGTGGCTGCCTGTTCTCCGGTCGAGCCGCTGGTCGCGCCGCGGCACGAGCGGTGAGCTGACGACCACCATGGCCGACTGGGTGACGATCTCGTCGCTGGCGACGGCCGGCGGCACCCTGGTGCTTGCCGTCGCGACCTTTGCGTCGGTGCGTTCCGCCAACCGGTCGGCCCGGGTGGCCGAGACGTCGCTGCTGGCGAGCACCCGGCCGTTGCTGATGCCGAGCCGGCTCGAGGACCCGGCGGTCAAGGTCGGATTCGCCGACGACCACTGGGTCTATGTCAAAGGTGGTTGCGGCACGATTGAAGTCGTCGGTGACGTCGTCTACCTGACGATGTCGTTGCGCAATCCGGGCAGCGGAATTGCCGTGTTGCACGGATGGCGACTCGAAGCCGGTCAGCCCGGTCCGGGCGACCACCCGCCGCTGGACGAGTTCCGCCGGCTCACTCGCGACCTGTACATCCCGACCGGGGACGTCGGCTTCTGGCAGGGCGCGATCAGGGAGGCCGATGACGACGGGCGCGCCCTCGTGACCAAACGGATCGCCGACCACGACCGGGTCATGGTCGACCTGCTGTACGGCGACCACTACGGGGGCCAGCGGCTCATCAGCCGGTTCAGCCTCCAGGAGCGCGAGGACGGCTCCTTTCTCCTGACTGTCGGCCGGCACTGGAACGTCGACCTCCCGGATCCACGCTGACCCTCAATCGAACTATTTACCGGCACCGTGCGACGACGTACGTTCCGCATGAGAGGGGTGGGAGATGTCCGAAAGCAACAAGGCGCTGGTACGGCAGATGTTCGAGCGTGCGGACAAGGGCGACATGTCGCTCTGCGAGGACCTCATCACGAGCGACTACGTGGACCACAACCCGCCACCGTTCGGGAGCGCGACGCCGGGCGCGGCCGGGACCCGCGAGACGCTCGAGACGGCGACCAAGATCTTCTCCGACTGGTCGCACGAGATCGTGCAGCAGTTCAGCGACGGTGACTTCGTCATCACTCAGGTCATCGGACGCGGCAAGCACACCGGCGACTTCCTCGGGATTCCGGCCAGCAACAACGACGTCCAGATGGAAGGCATTGCCATCCACCGGATCGAGAGCGGCCGGATCGCCGAGCACTGGGGTCAGGTCGACGGCGTGGGAATCCTCGTGCAGATGGGCGCGATGCCTGCGCCCGGCGGGTGACAGGACGACAGATGGCCACTCGGTAGGTGGCCGGTGGGGAGGCGTCCATGTATGGAACGACCATGATCGGGACGCTCGCCGACGGCGTGACCGCCGACGACGTACGGCGCGAACTGGAGATGTGGGAGAAGGAACGCACCGTTCCCGGCTACCGCTCCAGCCACGTCATGATCGCCGATGACGGCAAGACCGTCATCAACGTCGCAGTCTTCGACAGCAAGGAGTCGTACCTGAAACTCGCCGACGACCCGGCCCAGGACGAGTGGTGGCAGAAGCACTACCTGCCCATGCTGGCCGGCGAGCCGCGGTGGATCGACGGCGACTGGATCAGCTGAGCCGGCTCAGGCAGCGGCCTTGCGGCGACGCGCCGTGCGCACGAGCAGCATCACGCTGAACACGATCGTCGCAAGCACGCTCAGCAGGAACGCGATCCAGCCGATCGAGCCGAGCCAGCCGACACTGCTGTGCTTGTTCTGCTCGTCGGTGCCGCTGTTGCCCACGGCGGACAGCGCGAAGAAGCCGACGATCGCGACGACGAGCACGACGTACGTGACTTTCGGTCGCGCGAAGATGTGCTGCATTTGGTTGCCCCCTAGTCAAAACAGTGCTTGCACAATTTATCGGAAGATAGGTTCCGATTGTCAAGCACATCAGCGGCGACGTCGTTGAAACATCCACACGACGGCCGCGAGAGTCAGCGTGGCGCCGCCGCCGATCCCACCGATCCCTTCGGCGAGATGTGCGGTCGCGCCCACCGTCAACGCCGACACGAGCCAGGCCTGGAGCGGGAACAACGGCGCAAGCGCGACGTACGGCGCCGGCGTCGCGAACGACCGCCCGAGCGCCGGGAGGGCGCGGCCGATCACCCAGCCGAGGTCGTGGAGGGCGCCGCGCAGGGCAGCGAAGGCAACCCGGTGTCCGGCGAGGCCGGCGCGCTCGGACTCCCACAGGTGACTGCGGATCTCGTCCCGGCGACGCTCCCGGGATGGCTGCGGCGTGACCGATGTGTAGGCCACGCACCAGCCCCACACCAGCCGACTCGAGCGGCGTGCCAATGCTGTCATCGCGCCGCAAGGTTCGGTCGGAGCGAAGCCTTCTGCTGCAGCGACCGCGACGTCCGCAGTGCCCCCTCTGCCTGGTCGCTCACGCGGTAGAGCCGGCGGCGCGGCCGAGACTCGTCGAACTCCTCCGGCTCCTCCCAGCGGCTCACCAGCAAGCCGTCACGCTCCAGCCGCTCGAGCACCTTGTACAGGGTGCCGTGCGCGGTCAGCCGGCGGCCGGCGTCACCGTCGAGCTCGGTTGCCGCGGCGAAGCCGTAGAACTCCGGTTGCCCGTCGCGCAACCGGCGCACGCCGAGCTCGAGGATCTCCTCCTCGATCGGCAACAACACACCGGCACGACGGCGAGGCACATGCGAAGGATAGGCACGTGCCGGCAACGACGTGACCGCTTCGCGCGTCGTCATGCTGTGAGGATGCGGGCGGTCGCGATCGGCATCGTGCTTGTTGCCATCGCCGGCTGTTCCAACGGCAGCACCGCTCCCCTGGCGGGGCCCGCGCATGCAAGCCCGTCGACCGGCACGCCGTCGGTTGCCGCGGCCTGCTCCAACGCAACCGTGATCGCGTCGTGGCCGCTGGCCCAGCGGGCAGCCGCGGTCGTGGTCGTTCCGGTGCTCGACTTCGATGTCGCCGGCGTGACGAACGAGCTGCGAGCCGGGGCCGGCGGCCTGCTCTTCCTTGGCAGCGCCGCCGCTCCGGCCGACCTCGCCGGGCGGCTGCGGTCCGTGCATGCCCTGGTGATGGCGGACGAGGAGGGCGGCGGGATCCAGCGACTCGCGCCCCTCGTCGGCGATTTTCCGTGGCCGCGCGACATGACACGGTCCATGACCCCTGCACAGGTGCAGTCGCTCGGCGCGCGGGTAGGGCGCCAGATGCGCGCGGCGGGGGTGACCGTCGACCTTGCGCCGGTGCTCGACGTCGACAACCGGCCCGGGCCTTCGGCGAGCAACCCGGACGGAGCCCGATCGTTCAGCGGTGACCCGCCGACGGTCGCGTCGTACGGCGTTGCGTTCATGCGCGGGCTCGAAGCGGCCGGCGTCACGGCCGTTGTCAAGCACTTCCCAGGGCTCGGCGGCAGCGTCGGCAACACCGACGTCAAGCCGGCGACGACGCACGAGCAGCTCGAGCCGTTCCGGGCTGCGATCGCCGCGGGTGCTCCGGCGGTGATGGTTGCGAACGCGGCGGTGTCGGGCGTGACGCCGCTGCCCGCGACCCTGTCGCATGCGGTCATCACCGGCATGTTGCGAGGGCAGCTCGGGTTCACCGGCCTGATCGTGACCGACAGCCTGTCCGCCGGCGCGGTGCAGCACGCCACGTCGTCATTGGCGGAAGCCGTCGTGCGCTCCTTGGTCGCGGGCGCCGACCTGGTGCTGTTCGGATCGACACTGACGGCGGCGCAGACTGAAGCGCTGCAGCCGGCGGCGGTGCAGCGCACCTTCGACAGCCTGATCGCCGCGGTCGTGGCCGGGGTGCGGGACGGTCAGCTGTCGACTGCTCGCCTCGACGCGGCGGTCGGCGCCGTGGTGGCCGCCCAACACCGCAGTCTGTGCAGGTGACGTGATCTTCGCCGTCGTGACCACTTTTCCCGGCGACACGCCGAGGGACCGGTCGCAGCCGCGAAGATCTTCGCGTCAGACCGCTTCGGCGTCCTTGTCGGCGCTGCTGCGCTCGAGCGAGATCAGCACCTTGCGCAACAAGTTGTTGAGCTGGGTGAGCTCCTTCGGTGACAGCGTCGACATGACGTCGATCTCCTTCGCCGCCTGCTCGATCACGGCCCGGTCGATCGTCTTGACGCCTTCCGCGGTCAGCTCGACGAGCACGCCGCGGCGGTCACGCGGGTCGGGAACCCGACGCAGCAGCCCGGCCTTCTCCAGCCGATCCAGCCGGTTCGTCATCGCGCCGGACGACAGCATCAGCGCGCGGCTGAGCTCGCCGGCGGACATGCGCTTGTCCTCGGAGCGGGTGGCGAGCCGCAACAGCATCCGGTATTCACTATGGCTGAGGCCGTAAGCGGCGACCGTCTCGTCGAACGACCGGCCGACCTGCTTGCTGATCGCGGCGATGCGGCTGACGACGCCCTCGACTTCGGGATGGATCTCGTCGTAGTGCGACGTGATGTCGACGGTGCAGAAGTCCACAGAGTCCGTCTCGGCCATGGATCGAGCGTAACTCTCAGGTCCGAAAATCTCTAGAGCAAATCTCTTGACGTCGAGAGATCTCTGGTAGAGTCTCTTCACGTCAAGAAATTCGGTCTCGAGGGACTTCGAGGAGGGGCCATGTACCACCCACTGCACCTGGACCAGATGCGTGTCGAGCACGACCTTCAGATGGCCCGCCTGCACCGGCCGCAGGACGAGGTCACCACCCGTCGGCTGCGGAAGGCGCGCCGCCGGTCCCGCTGAGAGCGCCGCGATGATCATGGGCGAACCGGCCGACACGCTGGGCGCGCCGCCGGTTTCGCCCATGATCAACTGCGGGGCTTGTCGGGCTAGGTCTTGGCGGACATGGCCTCGTTGATGGCCTTCATGGTCGTTTCGAGCTGAGCTTTCGGGCTGAACTGCACGAACTCGGCGCCCGCCGACGCCGACGGCACGTGGCCCGGCGTCATGTAGAAGGCGTCACCCGCCTTGTAGCTCTCTTCGCGGTCGCCGTAGTCGACAACCAGCTCGCCGGAGAAGACATAGCCCCAGTGCGGGCACTGGCACTGTCCGCCTGGCAGCGTCGCGAGCGCGTCCTTCAGCGAGTGCGACTCCCGGATCGACACGAAATTGACCGTGATGTCGTCGAGGTGCGCGGTGCGGTCGACGGCGAGACCGAAGTCCTGTGTCTCGGCGGTGTTCTTGTTGGTGACTGGCATGTCGTCCTCCCGAATGTTGTGGTGTGGCCGCGACAGTAAGGAGCCGCGCACGGAGAGCGCATGAGGCGATTGCCCCATTTACCAGGTACTCGCCTTAGACGTCGACGGCGACGTAGTCGGCGTCGTGCAGCAGCCCGTGCTGCACTGCGAACAGGCTCGCGGTCACGCGGCTGGTCGCCCCGATCTTCGTGTAGATGTGCTCGATGTGGTTGCGCGCCGTCTTCGGTGAGATGACGAGCTGCTCGGCGATCTGCCGGCTTGACATGCCACGGGCGAGCAGCCGCAGCACCTCGACCTCGCGTCCGGTCAGACCGGCGGGCTGCTCGCGTCGGCGTACGCCGGCATGGCCGGCAGCCTCCAGCACCGCGGCGACCGCGTCGGCGTCGAGCCGCCGCGCCGCGACCTCCGCGCGAAGCTCACGCGCCGCGTCGTCGGCGTCGCGGGCCGCGCGGTGCGGCCGCGGCTCGATCATCGACTGGTAGACGTCGGCGGCTGCAAGAACGCGGGCGGGGCGGCTGATCGCTGCACCGGAAAGACCGTGCGGATAGCCGGAGCCATCGAGCCGCTCGCGTAGCTGTACGGCGACAGCACCCAACGGACCGAGCCAGTCGGACTGTCGCAGCATCCGCTCGGTGAGGTAGGGATGCATGCGCACGCGCTCCCACTCGCCCGCGGCGAGCGGCCCGCGCTTGTCCCAGATCGCGTTGGAGATGCCGAGCCGGCCGAAGCCGTGCACGAGTCCAGCGCGACGCAGCAACAACAGCTCGTCGCCGTCAAGGCCGAGGCGGCGGCCGGCGGCGGTGCTGAGGTCGGCGACGGCGCGGGCATGGCCGAGGGTGTAGGGCGACTTCAGGTCGATGAAGTCGGCGACACCGGTGATCGCGGTGTCGATCTGCTCGCTCGTCAGAGTCATGCGCAGCGAGGGTTCGGCGTCGATGACGCTGTTCCATGTCGGCGCGTCACCGAGATCGCCGAGAATCGCTTCGGCGTGCGCGACCAAGATTGCCGCGAGCTGCGGGTCGAACTGCTTGCCGCTGCGCTCGTTGGCCAGCGCAACCGCGGCATCGATGCCGCCAACGCGGTGGGCCACCTCGACGAACTCGGCCAGCTGCGACAAGCGCGACTCGAACGGGATCCGATCGCCATCAAGTTCGCCGGGCCAGCCGCGTCCGTCCCACCGTTCGTACGCCGCAGCCACCGCCTCCTGCACACACTGCGGCAGGCCGAGCTCCCGCGCGAGTGAGCGAGCCAACGCCGAGTGACTCTCGATCATGCCGTCAACTTCTTTGTGGCCGGAGACGGCGAACTCCAGCCCGACACGAATGCGGTGCAGCGGTTGGTGACCCGAGCCGATCATGCGCAGCCCGTTGATCATGCTTGCGACGCTGCGCATGTCGTAGTCGTACTTGCCCGACTTGGCAGCGATGTCGTCGCCGAACCACTTCGCTTGCTCGTGCGCGTCGGTGTGACAGCCGACGTCGATCAAAAGGGCGGTGTAGTAGAGCGACGACCGCTTCTCCTCGTCGACCCCCAACCGGTCGGCGATCCGCAGCGCGATCAGGCATTGCCGCAGGACGTGCTCCATCGGCTGGCCGAAGCCGAGGTCGATGCCGAGCGACAGCGCGGCAACCAGGTCCGCCAGCCGCAGCCGAGGTCGTGTCGCGGACGCACCTACGACGGTCAGCGTGTCGGCCACGGCACCCCCCAGCGTCCGCCTCTTTACCTTTACCCCGCTGACGTTAAGCCCTGGCGCTAGCCCCGTCGAGCGCTCGCGGCTAGGTCAGCGAGCGCTGGAAGACACGGATGGCGGCCGCAGTCGTCACGATCGCCCAGACAGCGACGACCAGCAGGCTCAAGGCGGCCATCGCCGGAGCGCTGCTCATGCCCCAGATGTCGTGCAGGCCCGTGCCGCGGCCGTCGAGCAGCCCGTAACGCATCAGCGCCATCGCATGTGTCAACGGCAGCACCTTCGTCAAAGCGCCGAGGAACGCGGGCAACGCTCTGATCGGAAACAGCGAACCGGCGAGGAACCACGGCACGATCGCGACGGCGGGCGTCGCGCCGACGTACTCCTCCTGCTTGCGGATGCGGTTGGCGAGGATCTCCGCAATCGCATAGCTGGTGACCGCGAACAGCGCCGCGGCGGCGACGAACCACAGCACACCGGTAGCACGGGTGTGGAAGTGCGCGCCCCGCACGAGCGTTGCGACGATCAGCGCCCCTAGTTGCAGTGCACTGATCAGAAGCGCGACCGCCATGTTGGCGACGACGAGCAGCGGGCGTCTAATCGGCGCCGCGAGCAGTTCACGATGGGCACCGGTTTCGCGGTCGACGATCACACCGATGCCGGCGAACGTGCACGACAGCGGAACGAGCAGGCCGACCGTGCCGACGGCAACAAAAGTCTTGTAGTCGAGCACGGTGGAATGAACCATCTTCGCCAGCGCGGGTGCGATGACCAGTGCAAAGAGGATCGGGGTCATCAGAGGTACGACGACCTCGCGCGGCGTGTGCGCCGACAACGACAGCCGACGCCCGATCAGGGTGCCGAGGCCGTGCAAGGTGCGAGTCGTTGGCGGCGCCGGATCGCGTCGTACGACGGTGGGGACGGTCAGCGTGGTCATGAGGTGTCGTCCTTTCAGGCGGCCAGCCGGTCTCAGGCGGCCAGCGCGTCGCCGGTCAGATGCAGGTAGACGTCGTCGAGCGTCGGCGGTCGGGTGAGCATCGTCGATGTCGGCAGCAGCTGCTCGACGAGAGCCCGCGTGCGCGGGGCGGACGCCGTCGCGAGCGGCAGGTAGATGGTGGAGCCGAGGGTGAAGGCGTCGACGCCCGCGACGTTGCGGGAACGCAGCAGCGCGAACGACACTGCTGCGTTGCCCTCGACGCGCACCTCGAGCAAGTCGTCACCGAGCCGGGCGACCAGCGCCTGCGGACTGTCGAGCGCGACGATGGCGCCGGAGTGCATCACCGCGATGCGATCGCAGAGCCGCTCTGCCTCGTCGAGGTAATGCGTCGTCAGCAGTGTCGTCATGTCGGTGCGCCGTCGCAGCCCGGCGATGAGGTCGAGCAGCTCGTGGCGAATGCGCGTGTCGAGGCCGACGGTCGGCTCATCGAGGAAGAGCACCTTGGGCGACGACAGAAGTGCTCGGGCGATCTCCAGCCGGCGACGCTGACCGCCACTGAAAGTGTCGACGGGCCGGTCCAGGATGTCGCCGAGGTCGAAGCCTTCGACCAGCTCGGCCAGATGCTCTTGGTGCGCGTGCGAGTCGACCTGCCACAGTCGCGCATGCACATCGAGGTTGCGTCGGCCGGTCAGGCTGCGGTCGAGCACCGACTCCTGGAAGACGACACTGCTCACGCGCCGCGCCTCCAGCGGATGGGTTGCGACGTCGTAGCCGGCCAGCCTCGCGACGCCGGATGTCGGCCGGATCGTCGTGGTGAGCATGCCGACCGTGGTGGACTTTCCCGCGCCGTTGGGGCCGAGCAGGCCGAACACCTCGCCGGGCGCGACCGTGAAGTCGATGCCGCGCACAGCGTGCACATCGCCGTCGTAGGTCTTGGTCAGCCCGCGTACATCGATGGCAGGGCTGCCGTTCAGCAGGGAGGCGTTGAGCGAGTGCGTCATGCCCATCTAGACGGGCTGCGATCCACAGACGTGACCGCGTCACGTTTTCGGCTCGTGCGGCGTCTAGGAGGTGACAGGCTTGCTGGGCGGAGGCGACGTGGACGAGCGCGTTTGGTTGGCGCAACGGTTCGAGGACAACCGCGACCATCTGCGCGCGGTCGCCTACGGCATGCTCGGGTCACTCAGCGATGCCGACGACGCGGTGCAGGAGACCTGGCTTCGGCTCGACCGCAGTGACGCCTCGTCTGTCGACAACCTGCAGGCCTGGCTGACCACGATCGTCGCGCGCATCTGCCTGGACATGTTGCGCCGCCGCCAGACCCGCCGCGAGCACGGCTCCGGCACCTGGCTACCGGAGCCGGTCGTCAGTGTTGAGGACGATCCCGAGGGCGAGGCGCTGCTTGCGGACTCGGTCGGGCTGGCGATGCTCGTCGTGCTCGAGCAGCTCAGCCCGCCCGAGCGGCTGGCCTTCGTGTTGCATGACGTGTTCGGTGTGCCGTTCGACGAGATCGGTCGGGTCCTCGACAAGACAACGGAGGCGGCGCGGCAGCTGGCGACGCGCGCCCGGCGGCGCGTGCGCGGCGCTCCGGTCCCGGACGCCGACCTGGCCGCACAGCGCCGCGTGGTCGATGCGTTCCTCGCAGCGGCGCGGGCGGGTGACATGGCTGCACTGCTCGAGGTGCTCGACCCGGACGTGGTGTTCCGGTCAGACCTGGGCGACGGCCGCCAGCCGATGGACCCGGTGCCCATTGTCGGTGCGCAGCGGGTCGCCGAGCGGGTGCTGCGCAGCGCTCCGGCGTACATCCATTGGGCCCGGCCGGCGCTGGTCAACGGCCACGCCGGCGCAGTGTTCGCGCGTGCCGGTCAGCTGGGTGTGGTCGGGTTCACCGTGGTCGCCGGGCGGATCGCGGCGCTCGACCTGATCGCAGACCCGGAGAAGCTCCACCGTGTCCAGATCACTTCGCCGAGTGGCTGATGCCGCGCACCGACATCGCAAGGACGCGGTCGACGAGCGCCTGCCGGTCGCCCCAGGGGAAGTGCGGCTTGGCGATGAGCAACGCCGCGAGGCCGTGCACGGCGGCCCACAGCGACATCGCGATTCGGATCGGGTCGTCGTCGTCATCGACAAGGCCTTCGGCCTGAGCACGGCGCAACGTGTCGATCACGCTGGACAGCCCAGCCACGGCGGTGACCTCGGCCTCGGTCGGCATCTCCAGGTCGTGCCCGGGCCGGCGCATGAACATCAGCCGGTAGTGCTCCGGCCGTGACAGCGCGAAGTCGAGGTAGGCCTGGCCTTGCGCACGTAGCGCCGCCACTGCGTCGTCCGCGCTCGCCGCGGCCTGCTCCATCACTTCGTGGAAGTCGGTGAATGCGTCCAGGCAGACCGCGTCGAGCAACGCATCCTTGTCGGCGAAGTGCAGGTAGATCGACGGCGGTGTGACACCGACGCGTTCGGCGACAGCACGGATCGACACCTCTTCTTCCCGGCCGGTCTCGCTCAGGAGATCGGCGGCGGCGCGCAGGATCGAGGCACGCAACTGCTCGCCCTTGCCGCGCGGAGAGCGTCGTCGTACGGCGACCGCCTTCACACCCGCACCTCCGCGCGATCGGCCGGCGCAGGTTCGCCCGGGAAGGCTTCTTCACTGACGCCGATGCGCTGGTGCAGCCGGCGCAATGGCTTCGGCGCCCACCAGTTCCAGTCGCCGGCCAGTCGCATGAACGCCGGCACGAGCACACCGCGGACCAGCGTCGCGTCGACGATAACCGCGAGCGCCATGCCCAAGCCGAGCATCTTGATGAACGTCACGCCGCTGGTGACGAACGAGATCCAGACGACGGCGATCAAGACGGCCGCCGCGGTGACCAGCCGGCCGGTGCGCTCGAGGCCAACGGCGACCGCGGTGGTGTTGTCGCCGGTGGCGTCGTAGGTCTCCTTGATCCGGCTGAGCAGGAACACCTCGTAGTCCATCGACAGCCCGAACGCCACGCAGAACATCAGGATCGGCATGGTCGTGTCGATCGTGCCGGTCACGATCGGATGGCCGACAAGCCCGCCCAGGTGCCCTTGCTGGAAGATCCACACCATTGCGCCGAATGTCGCGGACAGGCTGAGCAGGTTGAGCACGATCGCCTTGATCGGTACGACGACACTGCCGGTGAACAGGAACAGCACGATGAGCATCGCGGCGGCAATGATGGCCGCGGCGAGCGGCAGCTTGTCGGACAACGAGTTCTCGGTGTCGACGAGCTGCGCCGACCGACCGCCGACGAGCACCTTCGCGGGTGCGGGCACGGCCCGGATGTCGGTGACGAGCTTCTTGCCGGCATTCGACATCGACTCGACCCCCGGCGTGACCGCGAGCCAGAAACCGTGACCGCTGGGGCCGGCGAAGCCCGGGGTCGGCGGCGCGACGCGCGATCCGTGGCTGAAGGTGCCGACGCTCGATGACACGACGTCCGCGCCGGGGACCCGCGACAGCTGGGCGGCATAGGAGGCGATCTGCGCCTGTGTCGGGGCGCCGGCGGGCGCAACGACGATGATGGGTTCGCCGGAGCGTCCGGTGAAGTCGGTGCGCAGGGCTTGCTGGGTCTGCTGCACCTTGTCGCTCTTCGGCAGCACCCGGTCGTCGGGCAGACCGAACTGCACCTTGAGGAACGGAAGTCCGAGCACGACGAGCAGGGCGATGACAGCGCCGCCGGCAATGATCGGCCGGCGCATCACTGCGGTCGCGGTGCTCCGCCAGAAGCCGTGCTCCTGGTCCGCCGGTTTGCGCTGGAACAGCTGCCACTTGTCGATGCGTGGACCGAGCACCGCGAGCAGTGCGGGCAGCACGAGCACCGCGCCCAGCGAGGCGATGACGACGACGGCGATGCCGGCATAGCCGAACGAGCGAAGGAAGAACAGCGGGAAGACGAGCAGGGCGACCAGGCTCAGCCCGACTGTCATCGCCGAGAAGGCGACGGTGCGGCCAGCGGTGCGCGCGCTGGCAACGATCGCGTCGTTGTGGGTAGAGCCGCGTGCCAGCTCCTCGCGGTAGCGCGTGATGACAAACAACGCATAGTCGATCGCCAGACCGAGACCGAGGCCGGTGGTGAGGTTGAGGGAGTAGACGCTGACGTCGGTGAACATCGTGAGCACGCGCAGGATCAGAAGCGTGCCGACGATGGCGATGCCACCGATCGCCAGCGGGAGCAACGCGGCCACGACGCCGCCGAAGACGAGGATCAGCAGAACGAAGGTGACCGGGAACACGATCATCTCGGCGTGGGACAGGTCGTGCTGGATGCGATGGCTGACGGCGTCGAAGACCTCACCCTGACCGGCCGTGCGGACGGTGAGCGAGCCGTTGCCGGACTGCAGTTGCTTAGTCAGCTCGCGTGCGCGTTGCATCGTCTTGTCGTCGCTACCGAGCAGGCGCACCAGGACGAGGGCTTCCTTGCCGTCGGTACTGCGCAGCGTCGGTGGATGCCCCGCGGTCCAGTACGACACAACGGTGCCGACACCGCGCTCCTGGCTGACCCGCTGGGTGAGCGCCAGCCCGGCCGCAGCCGCGTCCGGGCTGTCGACGCTGTCCTTCGCTCGGACGAGCAGCGTGAAGTTGGGCATGCCAGTGTGGAAGTCACGCGCCAACGCGATGTTGGCCTTCGTCGACGCCGCGTTCGGGTCGTCGAATCCGCCACCGGACAGCTTCTTCACCACCCCGGTGCCGAACACGACCGACAGCGCGACGAACAGGAGCGTGCCGACCAGCACCAGCCGGGGGCGTCGTACGGCGAAAGCGGCGATCGAAGCGACCATAGGTCGGAGTTAACGTCGTTAAGTTAACGCTGTCAACCGTGATCCACGTCACTTCGAACGGCAGGCGACCACGACACGCCGGGCAGCGGCCGAAAAAGTGGTCGCCAGCCGTTCGAAGTGGTGGTGGTGGTCGGCCCGTCAGCGGGCAGTGAGCTGCCAGGTGACCCTGTCGTCCGGGTCGGGCGCGTAGACGCAGGTCGAGCCGGTGCGGACGCTGCGGCGCAGCAATCTGACCAGCGGCGGGTCGCACTCGTCCAGCCGGTCGAGCGCGGCGGCGATCGCCTTGCGCACCGAGACTCGCGCGCGTTCGTCGCTCGACCCGGCGCGCCTGGTCCGGCCCCCGAGCCCGGTGGCCCGGCGCAGCTCGTCGAGGAGGGCATCACGCTCGGCGTCCAGCCGCGCGACCTGCTCGTCGTCTGCGGCGTCGGCGATTTGCTCGTCGAGGTCGCGGAGGCGCTGCCGATAGGCCGCGAGCGCCCGCCCGTCGATCTGGTCGCCCGCGTCGGAGGCAGGCAGTGCGCCGTGACCGTTGACCGCGGCGACCAGGTCGGCTGCCGTGACGTCGACGCCCGGCCGCTCGAGCAGGATGCGCAGGTAGTGCAAGCCCTTCATGTCCGCGACCACCGAACCCGCAGCGCCGACGGCCCAGGTGTCGCCGTTGGCGGTCGGATGCAACCGCCACGTCGCTCGATCTGCGGCAGCGGGCGAGCGTGATGGTTGCGGCGCGACCCGACCCAGCCACCAGATCGCGCCCAGGCGGCGATAGGCAGTCGCGGCCCGGGCTCGCAGGTCACCGGCCGCGTCGTCGGCAAGGGCGGCAGCCGCGCCGCCCAGGTAGTCCTCGACCACGCCTTGGAAGTTGACCGCGCCGGCGTTGACCACGCCGCGGCCGGTGTAAGGCGCGAGTCGTGGCGCGATGTCGCGGACGGCGTCGAGGTCACCGACGCCAACTGCTGCCTGCAACGTCTTGCAGACGGTCAATGTCCAGTCGACGTCGCGCGGCAACGTGGAAGCGTCGGTGGCCGCGACGAGGTGAGCCGCGCGGCTCGTCTCGCCGGCTTCCAGCCATAGCACCGCAGCCTCGGCGACGATCGACGGCACCGCCTGGGCGATGCCGTAGGACTCGAAGAGCTCGGCTTCGCGGAGCAACGTGTCGACGTCGTGCCGCTGCCGTGCGATCTCCGCCGACAAGGCCCGGTCGATCGCGTAGGCGTCGGGCACAGCGCCCGCGGCACCGAGCTCGTGAACTGTCTCGAGCAGCTGCCGCGCACGTGTCGTGTCGCCGACAAGCAGCGCGTGCATCGCTCGCCGTGAGATGGCGAAGAACCGAACGGTGGGGGCTGTTGTCTCCTCGGCGAGCAAGTCCAGCGCCGCGAGCTGCCGGCGCACCCCGACGATGTCGAGGTTCTCCATCGCCGTCGTCAACCGCCACAGGTAGGCGCGGAGCCGGGCATCGACGTCGTCGACATGCACGGCGACGTCCTCCAGCCGAGCACTCACGTGCAGGCGCTCGCTCAGGTCGTCCGGGCCCCACCGTGCCGCGAGCTGGGCGTCGAGTGCATCGGCGAGCAGTGCGGGATCGTCGAGCTGTTCAGCGCGGACGACGGCGTCGTCGGCGAACGGCAGTCCGCGGCTCGCGTCGTTGGCATAAACCCAGGTGCGCGCAAGCGCTGCGGCGATCCGAACCTTGGTGCGCGGATCGTCCGTCGCCTCCAGCGCCTCGAACAGCAACGCGGGAGTACGGCCCGCTGGCGGGCCGAAGTGCGCCAGCCTGGCGAGGCTGAGCGCAGCTTCGGCCATCGCCTCGGTGTCACCCGCGCTGCGCGCCTCGGCGTACGACGCGACGAGCGTCGCCCGTGGGTCGACGGACCCTTCCCCCATGTGGCCGATGGTAGGAGCCGACAGTCACGGGCGCAGCAGAGTGACGGTGCGGGCGTGCTCCGAGCGGCGGGCCGTGTCCCAGTCGCCGGTGCAGTAGATGGACAGCTGGGCGATGCCGTCCTCGCCGAGGTCGGCGCGGATCATCTCGCGGCAATACCAGTGCTCCCCGTGCTCGTCCCACTCCTCTTCGAACTCGAGGACGAAGCCGGTGGGGATCGGGTCGAAGCGCCAGCGCGGGACGCGTCCGGGCGCCGGATGGCTGTTGGTCCGGAGCGCAACGGCGTTATCGGCACCGGCCGCCTGCAGCCGCCACTGCGGCACGGTGAGGTCACAGAAGGCGTCCGGCGCGAACAAGCCGTCGGGGACGCTGCCGGTCTCGAGCCAGCTGATCATCTTCTCGGCGACCGCATGCGCGTGTTGTTCCTGCGCGGTGGCAAGGTCACTCGCGGTCATGACGACACCGCCATCGCGGCCATGTTGGCGGCGAGCACCGCTTGCGTCTGCTGCAGCTGCGCCGTCGGCGTGAACTCGACCACCTCGGTGCCGGTCGTGACGATCGGCAGGTGACCGGGAGCGATGTAGTAGGCGTCACCGGCGGTGTAGATCTCGGAGTGGTCGGCGAACCGCATGATGAGCTTGCCGCTCACGACGTAGCCCCAGTGCGCGCACTGGCAGCGGTCGTCCGGCAGTCCTTTGAACAGCGGCGCCGGGTCGAAGTCCTCGTGGAACGTCTCGAACGCGACGGTGTAGTCGTCGAGCTCGACGTAGCGACCCTGGACGACCGGCTCGTCGAGCGCGATCGGCGCCTCGTCCTTGCAGGTGCGTGGCATGGTGCTTCCTCCTTGTTGGTGGCCTTTACCTAGGAGGCGTGAGTCGCGGCCGTCACACTGTGACGTGGCGTGTGAGGCTTGGTGACGTGAGCGACGAGCGCAATGTGCTTGGCGGCGAACTGCAGCCCTGCGGCCTCGACCCCGTCACCGGCTTCTATCGCGACGGCTGCTGCAGCACCGGCCCGGAAGACGTCGGCAGCCACACGATCTGCGCGGTGGTGACGCGGGAGTTCCTGGCGCATCAGCTGGCGATGGGCAACGACCTCGTGACGCCGCGGCCGGAGTGGGACTTCGTCGGCCTCACACCGGGTGACCGCTGGTGCGTGGTCGCGGCGCGCTGGGTGCAGGCACATCTGGACGGAGTCGCGCCGCCCGTCGTGCTCGAGTCGACCCACGCCGCGGCACTGGAGCTCGTGCCGCTGGACGTGCTGAAGAGCTACGCCGCCGACGTTCCGTCCGACCCGTCGTCGCTGGCCTGATCCGAGCTCATCAGTAGGGCAGTGTCAGGTCGGCCGCGATCGGGTTGTGGTCCGACGGGATAACGCCCACGAAACGGCCGTTGGACAAGTCGATGGTGAGTCGCCAGCTGGCGACGCCGACGCCGGCCGGCGCGAAGATGCGGTCGATGCTGCGACCGTCGGCGGGCGGCGTTCGGAGATAGAGATTGGCGCTGTTGAACCTCGCATTGACGCGGCTGGCGCCCGATTTGAACGCGTCTGCGATGTGCGCCGCCCTGGTCGCGACGCCAGGTCCGTCGAAGACGTGCGTGTGCCCATCGTTCGAGTTGAAGTCGCCGGCGTAGATGACCGGCACGCTGCCGTGGGCACGGGCATACGCGCTCGCGTCGGCGATCAGGTTCTTCGTTTCGGTTTCGCGGGTGGTGTCGGCGCTGGTGCCGTTGCCGGTGGCCTCGTGCGCGGAGGTCACCAGGAAGCGCGCACCGCTGGCACGGTCTTGCAGAAGCTGGTACGCCGACCAGCGCGTGTTGCCGATGTTCCAGTGGCCGCCGGATGCGATGGCGCGGTAGCGGTTGTCGTCGTACAAGACGTAGACGCCTGTTCGGAAGTAGCCAGGTTGCGAGGGCAGCACCTCGGTAACGGCGACGCGCCAGTTGCTGCCGAGACGAGTTGCGACGTCGTCGGCTTGACGCGGTCCTCTGACCCGGGCGACCCAGCCGGCGGCTTCCTGTAGGGCGACGATCCCGGCGCCGCTCTGTCTGAGCAGCGATACGACGCCCGAGACTCGTTGCGACCACGGCGCGATTCGCGTCCCGCTCTCGAAGGTGCCGTCGGCGGAGTTCTCGACGACGTTGTAGCTCGCGATCCGGACCGGCAGCTCGCGAGACGCCACTGCCGCGTGCACCGCGGTCGTCCAGTGCGACGCGGTGGAACCGCTCATCGCGCGGATGCGCCAGTAGTAGGTGCGGCCCTTGGCGAGCGCGATCGGCGTGAGCTGGTGGTCACGGCCGTCGCGATCGGAGTAGGTGCGCACGTTCTGCCGGAACAGGCCATCGGTCGCCTGCTGCACCTGGAAGCCGGTCGCACCGGATGCGGCCGACCACGTCAGGTAGGTGCCGGCAGGCGAGTTGGCCAACCGGAGACCGGTCGGTGCCGCGGGTGTCGCCGCGTTGGCGGCAGCGGGCGCGAGGACAAGCCCGGCAGCAGCCGTGGCGGTGGTGGCGAGCAGAGCAAGGAAATGTCGGCGCATATCCCCCGTGTTGTCGGCGCCGGCCCGTCATTTCTGGATCGGCCGCACGGCTAGGTCCGCCTCACTCGCGCTCGCGAGCGCGTGCCCGTCCCCGTGATCATGACGTTGTCTGCGCGTAGGGCGGCGATCATGACGTTTGCAGGCTGACAACGTCATGATCACGGGAGGCGCCGGGGCCGCGGGCGGGGCCGCGAGCGGCGGTGAGGCGGCGCGGGGTCATGCCGATCGCGGCGGCGGCGCTCACAACAGCCGCCACGGTGATCGTCCACCACGCGTGCTCGAATGCGGCATGCGTAGCGGCGTAGCCAACCGGCACGCCGACCACGGCCACGAAAACGCTGACACCGAGGACGAGCCCGACCTGCCGGGACATCGACACGACGGCCGACCCGGTGGAAGAACGCGCCGGCGGCAGGTCCACGGTCGCGGCGCTCATGATGGTCGGGAACGCGAACCCGACGCCCGCGCCTCCGATCAGCCAGCCGGGCAGCACCTCGCTCGCGTACGCCGGAGAAGCACCAACCTGCAACGACACGAGCAACGTGCCGAGACCGAACAGCAGGCAGCCGATGGCAGCCAGCACACCCGGTGGCACCCGGCGAGCGAGGCGCTGCGAAAGCGCGGTGAAGATCGGCACCATCAGCGGACCCGGAGCGATCGCGAGACCGGTGCGGATGGCGGAGTAGCCCCAGACGTTCTGCAGCCAGAGCACCATCGCGAGCAGCCCGGCGCCGAAGGCCAGGTTGAACATGACTGCAGTGACGTTGGACCACGCGAACGCGCGGACCCGCAGCAGCGACAGCTCGACCACCGGCAGGTCATGGCTGGCCGAGCGCAGCCAGAACGTCACCAGCCCGACGCCCGCGACGGCGAACGACGTCAACACGCCGGCTGACCACCAGCCCCACGTCGACCCCTTCACCAGGCCCAGCGCCAGCGCGCCGATGCCGACGACGATGAACACCGCGCCGACCAGGTCGGGGGTTCGCTCCACTGCAGGGTCGCGCGAGTCGGGGACATAGCGCCGTGCCGCGAGCAAGCCCACGATGCCGACGGGAATGTTGACGAGGAACACCCACCGCCAGCTGGCTTGCACGAGCAGGCCACCGACAACGGGACCGAGCGCAGCGGCGAGCGCACCGATCGCGGCCCAGATCCGCACGGCGCGGACCTTGCGCTCGTTGGGCGTGGCTGCCAACAACAGCCCGAGACTCGTCGGCGTGAGTGCGGCGGCGCCGACTGCTTGCAAGCCGCGGAACGCCACCAGGGTCCACAGGTCCTGGCTGAACGCGCAGGCGGCGCTCGCCACGGTGAACAGCGCAAGCCCGGCCAGGAATCCGTTCAGCCGCCCGTAGCGGTCCGCGAGCCGGCCGAGCGGCACGAGCAGTGCGGCGTACAGGACGGCATAGCCGTTGAGGATCCACGACATGTTGCCGAGCGACTCACCGTGGAAGTCGCGGGCGATGTGCGGGAATGCGACGTTGACGATGAACAAGTCGAGCGAGGCCATGAACGCCGCGGTCGAGAGCACCGCGAGAGTCGCGCCCTGACTCGTGCTGCGTTTGTCCGACGTCACAACGACGCCGGGCGCGGCGATCGCGGTCATGGCCGGAGCAACATCAGCGTCGATGTCGCGGTCGCGAGCAACGCCCCGGTCTCTTCCTGCCGCAGCTCGGCGGCCGCGGTCGCGGTGCGTCGACCGAGATGGACGACGGTGCCGGTCGCGACAACCGTGTGCGTCTGGACAGTCACCGAGCGCAAGTAACGCACCTGGATGTCCAGCGTCGAGTAGCCGGTGCCGCGCGGCAGCTTGGTCTGCACCGCACAGCCCATCACCGTGTCGAGCAGGGTTGCGGCGACGCCGCCGTGCACCATGCCGATCGGGTTGTAGTGCTGCTCCCGCGGCTCGAGTGTGAAGCCGACCTCGCCGGGCTTGATCTCGCGGATCTCGAATCCCATCAAGTCGGCAATCGGCGGCACCGGAAGCTCGCCGCTGCGAATTGCCTCGAGGAAAGCCTGGCCGTCGTAGAGCGGGGCAAGACGGGCAAGCTTGTACGCCGCATGTTCGACCACACGATCGGGATCGGGGCGCTCGTCAACGGGCGGTGGGGCGGTCGGAAGCATCGTCATGGTCACACCTCGCGTAAGTTGGCTTTTCCAACCCGACAGGTAGAGGGACCATACGCGAGAGGGTTGGATTTGCCAACCCTCTGTGTCAAGATTGTGGGGTGACCCCCGCCACAGGTGCCGCCGACGGACGCAGACCGAAGCCGCGAGAGTGTTCCGTTGCGGCCGCCCTCGACGTCATCGGCGAGAAGTGGTCGCTTCTCGTCGTACGAGAGCTGTTCCTCGGGGCCCGCAAGTTCAACGACATCGCGGCCAACACGGGGGCGCCGCGCGACATCCTGACTGCGCGGTTGCGGCGGCTGGAGGAGCTCGGCGTCATCGAGCGGCGGGTCTACTCCGAGCGGCCGACCCGGTACATCTACGTCCTCACTGACAAGGGCAAGGACCTGCGCCCGGTGCTGTTCGCGCTCAAGCACTGGGGCGACACGCATGTGATGGGCAGGGTGATGCCGCCGCGATACGTGCACTCCTGCGGCGAGCTGTTCGAGCCGGCAACACAGTGCGCGAGCTGCGGCGAGGCGATCGACCCGAAGTCGCTGACGCTGTCGGACTCGACGGTCAGCGCCTGATCAGTCTGACTCTTTGTCCGTCAGCAGCTCGGTGATGCGCTCGGCGCTTACCGGATGACCGAACAGGAAGCCCTGTACGACGCCACAGCCCATCCGGCGCAGTTCGTCGGCCTGGGCCTCGGTTTCCACGCCCTCACCGACCACTCGCAGGTCCAATGCCTTGGCCATGCTCACCACGGCACCGACGATGCTGCGATCATCGCCGGCCTGATCGACGCGGTCGACGAACTCCCGGTCGATCTTGATCTCGTCCACCGGCAGCCGTTTGAGGTGTGACAGCGACGAGTAGCCGGTGCCGAAGTCGTCGATCGCGACTCGCACCCCCTGCTCGTGCAGTTCGTTGAGCACCCGCAACGCGCGCTCGGGGTCGCTCATCATCGCGGTCTCGGTGATCTCCAGGCCGAGCAGTTGCGGCGCGAGGTCGGCGTCGTCGAGCGCTTCGCGAACCGCGTCGGGCAGGTGACCGTCGTCGAGCTGGCGCGCCGAGACGTTGACGGCGATCGGCAGCGCCTCGGGCAGTTCACGCGCCCACGCGGCCGCCTGCTTGCACGCGCACTCGAGCACCTGCTGGCCGAGCTGAATGATGAGGCCGCTGGCTTCCGCCACCGCGATGAACTCGGACGGCTTGAGCAAGCCCCGGGTGGGATGCCGCCACCGCGCCAACGCCTCGACGCTGCAGACCGTGCCGTCCCTGAGATCGACTTGTGGCTGGAAGACGACCTCGAGCTCGCCGCGTTCGAGCCCGGCCCGCAGCTCGCGTACGTCCTCGAGGTGGTAGCGCGACTGGCTGGCCGCCTTGGCGTCGAACATCATGTGCCGGCCGCGGCCGTGCTTCTTCGCCTGCAACATCGCGACGTCGGCGTCGCGCACCATCTGATCGCCGTCACGCGGGTCGTTCTGGATCGAGATGCCGACGCTCGCGTTGATGGCGATGAGGGTGCCGTTGATGTCAATGGGATGCTGCAGCGCGCCGAGCAACCGCTCGGCCAGCGCATTGGCCTCGAGCTCCCCGGTCACGTCCGGGCAGACCATGACGAACTCGTCGCCGGCGAAGCGCGCGAGCGTGTCGCCTTCCCGGACGACGGTGGAAAGCCGCTCCGCGATCTGGCGGAGCAGCTCGTCGCCGACCTGATGGCCATAACTGTCGTTGACGGCCTTGAACTGGTCGAGGTCGATGAAGAACACCGCGACGCTCGTGCGCTGGCCTCGCCGGCGCATCGCCTGCCGAAGCCGGTCCTGCAGCAACGTGCGGTTGGGCAACCCGGTGAGGTCGTCGTACAGAGCGCGGCGCTGTAGTTCGAGCTCGGTGCGCTTGCGCTCGGTGATGTCGCTGATCATGAGCAACGACCCGACATAGTCGTCGTCGACGAACAACGGGCTCGCGCTCACGGATGCCACCCGCTGTTCACCGTCGCCGCGCAGGAAGGGCATCTCGTAGATCTCGTGACCGGCGAATCGCCGACTGCCCAGACGCCGACGCGCTTCCTCGCGCGAATCGCCTTCGATCACGTCGAAGACGTTCAGGCCTTCGAGCTCACTGAGCTCGCGGCCCAAGATGTTGGCGAGACTCTGGTTGGCGAACAGGGTCTGGCCCTCGGTGCTGATCAGCCAGATGCCTTCGAGTGCGGTCTCGACGATCCGGCGATAGCGGGCTTCGCTGGCGCGCAGCGCTTCCTGCATCGCGACGCGTTCGGTGATGTCGCGCATGTTGACCAAAAGGCCGGTGATCACCGGGTTGGCCAGCAGGTTGGTCACCGCGACCTCGACCTTGCGCCACGTACCGTCCGCCGCCAGGCCGCGCAGCTGGATCGGCTCCTGCAGCTCTTCGCTAGCGACGACAGCGTCGAGCAGCGCACGTGCCTTGGCCTTGTCGTCCGGGTGCACGAACTCGAAAGCCGAACGACCGATGGTGTCGCCTGGCTGGTAGCCGAGGGGTGGCTCGGCGACCTCGGGCACGAAGATCACGGTGCCCTTGTCGTCGACCAGGAAGGCCACCTCGTGTGCCCGGAAGATCAGTGCGCTGAGTAACCGATCGTCAGCCC
>Ga0207705_10000881_pt1 | contig 24532 bp, 18 predicted proteins | sample KBSC13metaG_FD_184314 | JGI IMG/M metagenome (GOLD analysis project Ga0207705, IMG submission 184314) | Corn rhizosphere microbial communities from Kellogg Biological Station, Michigan, USA - KBS C1-3 metaG (SPAdes) (version 2) | ecosystem: Host-associated > Plants > Roots > Rhizosphere > Soil ... | reverse complement strand
TTACCAGTCAGACCACCACCAGCGAGCGCGTCCGCGGCATCGAGGCGGGCGCTGACGATTTCCTGACCAAGCCCTTCAACCGCGTGGAACTCCTTGCCCGCGTTCGGTCGCTGCTGCGCATCAAAGCATTGAACGACCAGCTCGACGAAGTTGAGGACGTTATCTACGCCCTCAGCCGAGCAGTCGAGGCTCGCGAGGGTGTCGACCAGGATGCCCATACGGACCGAGTCGTCTTTTACTCCTGCGCCATTGGGCGTGAACTGGGCCTCAGCGACGAATCCATGCGTATCCTCCAGCAAGCCGCCATGCTTCGCGACGTCGGCAAGATCGGCTTGCCCGATCGCATCCTGCAGAAGCAGGGTGTCCTCGACGACGACGAGCAGAAGCGGATGCAGGGGCATACAGTTCTTGGCGAGCAGATTATGTCACCGCTGCGGTCGACGACGTCGCTGCTGCCGATCATCCGTCACCACCATGAGCGCGTTGACGGCAAAGGCTATCCCGATGGCCTTACCGGCGACCAGATCCCGCTCGGCGCACGCATCGTCGCCATCGCCGACGCCTACGAAGCCATGGTCTCGCCGCGGCCTTATCGACCGGCTCTGACACCTGTCAAAGCCGTCGCCACGCTGCGCGCCGGCGCGGGCAAACAGTGGGACAGCCGCCTCGTCTCGCTCTTTGCCGAATGGGCCGAGCGTCAACCCGGCGGCCTTCCCGGCGGCAAGTAACCCCGTAACTCTCCTCCCATCTGTACCCTCGCGGCCGCCAGGCTGCGAGGGAATTATTGACGAGTTGTTTCACGTATCGATAAGCCAAGACGATATAGAGTCGTGGAGTTTCCAGGGATACGCCAAAATTCCCTGGCAAATATACGGTGATTTAACGCGACGTTAAAACAAAATTTGACATCGGGAGGAATCCGGTGTATTTGTGTATAAATATTCCCGCGAAGCAGGGAGGCCGCAAGCCTTCTTCTTCGGCCCGGACCGCCCACAGGGCCGGGTTACCCAAAGTTAGTTCGTAAGTTTGATCTTGTGAACCGTGGGGTATTTGTGACAGGAACCGCGTTCTAACCGAAGCGACTCAAATTATTTTATATAAATGTGGCCCACGCTACAGAAGTTTGAGTCAAAATTTGAGACAATTGGGGACTTTCCTACGTATAAAAGACAGGGAGCTTGATTAGGACCTCAGAACGACCTCTACTTTAGAATGGTCGTCTGGTCACTTCGTGAATTTTAGCTCAATGTTTAGATGCTAGGGATTGGATCCCTCCAATAGGGAACCGCGTGTGGTGTGTCGTGGTTGTTATTTTAGTGGGATTTGAGACAGGTTTAAGGGAGAAGCAAAGGTGAGCATAGGATTAATGGATAAGCCAACCGCGGCGCGGTCGCCCCGGAATTCCGTGGGTGACGGTGTCGAAGAGCGCAGTTTTGGTGAGGACTCGTTGAACCATGGTGGACTCGACGATCCGGATGCCGTCCGCTTTATGGCGTTAGCGGCGACCGGTGACGAGGATGCTGCGGCACCCCTCATTGACGCCGTCTCGAGCGACGAAGAACTCGATCCCGACGACGAATCCGAGGATGAGCCGAAGGATCCTTCCTACACCGCTACAGAAGAGAACCCGCGCGACGAATCGCTCCAGATGTGGATGCGAAAAACGAAGAGCACCAAGCTTCTCAGCGCGGCCGAAGAGATCGAACTTGCCCGCCGCGTCGCCGATGGCGATCAGCGCGCGAAAGATATATTGACCGAAGCCAACCTTCGATTGGTCGTCAGCATTGCCCGCCGCTATTCGGTGCCGGGCATCAGCCTCGCCGACCTTATCCAGGAAGGCAACATCGGACTGATCCGCGCCGTCGAGAAGTTCGACTACGCCAAGGGATACCGGTTCAGCACGTACGCTACCTGGTGGATTCGACGCGCCATTGCGCGCGCCGTCATCAACCAGGGCCGCACGATCCGCATTCCCGTCTACGTAGCCGAAACGATCCACAAGCTCGTCCGCACGTCGGGCCTGCTTCGTCAGCAGCTTTCCCGGGAACCAACCCAGGAAGAGCTGGCGGCCGAGATGGAAGTTCCGGTCGAGCGTGTCAACGAGATCATGCGGATCGCCTCCGAGCCGCTGTCCCTCGAGACGCCGGTTGGTGAGAAGGACTCTGCGCAGCTCGCGGACTTCATCCAGAGCAACGCGAACCAGTCGCCGTCCGACGCGGCGGTCAACTTGATCCGTCGAGAACAGCTCGACGCGGTCCTCGACAAGTTGACCCCCCGCGAGCGCGATGTCGTCCGGATGCGCTTCGGCCTCGACGATGGCTATGCCCACACGCTCGAGGAAGTCGGTCAGCGCTTCGCGGTCACCCGCGAGCGTGTCCGCCAGATCGAACTGCGCGCGCTCAAGAAGCTCCGCCGCATGGGGCCGGTCGACATCAAGGCCTAACGGCATTCTTGATCAGTAGTGAAATGCACCCGTTGAGTCAATCGGCGGGTGCTTTTTGATTCGATTGGATTTGTTGGTTAATGGCCATGTAGCCGTGATCGGCGACGGCCTTCGCCCGCTCCCGATAGGAATCCAAATCCACCGGCGCGACCGTGCCCAGGCCGTCGACGTAGCGGTTTGCCATGCAAAACATCGCGGCGATAAGGACCGTGTCGTGGATCTCGATGTCGGTCGCGCCATGTCGACGCGCTCGCTCAACATCCGCCGTCGTAACGTCCTTCCCGCTGCGCTGGACTTTGCCCGCGATGTTGATCAACGCCTTCAACTTGTCCGAGATGCCGGCTGTCTCGAAGTCGCACTTGACCTGCTCGACAACCGCCTCGTCGTCGCCAAGCAGTCTGGCCGCCGACGCGCCGTGGCTGGTGGCGCAGTAGAAGCAGTCGTTGGCATTTGACACATAGGCGCCGATCAACTCGCGCTCGCCCCGCGAAAGAGAGTTGGGAGAGAAGAGCAGGAACTGCGCAAGATGACTGATGGCCTCGCCGGCTTCCGGCCGAAACGCGAAGAGGGCACGAATGCCCGGCAGGTCCTGTAAGTCGATATGTGGCATTGTTGACCTTATTCCTTAAATCCCGACCCGTTGGTTAATCTTGTTACGGACGGGGGGGCCTCCATCGTTGCCGTTGAGCTTCATTCCGGGCATCTTTTGTGGTGCATATCGGGAACTCTACCGTAGTATGCTCCGTATGACAGTAAGGAGGAAGCGCGGTGTCTAAGATAATCAATCCCCGTTTGTTTTACGCCTTTGCGCTTCTTGCGTTGATTGCGGCGAGTGCTCCGGCTCCGTTGGTGGGGCAACGCTGCAGCACGTGTCTGACTATCCCACCGGCAGGTAGTCTGGACTCCGACGCTTCTCTGGACCGGCCCCGAACCCTTGATTCCACGTCTGACGCCGCCTTCTTTGAAGCAACTCATCCCATCCGCTGATACGTGTATATGGTTCCGTCTGGTATCATAACGCTACAGACACTTGTCGACGGAGATCCCATGCCGCATCCAGGCCGATTGAGTCCGCCTTATCTGTCGAACCGCCGCACGCTGCGAGACTTCTACAAGCGTCTCGAAATGCTTCGGGCGAAGGACATACAGCGGACCCGGGGCGCACGTACCGCTTACTGCCGGGAGCGTCTGCAAGCCCTTGACGAGCGCAAGCCTCTCGCCTCGACTGAGGAACTCGCCCGTATCAACGCCGACATGGCCATCGTCCGCATGTACCTCGCGGGTGAGTGCCTCTTCCCCGACGGTCGTGAAGCCGAGGCCGTCATCCAGGGCGAAACTGCCCTGCGTGAGGCGCTCGCGTCCGGTCACAACAACATCATCTACGAATGTCTGGGCAGCCTCGGATCGTGGTACCTAACGTCCGGCAACGACGAGATGGCCATTTCGTGCTTCCAGCGAGCCGTTACCTACGCATACGACCCGGCCGACACCACCAAACTCAAATACCGCGAGGCGCTTATGTGGCTCGGTACGGTGTGGGGCCGCAACGAGCAGACGCTGGCCCAGGCCCGCATGACCGCCCAGTGGCGACGCGCCATCGACCCCTACGATCTCGACCCGTGGCGTGACGAGTATCTCTGGCTCGTACAGTTCCGGAGGTTCGACGAACTACAGACCATTGTCGAAGGCCCCGTGCCGGATCTCCCCATCGAAGCCGCACGCAAGACCGCCGCGTTCCTGGCCCTGGGCCGCTACGACGACGCCATGAACGCCGCCCGCAACGGACGCAGCCTGGCACTCAGCCAGGGCGACACCGAATGGGCTCGCGCTTTCGACCTCATCCTTCTCCCCGAAAGCCCAGCCCTCCAGGGGCGATAAGTGCTCTTCCATCCGAAGGCTATCTCCACGCCAGCCCATGACTTCAGAGGTAATTGCCAATTAGGCAGCGGTCGCTTCGGCCGTAGTTCCGGCGACTAAAGTCACGGCTCGAAGAGCACGACCTCGACCTGCGTCGACTCCGTTGAACTTCGGCTCTACTCGTTGGTCGTTTGTTTTGAAATTAGCTCTTCAGTCATTGGGCCGGGACAGTCCTACGGTGTCGCGGTCTGCCCTTCGCGAACCGTGACTATCCGGTCCGCCTTGACGCCCCGATACGTGTCCAGATGACCATCCGGCCAGTGGATCGACAGCGTGTCGATTGTCGATGCCACGCCGATCCCCATATGCACCCGCTTGTCAGATGCCGACATATACGAACCCGACGTCGTGCACTCCCGCAAGATCTTCACGCTTGCGGCCTCGGCGGTCACCGTAGCGCCCTGACCGTCGCGGTTGCTCTTCGCAGTACCCACGAGGTTGACCTCTAGCCAGTGACCGGCGCTTGGGCTCGCATTATGCAGGAGTAGCGGGTGACCTTGAATATCGATAACGAGCGCGTCGATCTTGCCGTCGTTGTCGAAGTCGCCGATCGCCAATCCCCGCCCGACAATCTGCGCGCCGGCGTCACCCGAGAGGCTTGAGGGAGAATCGACCAGCTTTGAGCCGCCCCCGTTGAGGAAGAATCGCGTCGGTTGGCGAAAGCTCTTGGTGCTGTCGGTCTCCGCGATATTGTCCTGTACGTGGCCGTTCGCGATCATGAGATCGAGCCAGCCGTCATTGTCGGCATCCAGCCATTTCTCGCCGAAGGAGACGTCGTTGCGCGTTATCGACGCGAGCCCCAGCCGGCTCGATACCTCGGAGAAAACGTGGTTGCCGTCATTGTGGAAAACGCACTTTGGCTCGTATTGGAAAGTAGCCACCGCGACATCGAGTTTGCCGTCGTTGTCGTAGTCACCCCAGTCGATGCCCATTCCGCCGTAGGTCGCCCCTTCGGCGTCGGTGGCAACGCCCGATCCCGACCCGATATCCGTAAATCGATGTCCGTCGCTCACCAGCAGATTCCCTGGCATCTGGTCATTCGCGAGCATCAGGCTCTGATGGCCGCTGCCGTCGAAGTCGGCGAAGGCAACGCCCAAGTTGTTGCCGGAATTGACCGCATTCAACGGCCCCGTTACATCGGAAAAACGGCCAAGTCCATCGTTGTGGTACAGCACTCCTCGCAGCGGCTTGTACACCACCGGAGCGCAAACGCCCATCACGCCGTTTGCAGAAGCGCAGAGTTGCGGTTTGGTGTCTTGGTCGAATTTCACATAGTTGCCAACGTATAGGTCGAGGCGGCCGTCACTGTCGATGTCTACAAACGCCGCACTCGTTCCCCACGGCTGTGGACGAATACCCGCCGCGGCGCTGACATCATTGAATCCCTGTCCATGCTCGTTGTGGAGCAGAATGCCACATCGATACCCGGACAGGTAGAGATCCTCAAAACCGTCGTTATCATAATCGCCCACCGCGCAGCCCATCGTCGGCGTCGTCACCTTGTCGAGACCCATCGCTCTGGTGACATCAGTAAAGTGGTCTTTTCCATCGCCTTTAAACAGAGAGGCATGTTCGCCGAGGATCAATATGTCGAGATTGCCGTCGCCGTCATAGTCGAGTAACGCGCAGCCCGAACCCATGGTGTCGAGTATGTTGTAGGGGCGTTTGCCCTTGATCGACAGTGTGACGTCGAGGCCATCCGTCGCCGCCACGTCGTCGAACTTCACCGTTGACAAAACCGACTCTCGACTCGCCTGCGGAGTAGGTCCTGGGGGCTTCGTTGTCGAGTGACAGCCACCCGATGAAATGAGAACTAAAACGGCGACGGCAAGTACGCCGATGCTGAACGGGTGAGGTTTGTTCATTTTACTGAAGTCTTCGGAAAGGCTCCGTCGATCATCGACTGGTAGGATTTGTAGAAGTCGGCAATCCCTTTGGGGTTCTTGGCAATATTGCGCGCCATCGCGCTTTCATCCGTCGCCTTGTCGACTTGCCCGGTAGCCGCATAGGCTGCCGCCAGTTGTCGGTGGTAGGCGGGATCGGTAAAGCCGTCTTTCTTTCGCGCCGTCAGATCGAAAATCTTGCTATTCAGTGCAGTAAGTGTCGATGCTCTTGCGGCCGCCTTCGCGGCACGGTCAAACTTGCCCGCACGCCCGTAGGCTTTAGACAATATGCGGAACGCCGCCAGATCCCACGGCGCCTCACGCGTGGCCACCTCGAGGCTGGTTACGGCATCCGTCGCCCGGCCGAGTTGCAACTGGATGTTCCCGAGTTCGCGCTGGGCGCTTTCGTTCGCCGGGGCGATGTTCAGCGTCCGCTGTATCTCCGATTCCGCCTCCGTCAAACGCTCGGGCGTCGGGTTGTACATCTGTAGCAAATGGCCGAGGAGAAAGTGTGTGGCGGGGTCGGCGTCATGAGATTTGAGGTAGCCGCGGATCAGCGCTTCGGCTCTGTCGAACTGGTCGTCGTTGACCAGCGCCTGTTCGTAGTCGCCGTAGAAATCGTCGCGAGTCGTCTTCAGCGCTACCGCCTTGTCGAAGGCGGCCACCGCTTCCGGCCGGAGAGCAATCTCCGTACTCTTGACATCCTCCTGCCCGAGGCCGATCCAAGCGTCAGCGTTGTCCGGAGCTACCTGCGTCGCCCGTAGAAAGGCCGGCCGTGTGTAGCCCAGGCTGTTCCGCTGACTGACCTTGCCGGCGCCCAGCAGGGCCTGCGCATTGTCGTGGTCGATATTGAGGGCCTTCAAATACTCCAGCGCCGCCTGGTTGGTCTCTCCATTCGCGTCGAGGGCGTCACCGAGGCCGGCATGAGAGGCAGCATGGTCAGGATCGAGTTCCACGGCGCGCTTCATCGCCGAGAGAGCGTCCGCTTGCCGTTGGTTTTGTAGCAGCGCCATCCCGAAGGCCCGCATCGCATCCGGATTGCCCGGCTCTTTTGAGGCCCAATCGGTTGCTTTATTCAGGGCTTCCTCCGGCGACGATGCGGTGGATGTGGTCGACGACGTCCCGGCAGCATGTTCGCGATACTGGGCCACGACGGCGTAGACGGCCCCGAGCGTCAACAGAACCGCGATAAGGGCGATGAGCTTGTTTTTACCGGAAGACCCGGAGCTGGGTGAACTGGAAGGCATAAGGTTGATTCGCGGAAGACCAAGGCCGAGTTGATACCACGATGTTACTCCTTCACCAGTAGGTCCGTCAACCTTGGCCGTAATTTCTTGCGGGCCTGACCTTCGACTACCTGGATCCGTGCATCAGGCACGGCTCCCAATTGGGAAGGGTGGGGAGGGCCTGCCTCAATTTGGGAGTAAGATATAGCCGTTGTTGTGTGGTCAACCCAATGATCGTCCAGACGATGGCATTCATGCAGTTGCCCACCGCCCTTCGGCCTTATCCTCCAGCCCGAAAGCCCCCGCCTCCAGGGCCGCTAGGTTATCAGCCAGCACTTGGAAGGGAATCGGAGTTTGGACCTACAGTAGTCGACGCTCGATCTAGCCGGTTCGATCCTCACTAATCATATGCACCCATGCTGGGCGGATTCGGTCGCGTGACTCCGCGCTGGTCGGTTGTCGGCGCCCCAGTTGCGGTACCAGAGCCTAAACACGGCGAACCGGATCCGAGCGCCATCGTTTGTGTCATTCCACCATTCGATGCCAGCGCACCTAGAAGCGGGTTTGAATTGATGTTGCCCGTTCCAGTGAACCCTCCCTGGATGTCGCAGTACTGAGGCGAAGCGACAGGGGCTCCCGCTCCATTTAGCTCGTAGACCGTATCGCCATAAACGATACAGTTCGTCAGCGAAGTACCGCTATAATACGCGTACAATCCGCCACGGGTATTTCCCGATATCGTGCAGTTCAGCAGGGTGCACGAGATGTTGACGTAGACACCTCCACCGTCCTCACTGGCGGTGTTACCGGTGATTGTGCAGTTGGTAAGCGTGACAGTGCTGGTGGCATAAAGGCCGCCGCCGTTCGAAGCGGAACTCCCCGAAATCGTGCATCCTGTGAGCGAGGTCGTGCCGTCGGTATTGATGCTGCCGCCGTTATTGGCCGCGGTATTGTTTGAGAAGGTGCAGTTTGTGATGACGCTGGTGGTCGATGCGTCAAGGAACAACGCGCCGCCGGAATTGGCGCTGTTATTTCCGGTCATTGAAGATTGAGACAACGTCAACGTGCCGGACGCCAGCTTGATGCAATCCCCACCGAACGCAGCGCCATTCGCCGTAAACGTGGAATTCGTAACGGTAATCTGACCTGTGCCGCCATACCAGATCGCTCCGCCTGTTCCCGTGGCGTTGTTGTTGGACAAAGTACAGTTCGTAATGTTGACGTTTCCAGCAGAGACTTTGATGGCGCCGCCGTTCGCGCCGCCATCGTTCCCATGACGGACCGACACGCCTGTGAATGACACTAAAGCTCCCGGCGCGTTGACGACGAACGGCTGATGTGCCGAGCCGCCGTCGATCGTCGTGACGCCGGGGCCGGCTCCGTGGATCGTCATGCCCGACGTAATCGGAGGCAAAGCGCTGGCCAGCGTAATGGTACCGGCGACACCTATGGTGACGGTTGTTCCGGGCGCTGAATTCGCCGCCGTGATTGCGGCGCGAAGCGTTCCTGGGCTACCGTCGTCGGCCAGGCTGCTGACACACCCTGTGCCGCTGCACGACACCGTCGGACCACTGCTCGACCCACCTCCGCAGCCGGCGGAGGCCAAAAGCCAGCCCAGTGAAACACCCAGCGCAATTCGGTTGAGAAGATTGTTCATTGGAGTTTCCTTAATTGCCGCCTTAATTCGGCAGTAGTATGTAGCCATTGTGGGTAGTCAGGCCGACGATCGTCCAGACGATGGCGTTCATACAGTCGCCCAGAATTAGTCCCAGGAAGAAGGGCAGTAGCTTTCGATACAGGTTGATGCCGCCGTAGCGCAGGATCGGAACCTTGATCGACCAACCGACAAACAGCGAGAACCACAGCATGTACATCGCCCAGCTCGACGCCACCACGAAGCCTGCCGGGTGGAGCGGGAACGACGGTATCCATGTGCGGCACACGAACAGCACCAGCACCAGTAGCGCACCGCCGGCCATGTGCAGCATCGCACCGGGGCTCGCCGCCACGGGATTGTCGAGGCGCGTGGTCGTCCACTGGAACGGCAGCTCGGGCGCCCAGACATACATGAACGGATTCTTCAGCGCGGTGCCACCGCCATGCGTGTAGGGCAGCCAGATCGACGCCGCCGCCGACACCACGGTCGCGAACACGAGACAGGCCACAAGCGCCTTCGTCAATGACCGCGGGTTCAAACCGACTTCCTTCGACGCCTGGTAGGAGTTCAGCAGCGACGGCATCATGAACTCGCGCGGGTCCTGCCAGCCCACATGCTCGGCGATTGACGCCATTGCCAGCGACTGAGGGTTGAACGCGCTCGACCCCATGAACACCGTCATAATCTGCGACGGCACGAAGGTATGCGTGACAAACAGCAGACCCGCCTGCGCCACCAGCCAGGAGAGCATCAAGAAGACGACGAATGCCCCCGCCAGAATCCCGAACGCCATTGACGCCTGGATGTTCGCAACCGCCGTCAACCACACGAACATGCCGATGAACGACGCGATGGACCCGAAGAGGGCGAAGCGGTACGACGTCGGCTCGCCCGAGTCGTCCACGGATCTATCGCTCCAAACCGCCTTCCGCCACACCGCCTTGAGATGGTTGCGCATGCTGTAAAGCACCCACACCCCCATCATCAAAACGCCGCCCGTCTCGTGGTAAGTGACATACGCCGGCCCCATCGAATAGCCCACGCCGGTGGTCGACATGTCCCAGTTGTACATCGTCCCCAGCAGCACCTGCGCCTTGAAGAGGATGTAGAATAGCCAGAGCGAGAGGCAGACTTCGCTCGACAGCAGATACGCAAAGCCGATGATCAAGGGATAGATGGCAAGCTGAACGTCGTTGATCGAGCTCCACGGAAGCGTCGTCATCGAGTCTTGCGAGTGCCAGACCAGCGGAATGTCCGGGATTGTCGGCACGAACAGGTGAAGGCCCTTGACTGTATGGATGCACGTGACGATGATCACACCCGCCCACAAGAGAGGCGATCGCAGCAGCGTGTTAAACTTCTGACCTGGCGATGGGCTCTCGGCGAGCAGCACCGGCAATTGAACAAGCGGGAAGGAAAACTTCTCGTTCTCCGCCCATTGCCGGCGTACTAATGTCGAGAGGGAGAAGAATCCGAGGAAAAGGAACGCGATCAGAATGCTCCACCACGACAGCGGTCCGACCCACGCACGCCAGGGCAGCGCTTGGCCTCGATGCAGCCCTTCGAAGAAAGTGGTGACAGCCACCGGATCGGACACGAACAGCTTCGAGGGTAGGTGCGAAATGATCTTCGGCTCCCAGCCGTTGACCGGCGACGCGTAATAGTGCGGCGCCACGAGATGCGGGATGAAGTACCGCATCAGCCCGCTCGATGGAATGCCCGCGCTCACGAGCATCATCGTCCACACGGTCAATATCTCCGGCGCGCTCCAAATCCGTTTTCGCTGACCGATCGCAATCAGCAGTGGATTCACGAACAGCACCAGCACCAGCATCCCCGCCAGCGCGCTGATGGGGAAGAAGTTGCCCGAAAGGTAGGTCGCCGCCACATAGTAGTCGTTGTACGGAAGCACGGCGCAGATAATCAGCGAAAACAAAAGCCCGAGTGAGAAAGCACGCGCGGAAACACCCGTCGGCTTCCGACGGATCTCCGGCAGCGACCTAGATCCCTTGTCCGTCGCCGCCGTCCTGAACTTTCTCTCTTCGATCACTTGTGCCATGTCGATAAACCAATCAGAGCGAGTGAGTAGGGCCCACCGGACCACGCCTATAAAATACGTGGCTAACAGGCGAGGCGCCGAACGCCCTCCGGGCGCGAAGAACGCCGCTACGCGGCTTTGGTGACGGTTGTGCCGATTGTTAAGCCGCCGTCACCTTCCTCGATTCGACGCGGGTTCGCTTTTTGGCCGGCTCGGGTCGCTCCTCGACCGCCTTGGTCGACAAGCCGGTAGTGCCTTCCCACGCGATCCGCGACCCCTCGCGAACCGCCTCGACGATGCCGGCGATGTGCGTCTCACCCAGTCGTTTTTTGTCTCCGCGCAGTCCGCCCGAAACGGCGCCGACGCTGGTCCACGTCGTTACCAGGTAGCCGACCATGAGGTCGCTCCCCGTTTCAAGCGCAACCGATGCAAGCATCTGGGCGTTTTGAGCAGACTTCCAACCCGCCGGCCAGACGCGGAGTCCCTTCTTCTGGAATTCACGCACAGACGAATACGTCGCCGGAATACCGCTGTATTCCGTTTCATAGTGCCAGTCGCAAATGACGATGTCCTTGGGGATCATGTCGATGGCCGGCGCGGTATTGTTGGCGCTTGCCTCCCACTCCCCGTAACCGGTCGTGGCGCTGTCGAGAAGGCGGTCTCCCCAGATGAGCATCTCAAGTCCATGTTTGCCCACCACGTGCGCGTGGATGTCCTTAACGGACCTGGCAAACAGCTCCGCCGCCGGTATCTCTCGGCAGCGCGGGCATCGGCCGAGAATGAAAACTTCGTCCATGCCGGCATGGAAGCAATCCGCCTCAAAAACATCGATGAGTTCGTCGACGAGATCGAAAATATACGCGTTGACATCGGGATGCAGTGGACACCAGCTGCGGCAATAGATCTCCTTATTGCTGAGCGGGATGTCGGGCGTTTCATCGAACTCCGGGTGTGCTCGCAGCAACTGGAACGTCTCATCCGCCCAGGACTGATGTCCGAGGCAGTTGATCATAGGGATGATCTTTACGCAGTTGGCGTCGGCAAGCTGCTTCAGACGCCGGCAGTCCTCCGCCGTCCAGCAGTCACCTTCGCGAACTTCGGGGTGAGATTGGTAATCGTAATGGTAATTGATCTCAAGAATGATTTCGTTAAGGCGGAACTGAGGCATGAACCGGGTGATCACGTCCTCGAAATCCGGCAATTCGTGTCGCCCCTTCACGAGGTAATGGAACCCGCGGCGCTTCATGGTCGGCCAGTCGACGATGCGTCCTCCTGCAACGTCGAAGCCGTTGGCCGTTCGTTCCGCCCGCTCCAGCAGAGCCTGTACTCCGTAGAAGATCCCCTCGGGAGACGGCGCCGCGATCACGATCCGGGTCGCCGACACGTCCAGTACGTATCCTTCGCGATGGATATGCATCTGCGAAGCGGTCGGTAAACATTCGATCGCCTGCGCAAGCGCGGGAGCATCCGACGGCGCGCCGATTATGATGGCCGGCGACGGAAGATCCGTGTCGACAATTGGCGCGGGACTAATGTCCGAGGAACATGTCGATCGTACGAACTGTAACAATGTCTCGATGAAGCGGGCGTCGACCGACTTCCCGACAAGGAGAGATGGCGTCGTAGTCGATCGAAACGCTTCTGAGCGCGCTTCTTGGACCTTAGGGATCATCGGATCCTCCCATCGGCCCACGCGACGCCAAGGGGGCAGGGCCCGACTGCCTTGGCGCCAGGGAGCGAAAGCCCGGCTAGCCCGTTAGATAGAGATAATAAAACACCAGCCCCGGTGTTCAGGAAGCTGGTGCTTTGGAGGACTGTCATTGATATTCTCGTTTCCTTAGTGTCTGTGAAGGATACGCTCGACCGATTGAGCACACCGTCTGGAGGCGGATGCCCACAGGCTTTAGGACATATCGCCGCTGCTTCCCAGCAACGCTCCGCGCAACTCTTGTTCCGCCACCTCTGTGTAGGCGGAAGTTTGTTAACATCTGTGAATAGAACAGCCGGCAGGGAAACTGCCGGCTGCCTGAATGTGATGACAAGTAGTACGTGCTTGGCTTACGGTTTGTGCGCCGCCGCCATGGCTTGGGCGCGCATTTCCGCATCCTTTGCCCGTCCCGCCGCTCCTGGATCGTTAGCTTCCGGGGCGGGGGCAGCCGTACTCGCCGTGGTTGGCGGCGTTGAGCTGCCGGAGTGGCATCCTGCTACACTCATCATCATGGTGGCCATGCACGCAATCGCGAGCACCGTCTTAGCACTCAGTCTTGTCATTTGTCCGTTCCTTAGATGGAGCAGTCCGCCTCGCCAGCCTGGTTGCACAGGTCCTCGTAGACGCCCTGGATGTAGATGTTCTTGTACCAATCCAACCGACCGCGATGGATCGCCTTCACGTGGCCGTCGCAGAAGAGCGTATTCGACGTCTGCTGATGGCGATAGCGCTGCATGGTGCCAGGGCTGTTGCCCCAGCCATTGCCGCAGTTAGCGGAAGTGTCGGTCAGGGCGCAGTCCATGTCATACTGCACCTCGAGGTGAGTGTCCGGGTTGGTCGTCGCGCCGTTTACCACGGGACCCATCGGAGCGCTCCAGCGGGCCGGGCGCAGCGGGTCGAAGTAAGCGACGACGTCAGGTCCCCAGCTCGGGTTGGCGGGGCTGCCGTAAGCCGCCATGCCATGTTCCATAACGAGGGCGATGTCCGCCGGGGCGGGGATGACCGACTCGCTGATGCTGGTCATCTTGAAGTTCGGCAGACCAGAGCCGTAGGTTCCGGCGCCGTTTCGGCAAAGCTCCCAGTTAATGCCGTACTGCGAAGCAATGTTCTGCTGCGGGAACGACGGGCAGGTCCAGATACCGCCCAAACCGTTGTCCGTGGGAGAGCCATTCTTGACGTACGGGTAGATCGCCTGCTGCCAGTCGTACGGTCCCGGGTTGTAGTACTGGAGGTACGGGAACGCCTCGTCATTGTCCTGCAGGTACTGCAGGATCGCAAGCCCCATCTGCTTCTCGTTGGAGGTACAGGTGATGGCGCGGGCCTTCTCACGGGCCTGGGCAAAGACAGGGAAGAGGATCGCGGCGAGAATCGCGATGATCGCTATGACGACGAGCAGCTCAATAAGGGTAAATCCCTTTTTCATCGGTAAACTTCCTTTCTGTTGTAGGAGTGATCAGAATTACTTACATGCACACTGGCAAGAGAGGCGGCGAATGTCACCATTATGATCATTGGTCGTCTGTCCTGCTGGACCGTTTGGGTGCACACCGGCCCTTGGTCCTTCACCTTCGACTTTCGGGTGAAGAAAATCTTAGTCCTGCCGGAACTCCCTCCGGAGCCGGCGACGACAATCGGATATTTTCGATTGGCGTCCTGATGACAGTCGGCTGCGCCACTTTATTGAGTGAGGCATCAACCGGTCTGAGTGGCGTCGATCTCGGCGCCCCAGTCGACTCCCGGACCACAAGTTCGGTCGGAAGAACTATTCGTTCGGCAGCACGTGGCATGTCGTTGGACTCTGCGTCCAGCGCACTGAGCAGCAAGGTAGCCGCGGTGGCTCCGATCTGGATCAGCGGATGGTGAACCGTAGTCAGTCCGGGATTGAGATGCTGGACGAAAGGCGCATTGTCGAAGCCGACCACGCTCATATCGTTCGGTATCGAAACCCCAGCTTCGGCGCACGCTTGGTAGATGCCCAGAGCGATGCCGTCGCCGCCGGCGAAAACCGCCGTTGGAGGATTGGGAAGCGTCAGAAGCTTCCACATTCCCTCGTAACCCCAATCCTGGGTGTAGGTGCCTTCAACTATCAACTCGGGCTCAACCGATAGACCGCTATCGAGAAGGCCATTGATGTAGCCTGTGCGCCGCGGCGCCGTACTCGGCGAGTTGTCCTGGCCCCCAACGTGTCCTATCCGCTTATGTCCCAGGGCAACAAGGTGCTGGATGACGGTCCGGGCCGCCTCCGTATTGTCGACATCGACACTGAAAACGCGAGGATCACCGACCGTGTTGTTGATCAGTACGAACGGGATACCCGCTTCTGTCAAAGATCCCACGATATCGCTATCCGTAAGCGTCGCAATGAGCAAGAGTCCGTCTACTCGCCGATCGCGGAATGCGGGAAGGCTCGTCCGGCCATTCCACTCCATTCCAGTATACAGCGTCACGTTCTGCTGTCGCTCTGTTGTTACATGTATGATACCGTCGAGTATCGCGCTAAAGTACGAGTCGAAGACGAGAGATGGGTTTGGCTGCGGAAACACAACGCCGATACAATCAAGGCGCTTCTTGTTCAGACCGCGGGCCATTGTGTTGGGATGGTAGTGCAGCCTCTCCATCGCTTCCGTAACACGCGCCGCCGTCACCGGATCTACTCGACGGGGTCCACCGTTGAGAACATAGCTCACGGTCGCCGAAGAGACACCGCTCGCTTTCGCCACGTCTCTAATTGTCGCCGGCTTTGTTCTCATTACCTTGTGGTTCGCGTTCTCTTCGTTCTGGTTTCGATACTTTGTTAGATGGGTTGTACGCGGCGCGTTTTCCGCGATCAATCTAACCGGGTAGAAGCGATACGATTCCTCTTGCTTGAAAATCTAACCGGGTAGATACCCTAACTTGTCGCTCATCTAACCGGATAACCAGATTATAATACGGCTCTGTTTATTTGTCAAGGACTATTTTAAAACTTCTTCCGGCCATCTTCCGATAATGCTGTCTCTAACCGGATAGAGTATACGTTAATTCAATCTCTAACCGGATAGATCAACCTGTTTGCGGGTTATCTAACCGGATAGACAGATTATAATACGGATCAGCTTAAATGTCAAGCACTTTGTTAGACACTATTTTTTGGCCCGAAATCACTCTGAAAGGCCCACTCACGTTCCCTGTTTATGAGCTGAGAGGTACTGGGGGGAGGGGGCAGGGGGCGAGGTATAATGACGGAACGCTGAGCCCGAATAGCGAGGCAATCCCCAAAGGGGCCGTCCAACTATATATGGAGATCCTTAATCCAATAGGTGAGGTCGTCGAATCCTCGACCACCTCATTCGTCGCACAGTGTCTTGAGCTGCCGCGTCAGAACGAACCCCGGCTTTACGATCCGCCTGCGTTTGGTTCGTTTGTGAAAATTGGGCCGCCTGGGCGCACACCGGCGGCGCCAACACGGCCCTCGACCGCACCGCAGCTCACCATCGACGACGAGCCTGACCCCTTTGCCGACGCCCCAATACCGGCCCCTGTCGACACCTCCGCTCTGCCAGCCGCCGTCTATGCACTCGTCGTTGGAGCCACGACTGCTTCAATGGAACCAAATCGACGTCCGTCAGCGCTAGGATATGAGGATGAGGATGAACTCAGGCGACACCAGCCACAAATCTTTGAGCTGCTCAAGACGGACTTTACGGGATTGTTGATAGCCTATAGTGCCGGTGACGGTAGGGGGCTTCGGCGACATCTGCCGCCCGTGCCGCCGAGGATTCATTCTCGCGTGCACCCGTGCAGCGACGAAGAGGTTCGCGCGCTTGCCGGCGACCTCAGCTTCCTGCGCGCCGTTCTTGCCCCAGGAGGCGGCTCCATACCTGGCGTCCCCGGCGATGAGCTAGCCGCAGCCTGCCTGCGTGAAGCACGCCGGGCGCAGCCGTCTGAAGATTTCATGGTCCGGGCAGGACGAACGCTTGCCGGCATCCTCGCCGATGACTACGAGCGCCTCCAGGCCATTCTCAGGAACGTTATATGACTAGATCGATCGCCTTAGCGATAGCCGTCCTTGCTACTCTCGCGGCCGGCCCAGTCCACGCTGCCGCCAAAATCAAGCATCACCCGGCCAAGCACACCGCCAGCACACCAGCCGATACCGTCTTCAAGCAATACTCCTCGCTCTATCAGTACGATCGAACTCAGCCGCTGTCGGTGGTCGTCACTAAAACGAAGCGGTACCCTGAATGTGTGATGCTTCGCGTGAACTACGCCAGCGCAAACGGCGAGCGCGTGCCCGCCGTGGTTTTCGAGCCCTTTCGCGCGAGTCGCTGGCACCCGGTGCCGGCCGTCATCCTGCTGCACGGTCTCGGGGGCAGTAAGGAAGACCTCGTACCGTTTGGCCACTTCCTCGCCGCCACCGGTTACGCATCACTGATCATCGACGAATACGGACACGGTGAGCGACGCAACGAGGGACAGTCCGGCAGCGCCCTCGACGGCATCCACGGCTTCGAGCAGACCGTCATCGACGTCCGCCGCGGCATCGACTATCTCCAAACCCGCAGCCACATCAGCCCGCACCGCATCGGTGTCCTCGGCTTCTCCCTTGGCGCCATCCTCGCCGCCGATGTCATGGGTATCGACTGGCGTCTGCGTTCCGCGGTGCTCGTCTCCGGCGGCGGCGACATCGGCGTTATACTCAAGCACCTTTCCGAAATCAGCCCGCAAATTCGTGACCGTATGTCCGCCACCGACTGGAGTCTAGCCGGCATCCTGCTCGCGGGCATCGACCCGCTGACCTTCGCCAGCCACGTTGGCGCTCGACCCGTACTCATGCAAAACGGCGACGCCGACACCATCGTCCCCCCGAATTGCGCGAAGGCGCTCTACCACGCGATCGCGGTCGGCAAGAAGTCTCACGTCGAAATCGACTGGTGCCGCGGTAGCGGTCACACGCTCCCGCTTGGCAAGATCTACCCGCACATGCGGGTCTGGCTCGACAAGAACCTCAAGGGCGAAATGACCGACGCGGACAGCGAGATTATGGGACGGTAGACGCAGATCACGTGTATAGGAAAGCCCGGTCCTGATGCAGGGATCGGGCCGTAGTGAAAACGCCTACTGTAGCGAGTGCACGTACGCCACCACCGCCTTCAGATCGCCGCCCTTTAACTTACTGCGAAACGACGGCATCTCATCCTTGACGCCCTGGTTCACCGTCGACGAGATCCTGTCTTCTCCAAGATTGGCATGGTGCAAGTTCGGCCCATCATCGCCCTGGGCGTTAGCCCCGTGACAGGGCGCGCAGTTTGATAGGAACAGTGAGTGCCCCTTCGAGACTAGGCCGGCGTCAACGCCGGCCTTTGGCGTCTTGGCAGTGGGTGACCGCGAAGCCGCGATCGCGAGCGTCGACATCGCCACCATCGATATGATTGCGGTGATGATTGTCTTGTCCATCTCGACCTCCGTTTACAGGCCATCGCCGGTCGACGTTGTACCAGTGGGAGCCGCTCCACTCAACGCCTGCAGCGGTGAGTCGACAATCGCCAGCGAATGATGGCCCGGGACGTAACGGACATCGGTGACCCCGAGGACATGACGCAGTTGTCCCGCCGGTACCGCCATCGGCCCCGGCTTTGGCGCCGTGCCCGGAGCGGGTTGGGGGAACGCCGTCGACATCGCCGTGTGATAGGCCACCTTGCCCTCGATCTTCTGCTGTACCTGGTGGATGTGACCGTTGAGGACGGTCACGGACCCGAAACGCTTCAGATACGACAGCGCCTGCGCCCCGTCCGCCGTGCCCCAGCCCCATTGAGGATAGACTTCCCACAGCGGGATATGTGCGAACACGACGATGGGCGTTTCGTGTGAGAGTCCCGCGACATCGTCTTTCAACCATCGTAGTTGCTCATGGCCGAGATCGCCAAGTGCTCCCTTCTTGAGGTTGAGGACGTTCACCAGCCCGATGAAGTGCACGCCACTATGGTCGAAGCTGTACCAGCCGCCCCCCTTCGTGCCTTTGCCGTACCGCTCCAGATACAGCTTTCCGCCGTCCCCGACAACGTCATGCTCACCTGGTACGTAGAAGACGTGCCCGGTTTTGGTCTTGGCGCCTTTGAGAATCTCGTGGACGTGGTCGAACTGGTCCGCCTGGGCAAGCTGCGTCAGGTCGCCCGTGTGTAGAATGAAGCTGGGCGGCACGGGCATCGCGTTGATCTTATCGACGGCAGCCTGAAAGGTCGCGGCTACATCCGGATTCGCCGGCTTGTTGAAACCGATGTGACTATCGCTGATTTGCACGAACGACAACGCCGATGTCGATGCCCCGTTGTGCGTGCGCCCGAACACGCTCGACGACAGCACGCCGCCCGCCATCGTGTACAACAGCCCCGTGCCCGCCCACGCCATACACTTCAGGAACCCCCGCCGATCGATCCCATCGTCGTTGTGGTCGTGTACGATGCGGTCGTCACCGGCCGAAATAACGTTGTTCGCTAGTTTATCGCTCATTGGTCCATCTCCTGAGTTGGTATTCAAGAGAAAAGACTCGATCGATCGCAATTCTATTCCGCGAATTGGAGAAATTCGGGACAAATGAAAGCCCGACCCATAAATAAATGCGAAAGCATTAAAGGGCCGGGCGATGAGGCTCTAAGCAAAGTCAACCAGAGTGTTCCCAGGTTTGCAGCATTTCGCTCAGATTACTGGACATTTAGTTGGTACTAGCTCAAAAGGTCTTCCCACGAGTTGACTTCAAAGAGTCTGTTAAAGAGCCGCACGAGGGCTTCGTGTGAATCGACCGATTCGAGCTTCGACTTCGTTCTTGTATCCGGTGGCCCAAAACGCTTGGTTCCACCGAGAAGTAAGAAGTTCCGCTCACCTCGGGTCACTCCGAGGGTCACGCCCTCTTCTCTACCCTCTTCTCTACCCTCTTCCAGAATAGCCTGATAGGTGGTGGATTCTCTCATGTTTCTAATCACCCTTTCGAGCAACCTTGACGAATAGTCTGGATCGTACTTCAAGCCCATCAGAAGCATCGTCTCGGCCCATAGGTCACTCGAGGTTTGCTCGGCCTGGATCCGGGCACCCATCCTCTCGACATAGCCGGGAAGCGTCTCCTCGGTGGTATTCGTCAACGGCACCAACGGTAAGAGAGCCGCGGGGCCATTCAGCAGAATTTCGGGTTCAAGCTCCCACAACCGGACAACTCGATAGTGAAAACTATTCGTTCCGTATTCGATATTGCCCGTAATCGCGCGTCCATCGGCTTGCTCACGAAGCAAGATCAGCGTGCTCTCTACCGATAAGCCCGTGTTGTAATGGGTTACCGCGGCATACATCAGCATCCGCCTGCCTATATCCACAGCATACGTCGACTGAAACTCGATATGCGCCAGATAGTCAGGCTCCGTAACACGTAATAGGTAATCGGCCTGAGGCTTGATCGTCGACAGATCCGCGTCGAACGGTTCAGCAGAAGCACCCGCCAGACCTAAGAAATGAAGCATTCCCAGAGGATCGCTTTCGACGATCCTCTTCATAACAACATCGAATGGGTTGTGGATATTGGATGCCACTTCGTAGTTGAATTATACCACGCGGCTGAAATACAAACACCCGGCTGGTCATCGCTGAGGATGACCGGCCGGGTGCAACGATTACGTCTGCCAAAACTCTTAGTGACAGCCGCAGGAGCCGCAGCCGCCGCCGGCCTTGGTGTCGAGGCCCTCGGCCTCTTCGTCACCGGCGCTGAAACTTGACCCGCAACCGCAGGATTTGGTCGCGTTCGGGTTCTCGATCTTGAAGCCGCCGCCCATGTCGGTCGTGATATAGTCGACAACCGACCCAGCAAGATAGCGAAGGCTCGTGCGGTCGACTACCAGCGGGACGCTGTTAATGACGAACGTCTCATCCTCGGGGTCGACATTCTCGTCGAGGGCCATGCCGTACTGCAGGCCACTACAGCCGCCACCGGACACGTAGACGCGCAGGTACAGATCGGTGCGATCCTGCTGCTCGATCAGAGTCTTGACCTCGACAGTGGCCGCCTCAGTCAGCGACAACGGTGCTGTGACTGTCTCTGCCGCGGTCGGTTCGCCTATAAGAGTTGACATTTCTTTCCTCCGTCGCGGGTTAAAGGCCCGCCGGTATGATAATCAGTTTATTCCATTAAGACTACGTGTTGGATAACGGTTTCATTACCCCGATCACATAATCATTTAATCACACAAGTCTACAGTTCAAGACAAACTACGCCTTGTACCCGACTGCCGTTGGCGTTGGCGGGACCAGCGTACGAGTTGGCGTGTCGATCGGAACAAGCTCCTCTTCGTATTCGAACGCCTCCATCGAGATGCAGTCCATCGGACAGATCTTCGCGCAGAGAGCGCATCGAATACATTTGGTGCCGTCCATCAGCATGATCGTGCCGTCGTCGGGCAGGAGCTCTTCCTGTGGGACTCCGTACTTCGCTTCGATGAGCCGCGCCACTTCCTCGTCACCGGTCACGTCGGTCACCGGGACCATCTTAAGGATGCTCTCGGGACAGATGTTGATGCAGAGACCGCACAGGATGCACTTCTCCGCGTCGAACACCACGTTAACATGACAACGCAAACAACGCATGCCTTGTTCCCGAGCGGCCTTCTCGGTGTAGTTAAATTCAACCAGATCGAAGCCTCGGGCACGCGAGTGGGTCTCGAGTTCCGGCGGCTCCTGCCGAATAAAGGCGTCGTACTTGCGAGGCATGTCGTAGTTGACGATCGGCAGCGGACGCATATAGCCGCGCTTCACCAGCTTGACCTGCTTGCCGGTGAGGTACTCGTCGACACCTACCGCGCACTTCTGAGCACTGGCGATGCCGTCGATGAACAGACGCGCGCCAAGGGCGATGTCGCCGACGGCGAAGATGTCGGGGTGATTGGTCGACTGCAGGGTCTCCGGGTCGACGTCGATGGTGCCGCGCGGCGTGCGGGCCAGGTCCTCGACACCCACCAGGAAGTTCCAGTTGCACATCTGACCGATGCTGCCGATGACCGTGTCACATTCGAAGATCTTATCGGTGCCTTCGATGATCTGAGGGTTGAACTTGCCCGTAGAGTCCAGCAGTGAGCTGATCTTCTTCGTGAGAACGCCGCGGACATTGCCGTTCTCGTCGCCCAGGATTTCGATCGGCCAGGTCTGCGGGTAGATTCGGACGCCTTCGAGAACGGCCTCTTCGACCTCATACTCTTCGGCCGGCATCTGCGCGCGCGACTCACCGAATATGCAGTCGACAGTCTTGGCCGTTTTCGCAAGAGCTCGGGCCACATCCGTCATCGCGTAGTTCTTCGGCTTCGAAAGCTTCGTAAGTCCCTCGATAACCGGAGTTCGCACCGTCATTCGAACGACGTCCATCGCGACGTTACCGCCTCCGATAACCACGCAGCGCTCGCCGACGAAGTAGGGCAGGTTGCGGTTGACTGCCTTCAGCAGATCGATACCGATGTGGACGCCCTTGAGCTCCCTGCCCGGAACCGTCAGCGGGCGGCCGTCCATCAGCCCGGTCGCGATAATAATCGCCTTATATCCCTGTTCACGGAGCTGCGGAATAGTGACATCCTTGCCGACGCTGACATTCAGCCTCAGGTCGACGCCCAGTTCGCAGATGGCCGCGATCTCGAGATTCATCAACTCGCGCGAGAGACGGTAAGTCGGAACGCCGACCGCCATCTGGCCGCCGGGGGTCTCGAGCTCCTCGAAAACCGTCACCTGGTAGCCGATGCGGGCGAGGTCGTGCGCCGCCGTCATGCCGGCGACGCCGCCGCCCACAACCGCGATCTTCTCACGATTGCAGATCGGTGTGGACGATCCGCGGGCGTTCGAAAACGAAAGCGTCTTCTTCAGATCTTTCAAGTTCTCAACGCCGTACTGCTCCGTCGCGAAGCGCTTCAGGGCGCGAATGGCGACCGGACCCGACGTATCGACGCCTACGTTTCCGCGCGTACATTTAGTTTCGCAAGGCGCCCCGCAAATGCGCCCGCACATGGAGGCGAACGGGTTTGGCGCACGCGCAATGCGATAGGCGTCATCGTATCGCCCTTCGGCAATCGCAATGACGTAACCGCGCGCGTCCGTCTTCACCGGGCAGCCCGTCGTGCAGCCTATCTTCCCACGCCAGTAATCGATATCCGGTACTTTGACGCGATATGGTGTTTTGCTCTGTTCTGCCATGTCTATTCTGAACCTGACTTTTCCAAGCTAAAGCATTCGGGAGACGTGAGTAGACCTATCACCCGGATGCCTCAATTGTACCACACGCCGTTCCATAGAAAGCGCATCACGACCGTCCTTGTGAAAAATGGTGCGAATAAGTCCGAGCTATCCATTACATTGTAAACCTCTCGACGACATCCTGTGGTCGATGCCCTCGACAATCAGGCCCCCCTTGCTCTTCGGAAGAGAGGCCGGGTAGAGGCGTTCGTACGTCTCCCACTTCCAATCCCCATGACGAGGGGGCTGCCCGCGACCTGCCAAGATATATCTCCGACTAGAAGCGAATTAGGGACGCGTAAAATCGTACAAAATAACCTTCTTCGTTTGACAAACCACGTAAACCTACCGTATCATGAGACGACGCGCTTTCTGCTACCAGGCAAGCGATAAATGCCGTTTCGAACTACCCGTCTGAGAGTAATAAATGAATATCTGCCGTTGCAATCGACATGCGCAATTTGCGCGCCCGAGAAACCTCATCTCCGTTGCAATCTTAGCATTACTGTCTTTTGCACCGGCTCAATCCGCATCTGCTCAGTCGATCGCTCCCGACGGCGCCGCCGGCATCAATGTTTCCTACGAGGCCGGAACGACCCCCTACTGGTACATCGAAGAGCAGCGCTACGGCGTCGAGTACGTCGAGCGCGGTATCGCTCAGGAGAATCCGGCACTTATCAGTCAGGGCTTGCAGATATTCGATTGGGGCTTCGCCCGCGAGGCATCCGACGGAAGCTTTCCCGGATCAGGCAATGGCGCCACCGGCGAAGTCTACCACAGCGCTTCACTGTTCCTGGAAGCCGTTGCCCGCGCCACGAACGAGCTCAAGCACTACAGCCCGGTCACATACGCCCTCGCCCCGTCGACATACACAACCAAAATCGCACAGTACACTCAAAACGTCCATAAAACTGCCCTGTGGCTGACCGGCGCGACAGATCCTACCATTCCGGTTACCTTGCAGCAGTACAATGCGCCGTATAGCCATCGCCGCTTCCTCGTAGGAGCCGCCCTGCAAGAATCGGCGATCCTGACAGGGGATGCCGCTCTGACCTCCGTCGCCACTGCCTATATCGACGATGGCCTCTCGCTCGGCCTGCCGACGGGATGGCAGGCCGCGCTGATTAAGAATGCCAATGGGACGTACCCGCCCGCGACGCTCGTAGCGCCGGGTCAGCCGCTCCCGACGGGAACGACGTCCGCCATCAGCGCCTTTGCTGTGAACCCCGAGGCGAACGGCTACGATGTCAACTATCAAGCCGTTGGTTGCCGGTACGCGGAGTGCTGGTACAGTTTCTCGTCCGATACCGTCCGCCAGGGCCGGATCAAGACCATGGTGACGAACGCGCTCGATTGGGAAGCCGGCCGCATCAGTGTCCCCGGCGTCATCGATGCCACGGGCAGCTCGCGCGTCGGCGTCGAGATCGACC
>Ga0207705_10000879_pt1 | contig 24628 bp, 22 predicted proteins | sample KBSC13metaG_FD_184314 | JGI IMG/M metagenome (GOLD analysis project Ga0207705, IMG submission 184314) | Corn rhizosphere microbial communities from Kellogg Biological Station, Michigan, USA - KBS C1-3 metaG (SPAdes) (version 2) | ecosystem: Host-associated > Plants > Roots > Rhizosphere > Soil ... | reverse complement strand
GCGCCGACCACCGCCGAGAGCGGCTTCAAGCTAAACCCCGAGGGCCTTGAGGCGGCGATCACGCCGCGCACCCGATGGTTGTTCCTGAACTCGCCATCGAACCCGTCGGGGGCGGCCTACACGCGCGCCGAGCTGCGGGCGCTGGCCGACGTCCTGATGCGCCACCCGCAGGTCTGGATCCTGACCGACGACATGTACGAGCATCTGGTGTTCGGCGATTTCGAGTTCTCGACGATCGCTCAGGTGGAGCCCGCGCTCTACGACCGCACACTGACCATGAACGGGGTCTCCAAGGCCTACGCCATGACCGGCTGGCGGATCGGCTACGCCGCCGGCCCCGAGCCGCTCATCAAGCTGATGGCCAAGGTGATGAGCCAGACGACCTCCAACCCCTCGTCGATCTCGCAATGGGCGGCGGTCGAGGCGCTGAACGGAACCCAGGCGTTCATCAAGCCGAACGCCAAGCTGTTCGAGGAACGCCGCGACCTGGTGGTCTCCATGCTCAACCAGGCGCGCGGCATCCACTGCCCGACGCCCGAGGGCGCGTTCTACGTCTATCCCTCGGTGGCCGAACTGATCGGCAAGACCGCCCCTTCGGGCAAGGTCATCGCGTCGGACCAGGACTTCGCGGTCGAACTCCTCGAAACCGAGGGCGTCTCGGTGGTGTTCGGCGCGGCCTTCGGCCTCTCGCCTTTCTTCCGGATCAGCTACGCGACCTCGAACGCCCAGCTCGAAGACGCCTGCAACCGGATCCAGCGGTTCACCGCGGCGGTGAAATAGGAGCCTTCCCTCCCCTTCGAAGGGGAGGGAAGCGCGGCTAGTGCTTGGTGCGCCAGGATGCGCGGGCGGCGTCCTTGGTCATGTTCAGGCGCACCGTGTCCTCCTCGATCTGTTCGACCCAGCTCATCGGGATCATGTGGTGCTTGAGGCCGGACGAGATATCGAGCTTGGTCAGTTCGATCTCGTCCCCCATCACCTTGTCGACACGACCCACGTGCCCGCCGTCGGAACCCACGACGTCCATGTGTTCGTGGATGTCGGAAGATTGAATCATGGTCTTGTCTCCCAGATGCCGTTGAGGCTTGGGAAACGACGCGGAGCGTGGGAAGTTTCGTCGATGGTCGAGCCGATCAACCTCAACAAGATCCGCAAGGCGCGCGCGAAAGCCGAGGCCAAGGCGAAGGCGGGCCAGAACAGGTCGCTGTTCGGGCTGAAGAAGACGCAGAAGGTGGTCGCCGAGATGGAGGCCGAGCGGGCCCGCCGGAAGCTCGATCAGACGCGGCGCGAGGATTAGGCCGCCTGCGGCACGGCTCCGTCGCGGACGAGGGCGGGAATCGAATCGTAGATCGTCGCGGGCGTGATCTTCAGCCTGCGCCGTGCGCCTTCCAGAGGCTCGCGCATCAGCCGTTCGTAGTCCTCGCCCAGCAGCCAGGCGGCGGCCTTGCCGCGCCGATAGCCCTGCCAGATCGCTTTCACGAAGGGATACTGCCTGGCCTTGCGCGCCCGCCAGGCCGCTCCGGCGGCGATCAGCGCCCAGCCGAGGCCGCCGGTCTGGGCGTAGGAGAAGCCCACCAGGCAGGCTTCGCCCAGGGCGTCGCGGTGATAGCCCGACAGGATGTGCCAGATGTCGTGGACGTCGCGGGTGCGCCGGCCCATCCAGGCGTAGGGATGCGGCTCGTCGACGCCGACGGCGTTCTGGCGGCTGATCTCGATCAGGCCCTCGGCCGAGATGTGCTCGCTGCGGATGAAGTCGCGATAGGCCGCGCCGACGCTGCCGGCCGGCAGGCTGTCGAGCCAGGCGTCGTCCATCAGCAGCCGGGCGAATTCTGAACGTTCATAGGCCATGCGGCCGCCCTGCTCCGTCGCGAGCAGCCGATGGTAGCACTTGGCGGTCGAGCTGCCGTTCAGCGCCCGCATGATCTCGAACACCTGGCCGGTGTCTTCCTTGTCGTTCAGCAGCTTACGCAAGGATCTGAAGGCGTGCGGCCAGTCCAGCTTCGTCGAAGGGCGATAGGCGGGACGTTCGGCGGTGTCGACGAGGGCCATGGGAATCCCTTGAGCGGAGCGGACCGCGCTAAAGATGACGCCGGTGTCAACTTAATGCAAGCCCAAAGATGACGCACCCGTCATCTTCGACCCGTTGATCGGGCCGGTGAAACAGCCGACAGGTTACGCATGCCAGGCTTGCGAAAGCGTTCCGTCCAGCTCTCCGGCCACGCCACCTCGATCGCGCTGGAGCCCGAGTTCTGGGCGGTGCTGGACAGGATGGCGCTCGCCGACGGCTCCAGCCTGGCCGCGCTGATCGGCCGGATCGACGACGGCCGCGCCGGCCGTCCCCTCGCCTCGGCCTGCCGGCTGGCGGCCCTGGCTTTTGCGCAGGGCCAGACTTAGCGGAAGCTACCTCGGCGCGCCGCGGCTCGCCGGTTCCTGCGGACCGTTCTCGGTCTCGGCCGGCGTGGCCGGCGCGGAGCCCTGCGGCGGGATGCGGCGGTTGCGGCCCTCGGGAGAGGCGTCGCGGCCGGGCGGGTTGCGGTCGGCCATCCGACGGTCGGCGCTCCTCGCCTTCGCAACCGGAAGTCGGGGCGCGAAGTCCCTGTGGGCTTAAGTCCGCGCCGGCGCGTGCTACATATGTTCCGATGTCCTTTCCCGACTCCCCTCATGAACCGCCGGCGGTGCGCATCAGCGACCTGGCCCGCGCGGACCCTCGGCCTGCGGACTACCTGGACGGGCTGAACCCTGAGCAGCGCGCGGCGGTGGAGGCCACCGAGGGGCCGGTGCTGGTGCTGGCCGGCGCGGGGACGGGCAAGACCCGCGTGCTGACCACTCGCCTCGCCCACATCCTGGCCACCGGCAAGGCGCGGCCGTGGGAGCTGTTGGCCGTCACCTTCACCAACAAGGCCGCGCGCGAGATGCGCGAGCGGATCACCCACATCATCGGGCCGCAGGCCGAGGGGCTGCGCTGGCTCGGCACCTTCCACTCCGTGGCCGCCCAGATCCTGCGCCGGCATGCCGAGCTGGTCGGCCTGAAATCGAACTACACCATCCTCGACGACGACGATCAGGAGCGGCTGATCAAGCAGGTGCTGGAGGCCGAGAACGTCGATTCCAAACGCTGGCCGGCGAAGATGCTGGCAGGCATGATCGACCACTGGAAGAACCGCGGCTGGCGGCCCGACCAGGTTCCGACGTCAGAGAGCGCCCACTTCGCCAACGGCAAGGGCCAGGCGCTGTACCGGCTGTACCAGGAACGCCTACGGGTGTTGAACGCCTGCGACTTTGGCGACCTCCTGTTGCACAATCTCACGATCTTCACGTCGAATCCTGACGTGCTGGCGGAGTTCCACGACCGCTTCCGCTACCTGCTGGTCGACGAGTACCAGGACACCAACGTCGCCCAGTACCTGTGGCTGCGGCTGTTGGCCCAGAAGCGCCAGAACGTCTGCTGCGTGGGCGACGACGACCAGTCGATCTACGGCTGGCGGGGCGCCGAGGTGGACAACATCCTGCGCTTCGAGCGCGACTTCCCGGGCGCCAAGGTGATCCGGCTGGAGCGCAACTACCGCTCCACCAGCCACATCCTGGCCGCCGCCTCGGGCCTGATCGCCGCCAACAAGAGCCGGCTCGGCAAGACGCTGTGGACCGAGGCGGAAGGCGGCGAGAAGGTGGTCGTGCGCGGCGTCTGGGACGGCGAAGCCGAGAGCCGGCTGATCGCCGACGAGGTCGAGCGGGCCAGGAAAGGTTCGACGGACAAGAACCCGCGCAAGTACCGCGACATGGCGATCCTGGTGCGCGCCTCTTTTCAGATGCGGGCGTTCGAAGAGCGGTTCGTGCTCCTGCAAATCCCCTACACGGTGGTGGGCGGCCCGCGGTTCTTCGAGCGCGCGGAGATCCGCGACGCCCACGCCTACCTGCGGCTCATCCAGTCGCCGAACGACGACCTGGCGTTCGAGCGCATCGTCAACACGCCCAAGCGGGGGATCGGCGACACCACCGTCCAGAAGCTGCTGCAGGTGGCGCGGCTGGGCGGCGTGCCGGCCGTCGCGGCCGCGCGCCAGATCGTGCTCACCGACGAACTCGCCGCCCGCACCCGGACCTCTCTCGCCAACTTCCTGCGCGACCTCGACCGCTGGCGGGCCGAGGCCGAACGCACGGCCCACCCGCGCCTGATGGAGGCGGTGCTGGAGGAAAGCGGCTACACTGACGCCCTGCGCCTCGACAAAAGCCCGACGGCCCAGACCCGGCTGGAGAACCTCAAGGAGCTTGTCCAGTCGATGGGCAATTTCGAGACGCTGCAGGCCTATCTGGAGCACGTCTCCCTGGTCATGGACCTGGACCGCGGGCCGCAGGCGGACGCGGTGCAGATCATGACCCTGCACTCCGCCAAGGGCCTGGAGTTCCCGCTGGTCTTCCTGCCGGGCTGGGAGGAAGGCGTCTTCCCGTCCCAGCGCAGCATGGACGAGAAGGGCGAGAAGGGCCTGGAGGAGGAGCGGCGCCTCGCCTACGTCGGCATCACCCGCGCCCGCGAGGAGGCCCGCGTCTCCTTCGCCGCCAACCGCCAGGTCTACGGCCGCTGGACCAGCCAGCTCCCCAGCCGCTTCGTGGATGAGCTGCCACTGGCCAATGTCGAGGCCTCGTCGGAGACCGGCTACTACGGCGGCGGCCCGGGCATGCAGCAGCACGGCAGCCGCTGGGACGAGAGCCCGGCCTTCGGCGCCGGCTATTCTTCGCCCGGCTGGCGGCGCGCCCAGACCGCCGGCTATCGCGGCAGCCACCCCGGCCGCCAGCAGGTCATCGAGGGCGAAGGCCGCCTGGTCGCCACTTCCGACTCCGCCGCCGGCAGCGACTACAAGCGCGGCGACCGGGTCTTCCACCTGAAGTTCGGCTACGGCGCCGTGACCGCCGTCGAGGGCAACAAGCTGACGGTCAGTTTCGAGAAGGCCGGCGAGAAGAAGGTCATCGACAGCTTCGTCGAGAAGGGCTGATGTCGCCGCCGGGCGACAGCCTAATGAGGGCTGTGCGCCGACGGGGCGAGCTGGCCTCGTGTCACCGGTAGCGGCGTCCTGAGCATACCATTCCCCAGATTGGCGTTCAGGTTAGGCTGCGTGAAGCGATGCGTCAGCAGCGACCCGCTTTCCGCGGCCGGAGTCGTGTGGTCCACGCCGGAGAGCGGGCTTCCTTGCCCGGGCACCAGATCGCCTGGGCGGCCGCGGTTGTTTGTCCCGTTCTGGAACGGCTGACTGGATGTCGTCAGGCCGCCGGCGCGCACTGCACTGAACAGATGGTCGCTGGCGTAGCTGGGGCCGAAAGCGAGCAGGGAGGCGCCTGCTGTCAGGAACAGAAGCTTGCGCATGATGACTTCCTCTGTGATGCCGCCGCCCAGACCTGCCGTCCTCCAACCGCCGTGTTCGCGGCGAGGTCGCAAAATGTTGCTCTCAAAAAGCTGTGAGCCGAACCGACGACGGTGCGCCGTACGGCTTGGTCGAGAAGCGTCGAGCGCTACCTCCGCCGAAGTCCGCGGATCGCGAACAGGCCGAGCGCCGCCACAACGCCGAGCCCGCCCGCCACCATGGCGAGGCGCCACTTGGGCGTGGCTTCCAGCCGCTTCAGGATGGCCGGTTCGTCGCCGGCGACAAACTGCGAGGGCGAAGGCGTGGGCGGCGGCTCACGCTCCGGCGCCGCGGCCGGCGTGCTCGCGCCTGTCCTGCGGAAGGTGACCTGACCCTGGACATGATCGACATCGGCGGTCTCCCAGTCCGCGCCGATCCAGGCGCGCTGATGCGGCTGGGCGCCGGTGTTGCGCCACCAGACCGCGCCCGCCCGCGCCCCCTTCGGCAGCGGGAAGCCCAGCACCTCCTCGATCTCCGCGAAACTCGCCCGCCACTCCGGTCCGGCGTGGCCGGAAAGACGGGCGGTCAGGGGATCGTACTTGCTCATCGAGAGCTCTCCCACGGCGGCGCTTGAACCAATCGCGTCGTCGGACGCTGTTAGGCCCGACCATAACAAATGAGACGGGCGCATAGGTGAAAGTCTTGTTGGCGGGCGTGGCTGTGGCGGTCCTCATCGGCACGATGCTGGGTGCCGCGATGCGGCCACAGCTGATCACCGACCGCCCGGAGGGCCCCCAGATGTTCGCCAACTGGGCCGGCGACCGCTCAACCGGCCCGTTCGACCCCGGCACGACCTTCGTCAGCTATGGCGCCAATGTCCCGGACTATGTGATGGGCACAGATTGGAAAAAGCGGACGGCCTGGCCCGACGAGCCAGCCGCCGTCCCGCCGTCCGCCCGTGAAGCCGCCACCGACGACGACACAACGGTCTCTGAGGACACCAGCCTCCCCGAGCACCTCGCCCTCGCGCGCGCCGCGTATGGTGAGCCTTCCCCGCCGCCGCACGACTATCCGTCCCTTGGCGGCGTGGCGCCGGCCGCAGAAGGTCCGGGCGGCGTGAGCTGAAGCTCCGCGCCTTTCGCTCTCGCCTTCCACGCCCGCGCCCGTTAGAGGCGGCGCATGACCGCCGACCCCGTCCAGACCGTCGCCCGGGGCCCACGCGCCCACGCCGAGGCCGCAGCCGCAGCCATCGATGCTGACCCCGCCACCGAGTCCTTGACCTACTCCATCCTGGAAGAGGACGAGGATCGCGACGTCTGGCGCATAGACGCGTTCCCGACGACGCATGAGGAACAGGATGCCCTGGCCGCCGCGCTGGCCGGCTTCCCGGCCCTTCAGGTGGTGACCGAGAAGCTCGCAGACGCGGATTGGCTGGCCATGGCGCTGTCGGGCCTGCCGCCGGTGCGCGCCGGGCGCTTCTTCGTCTATGGCGCGCACGATAAGGGCCTGGCGCCCCCGAGCGCGGTGAAACTGCGCATCGAGGCGGGCGCCGCCTTCGGCACCGGCCATCATGGAACCACGGTGGGCTGCCTGCTGGCCTTCGACGGCCTGCTGAAACACCGCCGGTTCGCCCGCGTGCTGGACGTGGGCTGCGGCACCGGGGTGCTGGCCATCGCTGCGGCCCGCACAGGCTCCAAGGTGGCGCTCGGCACCGACATCGATCGCCCGTCCGTACGCATCGCCAACGAGAACGCGCGGCTGAACCGCGCCACCGCGCGGTTCGTGCATGCGGCCGGCCTGAACGCGCGCCGGGTCCGTATGCCGGCCCCCTACGACCTGGTGTTCGCCAACATCCTTGCGCCGCCGCTCGTGGCGCTCGCCCAGGATATCAAGGGCGCGCTCAAGCCCGGCGGCCTGGCCATCCTTTCCGGCCTTCTGCGCACCCAGGAGCGGCGCGTCGTGGCGGCCTACGCCTCGCGCGGCTTCCGGCTGGAGCGACGCCTGCACCGCGACGCCTGGGCGACGCTGGTGCTGCGGCGGGCCTGACCGGAACCTCGTTCTCAGGACCGGCGTTTCTGGGCCGATGGCCAAGCTGGCCGCAGGAGAACCTCGATGTCGAACGACGGGCGCTATGTGGAACGTACGGTCGAGGCGCCGACCGAAAAGGTTCGCGTGGTCCGTGAGCGCAGCAGCGTCGGCTGGTGGATCGCCGCCCTGGTGGCGATCGTCGCCATCGTCGGCGTGATCTTCATGCTGAACGGCGGGATGAACTCGCAGGCCGACCTGCAGGCCGCCCGCGACCAGGGCGCAGCCCAGGCGCAGGCGGAAAACGCCGTCGCCGGCGCGCAGACAGCGGCCTCCCAGGCCGCGCAGTCGGCGCAGACCGCGGTGGAGAACAGCGCCCGGGCGAGCGAGACCGCGGCCCGGGCCGCCGCCGACCGCACGGCCGACGCGGTCGACGATGCGACGTCCGCTGCGCGCGACGCCTCGGCGCCGGAGCCGGAAGCCCCGCCGCCGCCCCAGCAGCCCTGATCTTCAGCCGACGATCTTCGCCGCGCCCAGCGCATCGCGCCAATGGGCGCCACGATCCTTGAGCAGGTTGTCGCGGGCGTAGGCGCTCAGGTCCGCGTCCTCGATGACCTCAAGTTCATCGAACGCGAAGGCCGCCTCGCCGTGCGCCGCCCAGGCGGCCTGGAGCGCGCGGTTCGGATGGCTGCCGAGCCGCAGGCCAAACCAGACGCCGTTCCGCTGCTGGTCCAGGTTGCGCGACTGGCCGACCCAGGCCTCGCCGGTGGCCGCGCAGCGCACCGCGAAGATCCCTTGGCGGACCTTACGCTCCTTATAGTCGCGAACGAGCTGGCGGCGGCTCTGGCTGTCCATAGCCGCCGTCTAGCCGCGGACCGTTACCTTGTCAATTTTACCCGGACGAAATCCACTCATCCGCCAGCACCGCATAGAGGTAGCGGTCGCGCCAGAGGCCCTTGACCAGCTTGCCGTCGCGGACATGCCCTTCGCGGCGCATGCCGAGCTTCTGCATGACGCCCCAAGAGGCGACGTTCTCGACGTCGCACTCGGCCCAGATCCGGTGCAGGCCCAGCACCTTGAAGCCGACGTCGATCAGGGCGGCGCTGGCTTCGGTGGCATAGCCCCGCCGCCAGTAGGCGCCGTTCAGGCTGTAGCCGAAGTCGGCGGCCAGGTTCGCCCGGTCGCTCACCGCCAGGCGGATTGAACCGATCACCCGCGCGTCGGCCAGATGCTCGACGGCGAGCGTGACCTCGTCGCGCGGCCAGCGGCTCTGCTCGTCGAACTTGCGCTGCATGAACCCGACCGTTTGCGCCGGCGTGTTCGGCCCCCAGTCCATGAAGCGGGCCACCGCCGGGTCGGCGGCGTAGGCCTGCACGGCGTCGAGGTCGCCTTCCTCGAACTCACGCAACAGAAGCCGCGCGGTCCTTATCGGGAACCAGGGTTTCAGGTCTTCGGTCATCGACATCTCCTTGGGGCTGGCGGGGCCGGCGGGCAGGAGATGCGGCTTGGGCGACCCTGCCGTTGCGGCGGGGTCGCGGTCTTCGCGGGCGGCTTCAGGCGAGCGCGCGCGACTCCCGACCCCAGATGGGACCGGAGAAATTCGAGCAGGCTTGAACGGCTGCGAAGACCATGCCCCGGGATACCCCGAACGGCGTTCCTGGACAAGTCGGCCGCAGGCGTTTTGCCGACTCCGCCTTTGCCCCTGGCCGCCGAAGGGCTACATCCGGAGCATGCGCCAGACCTTCGATGAAGCCACCGACCGCTCCTTTGGGCCCAAGCACGTGCCCCTGATCCGCAAGGCCATGGCCGAGCAGGGCCTCGACGGCTTCGTGGTTCCTCACGAGGACGAGCATCAGAACGAATATCTGCCCGCAGCGAACGACCGGCTCGCCTGGGCCACCGGCTTCACCGGCTCAGCCGGGGCGGCGGTGATCCTGAAGGACAAGGCCGCGGTGTTCGTGGACGGGCGCTATACCCTGCAGGTCCGCGACCAGGTCGACCAGGCCGCCTTCGAGATCCGCGACCTGGTGGAAGGCGGCGTGCCGGCCTATCTCGAGAGCGCCGCGGCCGAGGGCCAGGTGATCGGCTACGATCCGCGCCTGCACAGCCCCGACGCGCTGGACCGCCTGAAGGCCGCGGTCCGCAAGGCCGGCGCGGTGCTGCGCCCGGTCAGCCCCAACCCGCTCGACACCGCCTGGGGACAGGCTCGCCCGCCGCAGCCCGCCGCGCCGGTCGCGCCGCATCCGCTGCAGTATTCCGGCGAGGACTCGGCCTCCAAGCGCCACCGGTTGGCCGAAGGGCTCGCCGCCCATGGGGCGGAGGCGGCGGTGATCACTGCGCCGGCCTCCATCGCGTGGCTGTTCAACGTCCGCGGCGGTGACGTCATCCGCTCCCCCCTGCCCATCGGCCAGGCGATCCTCAACGCCGACGGCTCAGCTCGCCTGTTCCTCGACCCGCAGAAGGTGACCCCGGACCTTCCGGCATGGCTCGGCAACGAGGTGCGGCTCGAGACGCCTGGCGACCTGCCCCAGGCTTTGGCCGAACTCAAGGGCAAGACGGTGCTGGTCGACCCCGGCCAGTCGTCCTCCTGGTATTTTGAGGCGCTGGGAAGCGCCGGCGCGACGGTCCAGCGCGGCGAAGACCCCTGCGTCCTGCCGCGGGCCTGCAAGAACGCGGTCGAGATCGAGGGGACCAAGCGAGCCCATGCCCGCGACGGCGCGGCGCTGACACGGTTCCTGCACTGGGTGGCGACCGAGGGTCAGGTCAATCCGCCGGACGAGATCGAGGCCGTCTCCCGGCTGGAGTCATTCCGCGAAGAGACCGGCGCCCTGAAGGACCTTTCCTTCGACACCATCGCCGGCGCAGCCTCGAACGGCGCCATCGTCCACTACCGCCCGACGGAGCGGCTCAACAAGCGCGCGGAAAAAGGTTCGCTGCTGCTGGTCGATTCCGGCGCCCAGTACCTGGACGGCACGACCGACGTTACCCGCACCGTGGCCATCGGCGAGCCCTCCACGGAGATGTGCGAGCGGTTCACCCTGGTCCTGAAGGGGCACCTCGCCCTGGCGCGGGTGCGCTTTCCGGCCGGGACGACCGGCTCGGCGCTCGACGCGCTGGCGCGAATGGCGCTCTGGGCTCACGGCCTCGATTACGACCACGGCACCGGCCACGGCGTCGGCTCCTATCTCGGCGTCCACGAAGGGCCGCAGCGGATCGCAAAGCAGCCCAATTTCGTAGCCCTGCGCCCCGGCATGATCGTCTCCAACGAGCCCGGCTATTATAAGGAAGGCGGCTACGGCATCCGTATCGAGACCCTGCAGTTCGTCACCGAACCGACGATGATCGAAGGCGGCGAGCGGCCGATGCTGGGTTTCGAGACCCTCACGATGGCGCCGATCGACCGGCGGCTGGTCGTTTCGTCGATGCTGACGGCTGAAGAGCGCGCTCAGTTCGACGCGTATCACGCGCGGGTTCTGGCGGTGGTCGGCCCGCAGGTTCCCGGCGACGTACGCGCCTGGCTGGAGACCGCCTGCGCGCCGCTTTAGGTTGCACGACCGCACAGCGACAGGTGTCGCAGCCTTATGCGACCCTGCAAGAGACGTCTTGACGGCCCGCCCCAAATTTCTCAACAGTCTTGAATAACGGCGGCGGCTGTAGGCTGAAGTCCTGACGTAGAGCGCATCTACGAGACTCTGGCCACAAGGTCCCCGAAATCCGGCGGGCGGATGTAACGTTACAGGTTGTGACGCGGCTATGCGCACAATCAGCGCAGCCTGCATTCTCGGTATTCGGCAATATAGTGAAGCTTGAGTTATGTGCGTAACGGGCGCGTTGAAGATGGGGGCCGGGTCCCCAAACCATCTTCCCTGCGTCGGACGTGCGAAATTTTGCGGTCTGCTGCTGTCTCGCCGGCAATATCCTGCCCTATCCCAGGGCATTATGTGGCCATTATGCGACATATTGATGCGCGGATCGTGAACGACTTCGCAATCGGCGTTGACCCCTCAATCCAGTCGAAGCTAACTCCGACGTAACCGGGGTCACTTTGACCCCGGTCTGGCAATTGTTGGGGAGCGGACCCGCCTTCGCAGGCCGACCGCTGGAGGATGTAGACCTTGAAAATTCAAAACATGCGGGAGCGCCTGTTGGCCTCCTCGATGATCTGCGGGGTGGCCGTGCTGGGCCTGTCCGCGACGCAGGCCTCCGCGCAACAGGCCGCGGGCTCCGAAGTCTCTGAAATCGTGGTCACGGGCACGCGCATCCCGACGCCCAACCTGACCAGCGTCGCGCCGGTGACCTCGGTCACCTCGGCGGACATCAAGGCCCAGGGCGTCTCCCGGGTCGAGGACCTGATCAACAGCCTGCCGCAATCCTTCGCGGCCCAGGGCTCCAACGTCTCCAACGCATCGGACGGCACCGCCACCGTCAACCTCCGCGGCCTCGGCCCCAACCGGACCCTGGTGCTGATCGACGGCAAGCGCCTGATGGCCGGCAATCCCACGTCTTCGATCTCGCCCGTGGCCGCCGACCTGAACTTCATCCCGACCGCGCTGGTCGAGCGGGTCGACATCCTGACCGGCGGCGCCTCGGCCGTGTACGGCGCCGACGCCGTGGCCGGCGTCGTCAACTTCATCATGAACCGCAACTTCGAGGGCGTGCGCGTCGACGCGCAGTACTCGATCTACCAGCACAGCCAGCATAACGACGTGGCGAGCGTGGTCCGCGCGGCGCGCGCCAAGGCGGCCGTGCCAGACAACTTCATCGTCCCGGGCGACTTCACCGGGGGCGAGGGCGACACCGAATCCATCGTGATCGGCGCCAACGCGCCGGACGGCAAGGGCAACGTCACCGCCTACGCCACCCACGTGCAGATCAACCCGATCCTCGCCTCGAACTACGACTACACCGCCTGTACGCTGAACTCGGGCGCCACCTTCCTCGCCGCCGGCTGCGGCGGTTCCGGCACCGCCTTCCCGACGCGCTTCGGCAGCTTCATCGTCGACCCGTCGGGTCCGGGGAACACCTTCCGCCCCCGCACCGCCGCCGACGTCTACAACTTCTCGCCGACCAACTACCTGGCCCGTCCCGACCAGCGCTACGGCATGGGGGCGTTCGCCCACTACGAGATCAATCCGCACTTCCAGGCCTACGCGGACCTGATGTTCATGGACGACAATTCCACCGCGGCGATCGCGCCCGGCGGCATCTTCGCCTCCAGCGGCCCCGGACCGGGCGGAACCTTCGCCGTCAACTGCGACAACCCGTTCGCGACCCCGGCGCAGCAACAGGCCCTGTGCGGCACGGCGGCCGGCACCGCGACCAATGTCAACGTCGCCGTCGCCCGCCGGAACGTCGAAGGCGGCGGCCGCCTGACGATCTTCGACCACAAGGAGCAGCGCTACGTCGTTGGCCTGAAGGGCGATCTCGGCGGCGACTGGAGCTACGACGGCTACCTGCAGTACGGCAAGACCTCGCTCACCCAGGAGCAGGACGCCAACTTCCTGACCTCGCGGATCAACCGGTCGCTGATCGCCAAGAAGAACGCGGCCGGCCAGATCGTCTGCCAGTCGGTGATCGACGGCTCCGACCCGGCCTGCGTGCCGATCAACTACTTCACCTTGGGCGCCGTCACCACTGCAGCGCTGAACTACCTGCAGGCGCCGACGTTCGCGACGGGCAACATCATCGAGCAGGTGGCCAGCTTCAACGTCGTGGGCTCGCTGCCGGACGGCATCAAGAGCCCGATGGCCAACGACAAGATCGGCGTCAGCCTCGGCGCCGAATACCGTCGCGAGCACCTGGACGCAAAGTCCGACGTGCCGCAGGCGACCGGCGACGTGAACGGCAACGGCGCGGCGAAGCCTCCGGTGAACGGCGGCTACGACGTCTACGAGCTGTTCGGCGAAGCCCGCGTGCCTCTCGTGCAGGACGCGCCGTTCGCCAAGGACATCACCGCCGAGCTGGCCTACCGCTACTCGGACTACTCCAACGCCGGCGTCACCCACACCTACAAGGCGTCCGGCGACTGGACGATCGTCGACGGGTTCCGGATCCGCGCCGGCTACAACCGCGCCGTCCGCGCCCCGAACGTGGTGGAACTCTTCTCGCCGCAGAACGTCGTGCTTGACGGCACGGTGGACCCCTGCGCCGGCCTCAAGGCGGGTGACCCGCTGGTCCAGCGTTGCTCCACCCTGTTCGGCCTCACGACCAACCAAGTGCTGGCGCTCGAACCCGATCCGGCCAGCCAGTACAACGGCCAGACCGGCGGCAATCCGAACCTGAAGCCGGAGAAGTCCGACACCTACACCGTGGGCTTCGTCTGGTCGCCGAGCTTCCTGCCGGGGGCCAACCTGACCGTCGACTGGTTCGACATCAAGGTGCAGGACTACATCTCGAACGTCGGCGCCAACGTGATCATCAACGGTTGCGTCAACGGCACCAATCCCGACTTCTGTTCCCTCGTCCATCGCGACTCCGTCGGCACCATCCGCTCGACGCAGGGCTTCGTGACCGACACGGTGATCAACCAAGGCGGCCTGCGCACCTCGGGCATCGACGTCTCGGCGGGCTACCACACCGGCCTCGACACCTTCGGCCTGGCGAACCTGGGCTCGGTCTCGGCGAGCTTCGTCGGCACCTGGCTCGACAAGCTCGAAACGACCGTGCTGAACGGCACCGCGGCGATCGACTGCGCCGGCCTCTACGGCTCGACCTGCACCACGCTCGGCGGCTCGTCGAACCCCAACCCGACCTGGCGTCACAAGATGCGCGTGACCTGGAACACGCCGTTCGAGTACGGCTGGTTCGGCGGCCTCGGCCTCTCGGCACAGTGGCGCTACTTCTCCAGCGTGGACGTGGATGGCACCTCGAGCCAGCCGGCGCTGAAGGCCAAGGTCGCGCCGACCGACGCCAAGCTCGGCGCCCGCAGCTACTTTGACCTGCTGGCGACGTTCAAGGTGAAGGACAACTACTCGTTCCGTCTCGGCGTGAACAACGTGTTGGACAAGGATCCGCCGCTCGCGGGCTCCGGTGGCGGCGGGTTCGCCTCCAACTGCCCGGCCGGGGCGTGCAACCAGAACGTCTACGCCCAGATGTACGACACCCTGGGCCGGTACTTCTTCGTGGGCCTGACCGCCGACTTCTAAGCCGCGGACCAGCCGAACCAGAGATCGGGCGGCGGAGCGATCCGCCGCCCTTTTTCTTGCCGGCCGTGCTGGGGTAGGGTCGCGCCGAACTGTCAGGGCGAGACCTAAGTGACCGAATTCAGCTCCGGGCCGATCAGCCTCTCGCTCGGCGTCCGCAAGCGCGATCCGGAAAGCGACCGGGCGCGGTTGCGCGCGATCCACGACACCTTGCAGGCCGGCGACGTCGCCGCAGCCGGGCAGATGGCGGCCGCCGCCCTGGCCGCCGGCCTCGAACATCCCATGCTGTTCAACCTGGCCGCCGACAGGCTGGAACGCGAGCAACGCTACGAGGACGCCCTCGCCCTGCTGCAGCAGGGATACGCGCGGGCTCCGCAGGACCTCGGCCTCAACCAGGCGCTGGGGCTTTGCCTGCATCGCCTGGAGCGCCCGGCCGAGGCGCTGGCGCATTTCGACGCGGTGCTCGCCGTCCAGCCCGCCTTCGCGCCCGGCCACGCGGCCCGCGGCGGGGCGCTGGAAGCGATCGGCGACATCCGCGGCGCGGAGGCGGCCTATGCGCGCGCCGTCGAACTGCAGCCGCAGAGCCTGATCGCGCTGAGCGGGCTGGCCTCCATCGCCAGCCGCCGAGGCCGTCACGCTGAGGCCCGCGCCCTGGCCGAGCGCGTGGTGGCGGGCGAGCCGGGTTATCCGGACGCCGTCATGGTGCTGGCGGAAGCCGACCTCGCCGACGGCCTCACGGTCGAGAGCGAGGCGCGGCTGCGCCGCCTGATGGCCGACCCGCGGGTGACGCCGGTGCAGCGGGCCCTGGCCGAGGGGTTGCTGGGCGACGCCTTCGACGCGCAGGGCCGCACCGCCGAAGCCTTCGCGGCCTATGGCGCCTGCAACGCCGCCCTCGCGCAGGCCTACGCCCCGCGGTTCGCCGGCGCGAGCGACGCCCTGGTCCAGGCCCGGAGGACACTGGCTTTGCTCGACACCCTGCCGCAGGAGGCCTGGTCGCCCGGCCCTCAGGCGCCCGCCGGGGAGGCCCGCGCCCACGTCTTCCTGGTCGGCTTCCCGCGGTCCGGCACGACGCTGCTTGAACAGGTTCTGGCCAGCCATCCGGATGTCGAAGCGCTCGAGGAACGCGACACCCTGGCTGACGCGGTGGAGGCCTTCCCGGGCGCCGACGGCCTGGCCGCCCTGGCCGCGGCGCCGCAGGCCGAGATCACCCGCCTGCGCGCCGCCTACTGGCGTCGCGTGGCGCGCGAGGGCGCGCGGGTGCAAGGCAAGCTGTTCGTCGACAAGATGCCGCTGAACACCTTCCGCCTGCCGATGATCGCCAAGCTGTTTCCGGAGGCCAAGGTGCTGTTCGCCCGGCGCGATCCTCGCGACGTGGTGCTGAGCTGCTTCCGGCGGCGTTTCGCGATCAACGCGCCGATGTACCAGCTGCTCAGCCTGTCCGGCGCGGCGGCCTTCTATGACATGGCGATGCAGATCGGCGACAGGCTGGGCCGCGAACTCAAGCTCGCGACCCTGGTCGTCCGCCATGAGAGCCTGGTGGAGGATTTCGACGCTGTCGCCGGGGAGGTCTGCGCCTTCCTCGACCTGCCGTTCACCGCGGAGCTGCGCGACTTCGCCCAGCGGGTGCAGGATCGTGGCATCGCCACCCCCAGCGGCGCCCAGCTGGCCGGCGGCCTGACGGCGGAGGGCCTGGGCGCCTGGCGGCGCTATGCGGCCCAGATGGCGGACGTCCTCCCGACGCTTCGACCGTGGGTGAAACGTTTCGGCTATCCAGCCGACTAGCTAGTGTTCCGCGATCGACGCGGGCAAGCTCGCCGGCAGGGGGACTCGGAATGTCAGGGGAAGGATGGTCCAGGCGCGGCCTGGCGGCGGCGCTGGCGCCCGTGCTGCTCAGCGCCTGCGTCAGCGCTCCCGCGCGGCGGTTGATCTCCATCAACCTGCTCGACACCGAACCAGCGCCTGAGCCGCCCGTCCGCCCGGACGCCGCCGCCCGGCTGGAGACCGCCTTCGACGACGCCAAGCGGATGGTCGTGCCGGTGTTTATCAACGGCCACGGCCCGTTCGGCTTCGTCGTCGACACCGGCGCCAACCGCTCCGTCGTCGCGACCGAGGTGGCCGCAGCCTGCGGCTTGCCGTCCGCGGGCAAGGCCGACGTCCACGGAATCGCCGGAGTCGAGCCGGCCAGCCTGGCCGCGGTTCGTCGCCTCGCCGTCGGCGAGGTGGTGTCGTCGCGCCTGGAGCTGCCCACGGTTCCGCGCGCCAAGCTGGGCGCCGACGGCCTCCTCGGCGTCGATATCCTGCACGGCCGACGGATGACGCTGAATTTCGCCCAGAACCGCTTCGAGATCAGCAACTCCGGCCAAGGGACCGAACTCGGCCGTGACTCCAACTCACGGATCCCCAGCCATGTCGACCCGATCCGGGTGGGCGCGGTCTACCGCTATGGCCAACTCGTGATCCTCGACGCCCAGGTGGGCGAAGTGCCGGTGAGCGCCTTCCTGGACTCCGGCTCGCAGGTGACGGTGGGCAACCGCGCGCTGCGCGACGCCGTGGTGCGGGTCCGGCCCGACTTCGGCGTGAACCTGGCGCCGGTCCCGCTGATCAGCGCCACGGGCCAGACCGCCGTGGGCGAGTTTGCGCCGCTGCCGACCCTGCGGCTGGGCGGCATGGCGGTGAACGACGTCATCGGCATCTTCGCCGAGCTGCACATCTTCGACCTGTGGAAGCTCGCCGACCGGCCGGCCATCCTGATCGGCGTCGACGTCCTGCGCCACTTCCATGACGTGACGCTCGACTTCAGCCGCAAGCAGGTGGTGTTCACCCCTGCGCTGCCGGGGGACCGCAAGCCGCGCCCGGCCTTCTAGCCGAGGCTAGCGCACGCGCGTCGGCGCCAGCACCATGGCGCCCTCGCTGCGCAGCCGCGCCTGGCTGAGCTCGTCCAGTATGCCCTGCGCCCGCGGGTCGCCGAACACCCAGGCCGCCGCCGCCAGGGTCCGGGCGGAGGAGGCCGAAATGCCCATCATCTTCTGGATGGCCTCGAGCGGCGAGCCGTTGGGCGACATCCGCTTCAACCGCGCCTCGCCGGTGATGTGAGCGAGCGACTTGGCGGTGTCGACGGCGTCGTAGAAGCCGCCGATCCGGTCGACCAGGCCCAGGTCCTTGGCCTGGACGCCGGTCCAGACGTGGCCCTTGGCGATCTCGCGCACCCGCTCGGGCGACAGCTTGCGCCCCGCCGCGACGCGATGGACGAAGTTGTCGTAGATACGGTCCATCCAACGGGAGAACGCCGCGCGCTGCTCCGGCGTGAACTCCTGGCCAATGCCGAAGCCGCCGGCGTACGGGCCGCCGACGGAGAGCTGGCGGACGTCCACGCCGTATTTGGCGAGCGCCGGGCCCAGCGCGAACTTGCCGCCGAACACGCCGATCGAGCCGGTCAGCGTGGACGGCTGCGCGACGATGGCCGAGGCCTCCGAGGCGATCCAGTATCCGCCTGAGGCGCCGTAGGTGCCCATGGAGACCACCACCGGCTTGCCGGCCGCTTTGGCGGCGCGGATCGCCGCCAGGATCTCTTCGGACGCGGTGTCCGAGCCGCCCGGCGAGTTGAGACGCAGCACGATGGCCTTCACGTCCTTGGCCTTGATGGCGTCGTAGAACGCGTCGGAGAGGTCGTCGGCGTAGATGCTCGATCCCCCGCGGAAGGGGTTGCCGCCCTGGTCCTTGCCGTCGACGATGTCGCCCTCGCCCTCGATGATCGCCACCGCAGGGCCGAGGCCGCGCTCGCGCGGCGCGCGGCCGTGGGCGTAGTCCTCGAAATCGACCATCTCGGAATCGGCGCCCGCCTTCTTCAGCAGGGCCTGCTGGGCCTCGCGCACCTGGCCCAGCCGGTCGATCAGGTGCAGGCTGAGCGCATCCTCAGCCAGGTATGGTCCGGCCTCCAAGGTGGTCTTCAGCACCGCGGGGTCGAGCTTGCGGTCGGCGGCCGCCGCGGCGATGTCGGTCGTGTAGACGGAGTTTAGCCACGACAGCTCCGCCTCGCGATGCGCGGGCGTGTAGTCGTCGTAGAGATAGCCGTTGACCGCGTTCTTGTATTCATAGCGCTGCTCGTAGTCGGCCTTGACGCCGAACCGGTCGAACGCGCGCTTGAAGAACAGGTCCTCGTTGGCGAGGCCGGTCACCTGGAATGATGCGCCGGGCTGCATCCAGAGCTCGCCCGCGGCCGCGCCCATCATGTAGGTCGCGGTGATCACGCCCGAGGGATAGAGACCCTGGCTGTGGGCGATGATCGGCTTTCCGGAGTCGCGGAAATGCTTGATCGCCAGGCGGATCTCGTCGGCGAGGCCTGGCTCGACCCCGCCTTCCGGCAGCCGCACCAGCACACCCTTGACCTTGTCATCCGTCTCCGCGCGGCGCAGGCCCTCGATTATCGACATGGCCGAATGGCCCCGCCGGGCGAACCCGGCCAACGGGCTCTGCGGCGATTGGTCGGTGAGCGGGTCGCGCAGATCGAGTTCCAGGACCGCCTTGGCGGGCGTCGGGCCAGGTCCCGCCGCAGCGGCGGCCATCGAGATCAGCACGAAGGGCACGCCGATCATGAAGATCAGGAGGCCCGCGAAGACCCCCGCCGCGGTGATCAGGAACTGCTTCATCGAGGACTCGGGCGCACCGCGGAAGACGTGGAATCCAAAGGCGATCCGTCTCGCGTCTCGCACACTCTGGCCGCGCCGCAAAGGCTGCGGTTCACGCCGCCCGCGCTAAATGCGGGCCGAGGGCTTCTGGACAGGCTTGGCGGCGACCTTGCGGCGCAGCCGGGCGACGTCGCCCGGGCTGACGGCGGGAGCGGAATTGCCCCAGCTGTTGCGGACGTAGGTCGCGACGGCGGCCACCTGGGCGTCGTCGAGTTTCCAGGCGAAGCTCGGCATGGAGAGCGGCGTAGGCCGCGCGTCCGTCGCCACGGTCTGGGTTCCGGAAAGGATGAAGCGGATCACCGTGGTCGGATCGCGCGACTGGGTCACCGCCGCGCCGGGAAGAGGCGGGAAATAGGTCGGGGCCGCCTTGCCGTCGACGGCGTGGCAGGCTGCGCATTGGTCCACATAGATCGCCTGGCCGGACGCCATGACCTTCGGGTCGAGCGTGGCCGGCGGCGTGGGCTCGAGGCGCGCAGTCTGCGACTTGAGGTAAGTCGCGATCGCGGCCACGTCAGCGCCGCTCATCTGCGAGGTCGAATGGGCGACCACGTCGCCCATAGGGCCCGAGGCGTTCGCATGGGCGTTGCGGCCGGTCTTCAGGTATTCGGCGATCGCCGCGGCCGGCCATGCGCCCAGGCCCGCGCGCACATCGCCGGTCAGGGCCGGGGCGAACCAGTTGTCGAGCTTGCCGCCCTCCAGCTCGTGGCCCGTCTTGTCGCCGCCCAGCAGGGTCTTGGGCGTGTGGCAGGCCCCGCAGTGGCCCAGGCCGCGGACAATGTGCTCGCCGCGCGTCGGGCCCGTCGTGGGCGCCGTGTCCTCCTTGAAGTTCAGCATGTTCCAGAAGGTGACCAGGAAACGAATGTTGAACGGGAACGGCAGCTTGTTGGCCGGGGGTCGGTAGCTCACCGGCGCCACGGTGCGGAAATAGGCGTAGAGCGCGTCCGACTCCTCCCGCGTGACATGGGTGAAGTAAGGGTACGGGAAAGCCGGATAGAGCTTCGCCCCGTTGGCGCGCACGCCCCTATGCAGGGCGTTCCAGAAATCGTCGGCGGTCCAGGTCCCGATGCCGGTCTCGCGGTCAGGCGTGATGTTCGCCGAATAGATCACGCCGAAGGGCGTGTTGAGCGGCAGGCCGCCGGCGAGGGGCGGGCCGCCCGGGCGATCGTGACAGCCCTCGCAGTCGCCGATCACCGCCAGGGCGCGTCCATAGGCGACCTGCTGGGTCTCGACGGGCGGGTCGGCGGCTGGCGCCTGCTGTGCGCCGGGCGAGGCGGGGTACGTGACCACGGCGGCGGCCGACAGCGCCGCGAGCATGAAGGTGATCAGTCGCCGCGCCACGGCCCTAAGCCTGGACCAGCGACTGTTGCGGCGCCTTCAGGTAGCGCGTCTTGATCGCGTCCGCGGCGTGATAGGCGAGGGCCGCCACGGTGCCCGTGGGGTTGTAGCCGGCGTTCTGCGGGAAGGCCGTCGCCCCCAGGACGAACAGGTTCGGCACGTCCCAGCTCTGCAGATAGCGATTGGTGAAGCTCGTCCGAGGATCGTCGCCCATGATCGCGCCGCCGGTGTTGTGGGTGGTCTGGTAGGGGACCACGTCCCACGAGCCCTTGCGGTAGTTGACCTTGATCTCGCGTCCGCCCATCGCGCGGCCGATCTCCGCGGCGCGGTCGGTCAGGTAGTCGGACATCTTGTGCTCGTTGTCGGTGAAGTCGAAGGTCATGCGCAGCAACGGCCGCCCAAGCGCGTCCTTGTAGGTCGGGTCGAGGTCCAGGTAGTTGCCGCGGTGGCTCATCACCGCCCCGTGGGTCGAGATGGTGGTGGTCTTCAGGTAGTCCCGCGCGAGCGCCGCTTTCCAGGCCGCGCCCCACTTGGGCACGCCGTCCGGCGTGTTGTGGGTCTCGATCGGCCGGGCGCCGGTCTGCAGCAGGCCGACATAGCCGCCGCCGATGAAGCCTAGGCCCGAGTGGTCGAAATTGTCGCCGTTGAAGTCGTTGACGATGGTCCCCAGCGCGCCCGCGCCCACGAAGGGGTTCAGGATCTTGTCGTCGAAGAAGACATTCACCGAGGAGGTGATCTGGTAGGCGTAGTTGCGGCCCACAACGCCCTCGCCGGTCGCCGGGTCGTAGGGCTTGCCGATGCCGGATAGCAGCAGCAGGCGCACGTTGTGCAGGATGTAGGCCGAGAGCACCACCAGCTCCGCCGGCTGCTCGAATTCCTGTCCCTTGTCGTCGATGTAGGTGACGCCGGTCGCGGTCTTGCCGTCCGCGGACAGGTTGATCTTCACCACCTCGCTGTTGGTCTTCAGCGTAAAGTTCTTCTTGCGCATCAGGACCGGCAGGATCGTCGTCTGGGCGCTGGCCTTGGAGTAGTTGCCGCAGGCGTATTTCTCGCAGAACCCGCAGTAGGTGCAGGCGCCCAGCTGCACGCCGAGCGGATTGGTGTAGGGCCGCGACATGTTCGCCGCCGGATGCGGGAAGGGATGGCGCCCGAGGCCCGCGGCCGCCTGGCCGAACAAGGTCGGCGCATAGGGCATGTCGAGCGGCGGGTTCGGGTACTCCCGTGCGCGTGGCCCCTCGAACGGGTCGCCTCCGGCCTGAATCACGCCCTTCAGGTTGCCGGCCTTGCCCGAGACGCCGCAGAGGTATTCGAACTTGTCGTAATAGGGCTCCAGGTCCTCGTAGCTGACGCCATAGTCCTGGATGGTCATGTCGTCGGGTACGGCCTTCTTGCCGTAGCGCTCGAGGTTGTGGCTCCGGGCCTTCAGGTCCGACGGCAGGAAGCGCCAGACCTGGCCGTTCCAGTGGACGCCCGCACCGCCCACCCCGCTGCCCAGTAGGAAGGATCCGAGCCGGCGCATCGGCAGCGCCGTCTCGCTCGCCTTGTTGCGGATGGTGAGGGTGTCGTGGTTCAGCCGCTGGAAGAGCTCGTGGCGCCAATAGTAGCGCAGCTCGTCCTGGGCGAAGGTCGGGGCGAAGTCGGTGGGCGTGTCGCGCCATTCGCCGCGCTCGAGCGCCAGCACGTTCAGCCCCGCCTCGGTCAGCTCTTGAGCCATGATCGCCCCGGTCCAGCCGAAGCCGATCAGCACCGCGTCGACCGCTGGGAGTCTCGTCGCCATCCGCCTAGCCCTTCGCCGACCAGGCGGGCCGGCCGCCGATGCCCACCGGCGGCAGCGGATAGGGCTTGCCGTAGGCCAGAACATAGGCGCGCTGGTCGTAGCGCGCGCCGGAGAAACCGATCATCTTCCAGGCGGCCAGGCCGCGGTTGCCGCCATAGAGCGGGTCGGCGAAATAGCCCTCCATGACGTTCTGCAGCAGGAGCGTGAAATAGGCCTTGGCGTCGACGTCGCCGCCGAGGTCCGCCTTGCCTGCCTCCAAATCCTTCAGGAACGCGTCCTGGTCGGCGGCGCTCAGCTTGTGGAAGGGCTGGCCGCCGTTGCGGCCCAGGTGGTCGCCGATCGCCCGGATGGCGGCGCGGTAGAGCCCGGCGGGCGGATGGCGGCTCTGATAGCCCTGGGTCCCGGTGCTCTTGCCGAACGGGCCTTGCATGTACCAGCGCGCGCCCTTGCCGTAGTCGCCCGCAAGCTGGCGGTCGAGGAACAGCGGCACGCCGGCCTCCACCGCGCCGGGACCTGTGGCGTCGGCCGGCACGATGCGGGCGCACGCAGCCTCGATGAAGGCCGCCTCGTCGGGCGTGAAGAACATGTAGCCGGCCCGAAGGTCCACGGCGGTCGGCCAGGCGGCGGTGTTGGGCTGCCAGGCCATGCCTGCGCCGGTGAACTGCGCCGCCGCGGCCGTAAGCGGAACCGCGCAGGCCGCCGCGCCAATCCCCAGCAGGGCGCGGCGATCCAGTTCGAATGTCGACATCCCGACGCCTCCGACCAGCGCGGTAACGCTTGTTGACCGGCAAGCGTTCCAGGGCCGATGCAGTCTTCTTGCGGCCCGCCGCGTCCTGCGGCTTGGGGCGGCGCGGAAACCCCTCTAAATGTCTGCCTTTGAGGGCGCCCGCGGGCGCGGAGACCAAGGTGAAGCTTGCAGGCGGAACAGGAGGATCTCGATCTCGCGAGGAGCGCCCATCGGATCACCGCCGACCTGACGCATCCCCGCCGCGCGGTCTATTGGGCCGACCTGACGCTTACCGCGACGGTGGTCTACGGCGGCCTCGCCGCCGCCGTGCAGGGCGAGGGCGTGCTCCGGGCGGCGGCCGCGGCGGCCTGCGTCCTGGCCCTCTATCGAGCCGTCAGCTTCATCCATGAACTCACCCACCTGCGGCCGCGCGACGTGCCGGGCTTCGGGCTTGCCTGGAACCTGCTGATCGGGATTCCCTTCCTGGTTCCCTCCCTCCTGTACGAAGGGGTCCACAACCTCCACCACGCCAAGCAGCGGTACGGCACCGCGCAAGATCCGGAGTACCTGCCGCTGGCGCGGGGCCCGGCTATCAAGGTGGTCGCTTTTCTGGGCGTGGCGCTGTTCGCGCCCCTGGGATCCATCCTGCGCTTCGCTGTCGGCGCGCCGCTGGCAGTCGTGATTCCCGCCCTGAGGCCAGTGGTCTTCAGCCGCTTTTCGGCGATCACCATCAACCCGGCCTTCCGCCGCGAGGACGTCGAGCGGTCCGCCGCCGCCGCCTGGCGCGCGCAAGAGGTCGCCTGCTGGCTGTGGAGCTGGACGCTTGTGGCGCTGGTCGCTTCCGGCGGCCCGCGCGCCGCCTATGTGCTTGCGGGCGCCGGCCTGCTGGCGATCGTCACCTGCCTCAACCAGCTTCGCACCCTGGTCGCGCACGCCTGGACCAACGACGGCCGCCGCATGACCTTCGCCGAGCAGTTCGCCGATTCCATCAACGTGCCGCCGCCGGGCAGCCTGCCCCTGCTCTGGGCGCCCGTGGGGCTGCGCTACCACGCGCTGCATCATCTCCTGCCGCGCATTCCCTACCACCATCTGGCGGAGGCCCATCGCCGGCTGTCGCGGGCCCTGCCGCCCGACTCCCTCTATCATCGGGCGCAGCGTCGCGGCCTGTGGCCGGCCCTGCGCGAACTGCTCGGCCGCTTGGCGGCGCACCGCCAGGGCGGACGCCGGCCGCGGCCGGTCACGTGAGCCTCGAGGCGCCGCCCGCCTCCGCGGCCGGCCCCATCCTGCGCCGGGTCTTGAAGAACGCCGGCAAGCTGCTGGGCGGGCGGACGGTCAACGCAGGCCTCAGCCTGGCCTACACCGCCATCGCCGCGCGCGCCCTGGGCGTCCACGTTTTCGGGCTCCTGGTGCTGATCCACGCCTTCGCCCAGTTCCTGGGCGACGTGGTCAAGTTCCAGTCGTGGCAGACGGTCCTGCAGTACGGAGCCAGACCCCTGGCGGAAGGCCGCGCCGCCGACCTGCATCGGGTGATCCGCTTCACGGTGGTTCTCGATGCGGTGAGCGGATTGGCGGGGATCGCTATCGGCGTGGCCGTCGCCCTGCTGTTCGGC
>Ga0207705_10000877_pt1 | contig 24646 bp, 25 predicted proteins | sample KBSC13metaG_FD_184314 | JGI IMG/M metagenome (GOLD analysis project Ga0207705, IMG submission 184314) | Corn rhizosphere microbial communities from Kellogg Biological Station, Michigan, USA - KBS C1-3 metaG (SPAdes) (version 2) | ecosystem: Host-associated > Plants > Roots > Rhizosphere > Soil ... | reverse complement strand
CTGATCGGAGCGACTTCCCACATGGTGCGCGACCGTGTCTGGCTGATCTGGTCGGATCTGGTTCAGTACTCGCACGGTTACAAGGACACGTCCACGGGGGTGCGATTGCAACTCTACGAGGCCGCCTTTTCGATTCTGCGCGAGCATCTTGTGTTCGGTGCGGGGCCAAACGGCTTCGCCGATAGCATGGCCGCGTTCGCGAAGGCGGGCCAGGTCTCGCCGCTCGCGGCAGACTACGGCCGAGGAGAGACCCACAATCAACTGCTGTTCTATGCGGCCAACTACGGCATGATAGGGGCGCTCGCAGGGCTCGCCCTGCATGTTGCCCCATGCATCATGTTCGCGCGATACATGAATGCCCCAACCCGGGAAGCGCGCTGTGCTGCGTTCATGGGCCTCACATTCACGGTTTGCTTTTTCATCTTTGGGCTCAGCGTCGAAACCTTCGACCTGAAGATGGCCGCGTCGTTTTATGCCGCGGTGATCGGTATCCTCGGCGCAATCGCTACCTCCGCCCCGGCTGTCCTCGCGGGCAATCGCGGCGCGGCTTCCTCAACGTGCGGCACATAAACCATGTTCAGCATTCTGATTCCCACTTGGAATAACCTGCCGTACCTGAAGCTCTGTATCGAAAGCATTAGGCGACATTCGGCGTTCGAGCACGAGATCATCGTCCATGTCAACGAAGGGGCCGATGGAACGATCGAATGGCTGCGTGCCGAAGGTATCCGCCATACGTGGAGCCCTGGGAACGTCGGTGTCTGCCTGGCGATGAACGACGCTGCGAGGCTGGCTACGCGCGATTGGATTCTATTCATGAACGACGACATGTACTGCTTGCCGGGGTGGGATGTCGCGCTGGAAGAGGCGAGCCGTCCGTTCGCCGACACCCCCGTTTATCTGGCGGCGCATCTCATCGAGCCGCGCGATACCGGTAACGAACTCGTCAGCGTGGCGGATTTCGGTGCCGATCCGGCGACCTTCGACGAGCGCGGCCTGTTGGCATATGCCCAACGTCTGAAGGTAGCGGACCGCAGCGGCGTGGCATCGCAACCCATGCTCACGCAGCGACGGCTGTGGCATATGGTGGGCGGCTATAGTATCGAGTTCGGTCCAGGAATGAGCAGCGACGATGATTTCCTGATGAAGATATGGCTCGCGGGCTGTCGGGTATTTCGCATCGTGGGGGCCGGACACATGTATCACTTTGCCTGCGCGACGACGAGCCGAGTCCGCCGTAATAAAGGGGGACGTACGTTTATCCTGAAGTGGGGCGTCTCGCAGCAGGATTTCATGCGTGACTTCGTCAGGAAGACAGCAGACACTCCGGCCGCGGCGCTGCCGAATGTGCCGCAGGGAGGGTATGCGCGGCGGTTTAAGCGAGCCGTCTACGCTTTCGGTCGCTATCCGACCGGCGATCTCGATGCATGGGAGCCGAATCTGCCGGCGCAGATAGCGTTGGGCACTGCGCCCGGCGGTAATCGTGAAGGCGAGTGAGCGCGGCACTGTCCGCTGAGGATCGAATGGATACGACGGAAACCAAGCCCATCACTGCGGGCGGGCACGCGATGCTCGGACAGACGAAGCCGGCAACCGGCGGCCGTTTTGCCGACATGCTGTCGAAGCCGCCGCGCAGCATATTGGTCGTCTGTACCCGCCGGATAGGCGACGTGCTGTTGACCACACCGTTTGTCCGCTCGCTCAAGGCGCAATGGCCGGACACGCCTATCGACATGCTCGTGTTTCGCGGTACGCAAGGTGTGGTCGAGCACAATCCGGACATCCGAACGGTCATCACCGTCGCGCAGCGCGCGCCGCTGCGCGAGCGGATAACCGATGCCCTAAGGCTGTGGCGCCGTTACGACCTGGCTTGTGCGGCCATCAGTTCCGACCGGCCGCGCTTTTATGCGTTTTTTGCGGGTAAGAAGCGGATCGCGCTGGTCGATCCCGATCGGGTAACGCTTCTCAATCGGCTGATGCTGCATGGGATCGCTCTTAACGAGTATCGATCGGTCCATACGGTACGCAGCAGTTTGGCGCTTGCGACGCTTTTAGGCATCGCGCCCCAGGCAGAGGTGGTGCCGCCCGGGATCGGAACCGATCCTGAGCGCCGCGCGCGGTTCGACGCGAGGCTGAATGCGCCCGCCGTCATCCGAGTCGGGCAGCCCTTCGTCGTGCTGCATTTGCTGCCGATGTTCGAGTACAAGCGTTGGTCGATGGACGGTTGGCTCGCACTGATCCGATGGCTGCGCGGACAGGGGCTGGCTGTGGTGCTGTCAGGGGGGCCTGCCGACGTCGAGCGCGAGTATGCGCAGCGCGTCGCGGCGGCATCGGCAGAGCCGGTGCTCAATCTCGTTGGCGAACTATCATTCGGCGAAAGTGCGGAGCTTTATCGCCGTGCGCGGCTCTACATCGGGCCGGATACCGGCGCCACACACGTCGCGGCCGCGACGGGTACACCCACCGTCGCGATCTTCGGCCCGACCGATCCCGTACGCTGGGGGCCCTGGCCGCGCGGATGGCCGGCCGATCGCGATCCGTGGCCGCTGCGGGGCTCTGGCCGTAGAGGCAACGTGTACTTGCTGCAGGGCGAAGGCGACTGCGTGCCGTGTAAGCAAGAGGGATGCGAGCGCCACGTCGGTAGTGCGAGCGCTTGCTTGACGGGCCTTCCCGCAAATCGGGTAATCGCCGCAGCGATGCAGATGCTCGAGCTTGCTCCGCAGCCGCGCGTGGAGCGTGGCTAATCGGTCTCGTCCAGACCGTGCGCTGCTCGCACCGTGCGGTCGGAAAGTCGCGAGAGGACCTTCGCGTAGTTGGGGCCTTCGCGGTCGCGCGGTGCTTCCTTGTGCCATAAGTGCAGGACTTCCGTCGCCCAAAAGCCGTTTTTGCGTGTCACGCCCAAGTTGTGAAGCCGCGCCACTAGATCGGCATCTTCGTGCCCCCAGCCGACGAATGACTCGTCGAATCCGTTGATCGCTTTGAGATCGGCGAGCCATGCGGCGAGGTTGCAGGTTTTGATGCCGCGCCATACGAAACCCTTCACGCGCCGCAGGCCCACGTCCGGTAGCCGGAACGCCAACGGCATGAACTTGTTGATTTGGCGCGTCGCACGTTTGCCGAGCCAAAACGTCAACGTCTGCCGTTGTAGGGGCAATCGGCGGGCCAACGCTTCGCTCGTGAAATCCGGACCCAGCAAAATGCGACTGCCTGTCACGACGGTGCGAGCAGCCGACAAGGCGCGATGCCGTGCAACGAAGTCACGCTGCGGGACGCAATCGCCGTCAAGGAAAACGACGTATTCGCCCCGCGCATGACGCAGCGCTCGATTGCGGCTCGCGGCTGCCCGGAACCCTTCGTCCGGCTGCCAGACGTGGGTGATGGAAATGGGCGAGACACGTTGCATGCCTTCTATGAGCGCGCGAGTCGGTGTGCCGGACCCGTCGTCGGCGATCACGATCTCGAAGTTGCGGTCCGTTTGGTCCAGGCAGCCGGCAATGACGAGTTCGAGTGCGTCCGGACGGTTGTACGTCGTGACGATCAGCGTGATCAGGTTGTTATGAGACATGATCGTCGTCTGATCCGGGCTGTCGCTCGAGTGCCAGCATGAGCTTCAGATATCGGTAGTAGGCGCCTTCGGCGTTCGAGACGGCGAGTACGAATCCCATTCGCCCGTCGAGAAATCCGCCTTTCGTCACGTACGTTTTGATGAAGGCCCACAGCCCGTGGACGATCGCCGTGCGCAGTCCTGCTTGCCGCCGGCCGGCTTTGAGCCGCTGATGCGCGCCGGCGCTCGAATAGGCGTCGATCTTGCGAAGGACGGTCTCGAAATCGTCGAACGAGTAGTGAAGCAGCTTGCCCGCCAGGTGGGCCGCGGAGCCGTCGAAGACCAGCCGCTCGTGAACGAGGTCGTCCGAGAAGCGGGCCGTGCCGCGCTTGAACAGCCGCGGTACCCAATCGGGACGCCAGCCGCTGTGCGCCATCCACCGGCCGCAAAAATTCGACAGCCGATCCAGCGCATAAACGTTTGACCGCGCCGCCGCGAGGGCCTCGCCGATCGAGACGGCGAGCTCGGGCGTGACGACTTCGTCCGTATCGATCGACAAGATCCAGTCCGTATCGAGTGCGGTCACGGCGCGGTTCTTTTGTGGACCGAAGCCGGGCCATTGCGGCGCCGAAACGACGATTGCGCCGTGCGCCTTCGCGATTTCAATCGTGCCGTCGGTGCTGCCGCCGTCTACCACGACGATTTTGTCGGCGAAGCTCAGCGCTTGCAGACATTGCGCGAGCCGCGCTCGCGCATTCAGCGCAATGATCGCGACGCCTAGCGTGGGGCGCGAGCGAACATCGGAGGCGATGGGTAAAGTCACGGCGCGAGGGGTTCGAATAAAGGCGCCAGTATACCGGGCGCGGGCGCGCTGGCGCCGTCGATGCGGTGCTGTAAGCGTCGCGTCGCCGCTCCAACCGCTAACGTCTATGCAGTACGGCTGCGCGGGCAGCAGCGGCGTTCTCGCAAAACGCCCGCGTGCCCCTGCCAGCTATAATGTGGGGTTTTCTCGTCGGCCGATACGGCCCATGCGATAGATGCCCGCGCCGCGCCGTTTCTCGGCTGCACGCACATGCGTTGGAACATAAGGAACATATTGGAAACCCGAGCCACCTTGAGAAAAACGGTCGGCGGCGAGCAAACGTCGACATCGGCTGTCATGCGGCGATTGTGGCCGTATCTGAAGCCTGTCGTTTGGGTGATGGTGCTCGCCGTGACGGCGATGGGCCTGTCCGCCGCGACCGACGCCGGCATTCCCGCACTCTTGAAGCCGCTGCTCGATCGCGGCTTCGGCGCCAATGCCAGCAGTGCGGCGAAGTGGTATGTCCCGCTCGCGGTGATCGGTCTTGCGATCGTGCGGGGCGTGTCGCAATACGCGTCCCAGTATCTGCTGTCATATGTGTCGAACCGCATCCTGCTGCAACTGCGGCTCGATATGTTCCAGCGCATGATCCACACGAGCGCGTCGTTCTTCCAGCGTGAGACGGCTAGTACCGTCATCAACGCCGTCGTCTTCGAAGTCAATCAGATCCTCAGCGTCTTGACGAGCGTGATGGTGACGCTCGTGCGCGATTCCCTCTCGGTCGTCTTTCTGCTCGGCTACCTGTTCTATCTGAACTGGCGCTTGACGCTCATCGTCGCGTTGATCCTGCCGGGCATCGGCTGGCTCGTTAGCAAGATCAACCGGCGGCTGCGCCGGCTCGGCCGCGAGCAGCAGACGCTCACGAACGAGCTCGCGTATATCGTCGAGGAAACGGTGGCGGGCTATAAGGTCGTGAAGGTTCACAACGGCCAAGCCTATGAGATGAATCGCTTCACCGCGATGAGCCAGCGCCTGCGCGGCTATGCCATGCGCATGACGGTGGCGGGCGGGCTCGCGCAACCGCTCACGCAGATTTTGGCGTCTTTCGCCCTTGCGATCGTCATCACGGTCGCCGTCGTGCAATCGGCGCACAACCAGACGACGGTCGGCGGTTTCGTCGCATTCGTCACGTCCATGTTGCTCGTCATTTCGCCGCTCAAGCATTTGATCGACGTCAATCAACCGTTGCAGCGCGGTATGACGGCGGCGGAACTGATCTTCGGCCTGATCGACGAGCCGCTCGAGCCGGCCGGCGGCACGCGCACGCTCGATCACGCGCGCGGCGAGATCGAATTTCGCGACGTCACGTTCACCTATGGCGCGCCCGATCGTCTGACGCTCGATCACGTGTCGTTTACCGCCGCGCCCGGAGAAATGATCGCGCTGGCAGGGCCCTCGGGCAGCGGCAAAACCACGCTCGTCAATCTGCTGCCGCGCTTTTTCGCGCCGACGAGCGGGCACATTCTCGTCGACGGCGTACCGATCCACGAGTACGACACGCACAGCCTGCGCAGCCAGATTGCGATGGTGAGCCAGGACGTGATGTTGTTCAACGATACGATCGCGGCCAACGTCGCCTACGGCTGTGCGCCGGATCGTGCGCGCGTGCAGACGGCGCTCGCCGCGGCGAATCTATGGGATACGGTTCAGGCGATGCCGGAGGGGATGGATACGCTGGTGGGCGGCAACGGGATGCGCCTCTCGGGCGGGCAGCGCCAGCGCTTGGCGATCGCGCGCGCGATCTACAAAGATGCGCCTATCTTGATTCTCGACGAAGCGACGTCCGCGCTCGATTCGGAATCGGAGCGGCACGTACAGGCGGCGCTCGAAACGCTGATGAAGGGGCGCACGACGCTCGTCATCGCGCACCGGCTCTCGACGATCGAACGTGCAGATCGGATTCTCGTCATGGAAGCGGGCCGGATCGTCGAACAGGGCAGCCACGGCGCCCTATTGGGGCAAAACGGCCTCTACGCGCACCTGCACCGAATCCAATATCAGCAGCAGGCGGCGTGAACCGCCGCCGCGCTTAGCTTAGCGTAACCGCGCTTGCGCTTGCTTGTCGGGCTGGCGATTCGCCGGATTCAAACGCCGCCGGTCACGAGCGGCAGCACGGTCAAATCCGGATGGGTGCCGTCGACGATCGTGCGCCCCACATGGATGCCCTCGTCAAGGGCTGCCTCGGCGCTCGGAAAGCCGGTGTCGCCGTCCGCATGGAACGGCACGGCGTGCCCCGGGATTTTCGGGTCCGCCCCGGGATGGCACACGTAGCCGATGTAGGTGTAGCTTGCGCCGGCTATGGGCCGATTTTCTTCGCTCTGGTCTTGGGCGAGTGGGGCGACATGAATTTCGAAGCCTTCGTACTGCGTCATTTGCCAGAGCGCGTCTTCTTCGAGCATGATTTTTCTCCCTGCGGCGCGGGTGGACGCGTCCTTGCTTCTCAATGGCGTTGCCTGAGCCTGTCCCACAGCCGCATATTGTCCATCCGGTGCAGCCAGCGCGCCTTCTGGTGCTCGCGGCGATAGTGCGATGCAACGATGACCGCGACGGCGATCAGCAAAATTGCACCTACGACGGTATCTCCCATCGATTCAGCCATGACCCTCTCCTTGCACATCGCTACTAAAAAATTCTAGGTGATTTTTAGGGAAAGACGCAGCCCATGGCGGTTTTTGCGCATTAAGGGGAGTGCCGATGATCGATGTGGTACGTATTACGAATTCGCTTGACCCGCTTTCGCATTACCAGGCGGATTACAGCTTTTACGCACTGACACAACTGAGTACAGAACGCGGGCCGCCCAGACTCGTCTAAAGGGGAACAGGAGAATGCCATGAGAAAGTCATTCGTTGTCCTAACCATCGCGCTTGGGTCGGTGGCACTCACCGGTTCGTTGACCGGCTGTGTCGTCGCGCCGGCGCAGCCGGCCTATGGTTATGGATATGGCGCCGATTATTACGCACCGGGCTACTATCCCGTCTACCCGGCCTATGCGGAGCCATCGATCGGGATAGGAATCGGATTCGGTGGCGGGGGCGGCGGTCATCACCACCACCACGGCTGGGGCGGCCGCGGGTGGCACGGCCGCTGACGCGACGCCGTCATGGTGCCACGCGCCTGAACGCTACATCAGAACGATATCGTACTGCTCCTGGCTCAGATTCGATTCGACCTGCAGCGATACGGGCTTGCCGATGAAATCGATCAGCATCGCCAGATGCTGGGATTCTTCGTCGAGGAATAAATCGATGACTTCCTGCGATGCCACGACCCGGAACTCACGCGGATTGAATTGCCGCGATTCGCGCAGGATCTCGCGCAGCACGTCGTAGCAGACGGTACGCGCGGTCTTTACCTGTCCTTTGCCTTCGCAGACGGGGCAAGGCTCGCACAGCACGTGCGCGAGGGATTCGCGCGTACGCTTGCGCGTCATTTCGACGAGCCCGAGTTGGGAGAAGCCGTTCACGGTCGAGCGGGTGCGGTCGCGTGCCAGTGCCTTCTTCAATTCGCCGAGCACCGCGTCGCGATGCTCGGCGTTCTCCATATCGATGAAGTCGATGATGATGATGCCGCCGAGATTGCGCAGCCGCAGTTGACGGGCAATCGTGTGTGCGGCTTCGAGATTGGTCTTGAAGATGGTGTCATCGAAGCTGCGAGCACCGACATAGCCGCCCGTATTGACGTCGATCGTCGTCATCGCTTCGGTTTGATCGATCATCAAATAGCCGCCGGATTTCAAGTCGACGCGGCGCGAAAGCGCGCGCTGTATCTCAGCTTCGATGTTGTACAGATCGAACAGCGGCCGTTCGCCCGTGTAGTGATGCAGTTTCGAACTCACCGCCGGAGTGAACTCCGCGGCGAATTCGCTGAGCATCTGGAATGTCTCGCGCGAGTCGATTTGAATTCGGCTCGTCTCGTCCGTGACGAAATCGCGCAGCACGCGCTGCGACAAATTCAAATCCTGATACAGCAGACTCGTAGGCGGCATGCGCTGCGCCTGCGAGACGACGGTCGCCCAGGTCTTGCGCAGATAGGCGACGTCGCTGGCCAACTCTTCGCTCGTCGCGTCTTCCGCGATCGTGCGCACGATATAGCCGCCTTTCTCGTCAGCCGGCAGCACGGCAGTCAGACGCGCGCGGATCGCCTCGCGTTCGGCCTCGCTCTCGATCTTCTGCGAAATCCCGATATGTGGTTCTTGCGGCAAGTACACGAGCGTGCGCCCCGCAATGCTGATTTGCGTCGAAAGTCGAGCCCCTTTCGTGCCGATCGGGTCTTTGATGACCTGTACCGTCAGCGTCTGGCCTTCGTAGACGATTTTCTCGATCGGCTGCTGCACGACCGCATGCTCGCCCGCCAAGCGGGGGTGCCAGATGTCGGCGACGTGCAAGAAGGCGGCGCGCTCGAGACCGATGTCGATGAAGGCCGATTGCATACCCGGCAGCACACGCACGACCTTACCCAGATAGACATTGCCCACGCGCCCACGCGAAAGCGTGCGCTCGACATGCAGTTCCTGTACCGCACCTTGCTGGACTAGCGCGACCCGCGTTTCCTGCGGGGTGACATTGATCAAAATTTCTTCGTTCATGTCGGCTTCAGAAGTCGACGCGCGCTTGACGCAGCAGCGCAGCCGTCTCAAATAGGGGCAGACCCATGATACCCGAATAGGACCCTTCGATCCGCTCGATGAACTCGGCTGCGCGGCCCTGGATGCCATAGCCGCCGGCTTTACCGAGCGGCTCCCCCGTCATCGCATAGCGCGTCAGCGCGGCGAGCGGGGCCCTGGCGAATCGCACGGTCGAGCTCGATAGCGCCGGCGGCAGCAGCGCGCCGTCGGCGTCGACGACGGTGACTGCCGTCAAAACCTCATGTTCGCGTCCGGCGAGGCGAGCGAGCATTTGCACCGCATGCTCGACGTCGTTCGGCTTGCCGAGGATCGCATTGTCGATCGTCACGGTCGTATCGGCGACGAGAATCGGTGCCGGTGCGTGAGCGCCCGCCACGAGTCGTGCGCGGGCCGCGTGGGCTTTTGCGGCGCAGACGCGCCGCACGTAGTCCTGGGCCGATTCGTCGGCCAACTCGGCCTCGAGTGCTTCGGCATCTTCGTCCGGTCGCGGCAGCAATGGCTCGGCCTGCACGCCCAGTTGTGCGAGCAATGCTTGCCGGCGAGGGCTTTGCGAAGCGAGATAGACGTACGGGTAAGACGGGCGGGTAGTCGGCAGCGGCATGTGTCCTTCGTTCTCGTTGGGCGTAGGCGCCGCGGTCACGAGGACGGACGCCGCATCAGACGCGATGATAGGGGTGATTCTGCGTGATGCTCCACGCGCGGTAAAGCTGTTCCGCGAGCAGCACGCGGACCATGCCGTGCGGCAGCGTCAAGCTCGAGATGCGCAGCAGCAGTTCCGCGCGGGCCTTCAGTTCCGGATCTAGGCCGTCTGCGCCGCCGATCACGAAGGCAAGATCGCGACCCTCGCGCTGCCAATCGGGCAGCGCGCCCGCCAGTTGCAGGGTCGTCCAGTCGCGGCCGCGCTCGTCGAGCGCTACTACACGCGCCGACTTCGGCAACGCGGCCTCGATGCGCTGGCGCTCAGCCGCCATCACGCTTTGCGCCGAACGACCGCCTGTCCTGGGCTCGGGCTTGATCTCGCGCAGTTCGATGCGTAGCTCGGGCGGCATTCGCTTCGCGTACTCGTCGAAGCCGGTCGAGATCCAGTCGGGCATCTTATGGCCGACGGCCAAGATATGGAGTTTCATTTGAGCCTACCGTCTCCGGGGGCGCGTCGGGCGACCCGCAGCGGCTACTTGGCGCTGCTTTTGCGCGCCGGGCTCTTGCGGGCGACGCTCTTGCGAGCGGCACTTTTGCGTGCCGGTTGCGCGGAGGACGCGGGCTCGGCGGCCTCGGCCGCCTCTTCGTCCTCATCCTCCGGCTCGCTCGCATGCGCACCCGAGAACCCGCTCGTGCTCGTCAGCTTCACGCGCACGGGCTTGTCGCCCCAGATTTCTTCCAGGTTGTAATACTGGCGCAGCGCGGGCTGCAGGATATGGACGATGGCGTCGCCGCAGTCGACGAGCACCCATTCGCCGATATCCTCGCCCTCGGTGCTGATGATCTCGCCGCCGGCTTCCTTCACTTTTTCACGCACGCTCGAGGCGAGTGCCTTGGTTTGCCGGTTCGAGCTACCGCTCGCGACGACGACGCGGTCGAACAGCGCCGTGAGATGGGTCGTATTGAAGACTCGGATGTCTTGCGCTTTGACGTCTTCGAGACCGTCTACGATTGCGCGCTGCAGGGTGCGGATGTCCATGATTAGGGATGGTACAAGTGATGTTGAAGGATGTAGTCCCAGACGGCCGCTGGAATCGGTTCGGGCGCCGGCCCGCGCTCGGCGCCCCGCACCGGTGCCGGACCTGCGTGCGTGGCCTCGTGCGCCAGTTTTTCTTTCAGATGCGCGCGAATATCGGTGGCCGAGACATCGAGCGCGAGGGTGTCGTCGATGAGCAGATGCCCCGCTTGTGTGCCGCGCAGCGCTTGCGCGTCGGCTCGGCGCGGGCCGAGTTCCTTCGCGAGCGCGGGCGATAGGCTCGATAGATCGAAACCCGGCCGCGTGGCGGCGCAGACGTGCGCAAACTCGAACAGTCGCTGCCAATCACGCCAGGTATCGAGCTGGAGGAGCTGGTCGGCCCCGATGAGCAGGGCGAGCGACGCGTCCTGGCCTTCGCGCGCGCGCCAGCGCGCCAGCGTCTCGACGGTGTAGGTCGGCCCGCCGCGCTCGATTTCATCCGTCGCCACCGTGACGGCGACACCGGGCAATACGAGCGAGGCGGCCGCCGCGCGCGTCATCGCCAACCGATGCTCCGCCGCCGAAACGCCCGTCTTCTGATAAGGCTGTCCGGCCGGCAGCAGTACGAGTTCCGTCAACGCTAGCTGATCGGCGAATCGGCGCGCGAGCGCGAGATGCCCGTTATGAATCGGATCGAACGTGCCGCCAAGCAGGCCAATGCGGTGCGGCAGCATCGGCCGCGCATCGGGCGAAGTGCAAGACGGGGCGGGGGCGGTCGATTTCAGGTGTCGTTCCTCGTCGATGGCTGAGTGGGCATCACACCCAATCGCGCGGCGTCAGAAAATCGGTGTAAAGCCGCGCTTCGGGCGTGCCCGGTTCCGGCTGCCAGTCGTAGCGCCAATTCGCGCCAGGCGGCATCGACAGCAGTATCGACTCGGTGCGCCCGCCGCTTTGCAGCCCGAACAGTGTGCCACGGTCGTAGACCAGATTAAACTCGACGTAGCGGCCACGCCGATAACCTTGGAATGCACGCTCGCGTTCGCCGTACGGCGTATCGCGCCGTCTCTCGAGCAGCGGCAGATAAGCGTCGATGAAGGCGTCGCCGACGCTTCTGACCATGGCGAACGACCGCTCGAAGCCGAGTTCGTCGAAATCGTCGAAGAAGATACCGCCTACGCCCCGCGTCTCGTTGCGGTGTTTGAGGAAAAAGTAGTCGTCGCACCAGCGTTTGAAGCGCGGGTACAGATCGGCGCCGAACGGCGCCAGCGCATCGCGGCAAACGCCATGAAAATGCGCCGCGTCTTCTTCGAAGCCGTAGTAGGGCGTCAAGTCCATGCCCCCGCCGAACCAGAACACGGGTGCCTCGCCTTCTTTCGTCGCTGCGAGCATGCGCACGTTCATGTGGGCGGTGGGGCAGTAAGGGTTGCGCGGGTGCATGACCAGCGAAACCCCCATTGCTTCAAAGCCGCGCCCGGCTAACTGCGGCCGCAGCGCGCTCGCCGACGGCGGCAGTTTATCGCCCGCTACGTCGGAGAAGCCCACGCCGCCGCGTTCGATCAAGGCGCCTTCCTCGAGCATGCGCGTGACGCCGCCGCCACGCAGATGCCCGCCGGCAGGCCGCTCCCAAGCGTCGGAGCCGAACGGCTTGCCGTCGAGCGCGCCCAGCGCATCGACGATGCGCGTTTGCAGCCCTTGCAAGTAGCTGCGCACGGAGGAAACGTCATAGGTCGTGTCAGGCATGATGTCGCGCAAACGAAGAGGGCGAGGGGCCGGGCCGCGAGTGGCCCGGGACGTGAGGACGCGCGCAAGGCGCTTGCGCGACCGGCGTAACGCGAACGGTCAGTGCTTGCGGTTCAAGGCGCGGTAGCCGATGTCGCGGCGATACTGCATGCCGTCGAACGAAATCTGATTGATCGCTTCGTACGCGGCCGATTGCGCGCCGCGCACCGAATCCGATAAGCCGACGACGCACAGCACCCGCCCGCCCGCCGTGACGAGCTTGCCGTCCACGAGCGCCGTGCCCGCGTGGAACGTCACGGCGCTGTCGGTCTCGGCCGGGATGCCGTCGATGCGGTCTCCCTTACGCGGCGCATCAGGGTAGTGGTGCGCCGCGAGCACGACGCCGAGCGCCGTGCGGCGATCCCACGCGAGCTCGACGGTATCGAGCGTGCCCGCGATCGCGCTTTCGATCACCTTCGAGAAATCGCCCTTCAGGCGCGCCATGATCGGCTGTGTTTCCGGGTCGCCCATCCGGCAGTTGAACTCGAGCGTCTTCGGATTGCCCTGCGCATCGATCATGAGGCCGGCATAAAGGAAGCCCGTGTAACGGATGCCCTCCTTCTCCATCCCGCGCACCGTGGGCAAGATGATTTCGCGCATCACGCGCGCGTGCAGTTGCGGCGTCACGATGGGGGCCGGCGAATAAGCGCCCATGCCTCCCGTGTTCGGGCCTTGATCGCCGTCGAGCAAGCGCTTGTGATCTTGGCTCGAGGCAAGCGGCAGCACATGCTTGCCGTCGACCATGACGATGAAGCTCGCTTCTTCGCCCGACAGGAACGCTTCGATGACCACGCGCGCGCCGGCATCGCCGAGCTTGTTATCGGCCAGCATCATGTCGACGGCGGCATGCGCCTCGTCGGCCGTCGCGGCGACGACCACGCCCTTGCCGGCGGCCAAGCCGTCCGCCTTGACGACGATCGGTGCGCCGCGACGCTCGATGTAGGCGTGCGCGGCGGCGGCATCGGAAAACGTTTCGGACTCGGCCGTCGGAATGCCGTGACGCTTCATGAACGCCTTGGCGAAATCCTTCGAGCTTTCGAGTTGCGCGGCTTCCTTCGTGGGGCCGAACACCTTCAGGCCGCGCTGACGAAAGAGATTGACGATGCCCCCGGCGAGCGGTGCCTCGGGGCCCACGACGGTCAGCGCGATCTGCTCTTTTTCGGCGAAATCGGCGAGCGCATGGAGATCGGCGATGGGGACGTTGCGCAGGCGCTCGTCCTGCGCCGTCCCGCCGTTGCCGGGCGCGACATAGACGAGTTGCACGCGCGGCGACTGCGCGAGCTTCCACGCGAGCGCATGCTCGCGGCCACCGGAGCCGACGACGAGTAGTTTCATGTGGTCGGTTCCTTACTCATCGGCGATCGAGGCGTTCGTATAGACCTCTTGCACATCGTCGAGGTTTTCGAGCGCATCGAGCAGCTTTTGCATCTTCACAGCGTCTTCACCCGCGAATTCGATTTCCGTTTGCGGCTTCATCGTGACTTCGGCGAGTTCGGCCTTGAAGCCGGCCGCTTCGAGCGCTTCCTTGACCTTCGCGAAATCGTTCGGCGCGCACAGGACTTCGATGCTTTCGTCGTCGTTCGTCAAGACGTCGTTCGCGCCCGCTTCGAGCGCCGCTTCCATGAGCTTGTCCTCGGGCGTGCCCGGGGCGAACAGGAATTGGCCGACGTGATCGAACAGGAACGAAACCGAGCCGTCCGTGCCCATGTTGCCGCCGAACTTCGAGAACGCATGGCGCACTTCCGCGACGGTACGCGTGCGGTTATCGGTCATCGTGTCGACGATGACGGCCGCACCGCCGATTCCGTAGCCCTCGTAGCGGATTTCCTCGTAGCTCGCGCCGTCGACACCGCCCACGCCGCGCTGGATCGCACGGTTGACGTTGTCCTTCGGCATATTGGCGTCGTACGCCTTTTCGACGGCGAGCCGCAAGCGCGGATTCGAGTCGATTTCGCCGCCGCCCATGCGGGCCGCGACCTGAATTTCCTTGATGAGGCGTGTCCAGACCTTGCCGCGCTTGGCGTCTGCGGCGGCTTTCTTATGTTTGATGTTGGCCCATTTGGAATGACCAGCCATACGTTTCTCCGTGGCGCGTGCCCATCTTGCACACGCATGATGCGATTTTGTCGATTGCGAATCGTGTGAACCGGGCGCGTGCTGCCGGCGGTTCGGGTGTCGGGCGGCGTTTCTTCGTGAATGCGGCTGCAATGCGCGTAGGCGGGCCGTCCGAAGAGCAGACGGCGATTTTACCATGGCGCGACGGCAGGGGCGGCAGCGCCGGGCCGCCGCTTGCGCTCCCGCGGCGGGCTCGGCCCCCGTCAGGCCGACTAGGCGAAGGGGGTCGCGGAAGCCGGTGCGCTCGGCACGCGCGGCGCGTCCTGCGCATTTCCTGCGAGCAAGGTGCCGAAGGCCTCGGCGGCGAGCGGCCTGCCCAGCAGATAGCCCTGCATTTCGTCGCAGTTCATCGCCTGCAGCTTCTCGTGCTGCGATGCGGTTTCGACGCCCTCGGCCACGACGGCCATGCCGAGCGAGTGGGCGAGCGTGATGATCGCCGAGACGATCGCCGTGCCTTCATCGCTGTGCGAGTCGAGTCCGTCGACGAAGAAGCGGTCGATCTTCAACTGTCGCACGCGGAAGCGCTGGAGGTAGGCGAGGCTAGAGTAGCCCGTCCCGAAATCGTCGATGGCCACCTCGAAGCCGCTCCTCTGAAAGGCATGCACCATCTCGGCTGTTCGGCGCACGTCCTGCATGGCCGCGGTTTCCGTGATTTCGAACATGATCCGGTCGCCGTTCGCACCTTCTTGGTAGACGATCTCCGTGACTTTCGCGAGCAGGTCCGGTTGCGCGAGTTGGCGCGGCGACAAGTTGATCGCGATCTTCACGGGGCGCAGGCCCTGCATGCGCCAGCGGCGAATCTGCCGGCACGCCTCGCGCACGACCCAATAGCCGATCGGGACGATCTGCCCGTTGCGCTCGGCGATCGAAATGAATTCGGTGGGGGCGAGCAGCCCGAGTGTCGGGTGATTGAGCCGCAGCAGGGCCTCCGCACCGGCGAGCGCATTGTCCCGAGTGTAGAACTTCGGCTGGAAGTGCAGCGAGAAGTAACCTTTGTCGAGCGCCTCGTGCAGCGCGTGCTGAATCAGCAGCGTGCGCGTCGCTTCGTCGCTCATGTCCGACTCGAACAGGCGCCACGTGCCGCGTCCCGCACGCTTGGCGGCGTACATGGCGGCATCGGCGTTCCTGAGCAACGTTTCGACGGTCTCGCCGTCGCTGGGGAACCGGGCGATCCCGATGCTCGGCGCGACCTGCAACGGCTGCGCGTCCACCCAGATGCTCTCGCGCATGCGCAAGAGCACGGCTTCGGCGGCACGCCGCGCGTCCTCGGGCAGCTCGACGTGCCGCACGAGCATGACGAATTCGTCGCCGCCCAGCCGTGCCACGGTATCGCCTTCGTTCGCGCAATCGGTCAGGCGCTGAGCGAACGCCTTGAGCACCTCGTCGCCAACCGTATGTCCGAGCGAATCGTTGATCGTCTTGAAGCCGTCCAAATCCATGAACAACACGGCAAACGGGGCCTTGCCGAGCTTGCCCGAATCGATCGCTTGTTCGATGCGCTCGGTTAGCGTGCGGCGGTTCGGCAGATTGGTGAGGGCGTCGAATGCCGCCATGTGCACGATGCGCCCGTTCAATTGCGAAACGGAGCGCATCAGCGCCGCCGTGCGCGCGTCGAAGCGCGAGAGCATCAGTGTCCCGATCAAGATGGCCAGCGTAAAGATCGTGATGGTCGTGCCGAGCCATTGCAGGTCAACCCCGTCGGCAGCGCCGCAGATCGATCCCGGCGCGACGTTCGCGGCCGCGTTGGCCGTGTAGTGCATGCCGGTGATCGCGACGCCCATGACCAGCGAGGCGGCGCCTCGCTTGACGAGCACCCGCCGCTGATCTTCGGCGCGCAATTCGTGGGCGATGAAGAGCGCCGCGCCCGATGCGGCGATCGCAATGACGATCGACGCTGCTAAGAGCCCGGGATCGTATTGGATGGGCGGCTGCATGCGCATTGCCGCATCGCCCGTGTAGTGCATGCCCGCAATGCCAAGGCCCATGAGGATGGCCGCGGCGCCCAGGCGCTTGCCGTCGAGCGCGGCATGAGCGATGACGCTCAGCGCGAAATAAGAGACCAAGATCGCGATCAGCAGCGAGCCGGCCGTGATCTTGACGTCGTAACCGACGGGAATCGGCAGGGTATACGCGATCACCCCGATAAAATGCATCGACCAGATGCCGACGCCCATCGCCACCGCGCCGCCTGCGAGCCAGGCATGGCGCTGGCGGCGATGGGCCGCCGAAGCGATGCGCCCGGAAAGGTCAAGCGCCGTGAAGGAGGCGAGCGTCGCGACTGCGAGCGACAGCCCGACGACCCAAAAGTTATACGTGCCGTGCATGGCGGACTCGTGGTGGCGCGGATGGATACGGATCGTTTATCGGCGCGCCATTCGTTTTAATGAATGGTGCCCCGTTTAATTGGGCGCGCTGATTGCTTATCGGCGGCTATCAGTTCTTCGTGCCGAACAGCCGATCGCCGGCATCGCCCAGCCCCGGCACGATATACGCATGTTCGTTCAGATGCGAGTCCAGGGAGGCCACGTACAGTTTGACGTCGGGATGCGCGTCCTGAAAAACCTGGACCCCCTCGGGCGCCGCGACCAGCGCGACAAAAGAGATGTGCGCCCCCGCCACGCCGCGCCGCTTGAGCACGTCGACGGCGTGAACGGCCGAATAGCCGGTCGCGACCATCGGATCGCACAGGATAAACGTGCGGTCCTCCAGATCGGGTAGGCGCACGAGGTATTCGACTGGGCGATGCTCGGCGTCGCGATAGACGCCGATGTGGCCGACCCGCGCCGACGGAATCAATTCCAGCAAACCGTCCGACATGCCGATGCCCGCGCGCAGCACGGGCACGACCGCCAGTTTTCTGCCGGCGATCACCGGCGCTTCGACCTCCACGAGCGGCGTCTCGACGCGCCGAGTCGTGATCGGCAGATCCCGCGTGATCTCGTAGCCCATCAACAGCGTGATCTCCCGCAGCAGCTCGCGGAACGTGCGCGTCGATGTGTCCTTGTCGCGCATGTGGGTGAGCTTGTGTTGAATCAGCGGATGATTGAGGATGAACAGATTCGGGAAACGGCTGTCTTGTTTCATGGGGCAGACGCGGGGCGGCGCCGATCGAGTGGGGTTTGCGCAAGTTTACCGAAAGACGCGTGCTTCCCCGGTTTTTTATCGCGACGGGGCACCGCTGGCCGTGCGCGCTGCGACGTTCGGCGCGGTCGCGGCGATTCTTCTACAATCGCCCCCATCGCGCATCCGGTTTAGGAACACACGCATGGATATGGGAATCGCAGGACGCACCGCGCTCGTCTGCGCGGCCAGCAAGGGACTCGGCCGCGGCTGCGCCGCGGCGCTCGCCTCCGAGGGCGTCGAGCTCGTCATCGTAGCGCGGACGCAGGCGACGCTCGAGGCCACCGCGGCCGATATCCGCGCCAAGACCGGCGTCTCGGTCCGGACCGTGGCGTGCGACATTACCACGCCTGAGGGCCGCGCGGCCGCGTTGGCGGCCTGTCCCGCGCCCGACATCCTGATCAACAACGCCGGCGGCCCGCCGCCCGGCGATTTTCGCAAGTTCACGCACGAGGATTGGATCCGTGCGCTCGAAGCGAACATGCTCACTCCGATTGCGCTGCTGCAGGCGACGATCGACGGCATGATCGCGCGCGGCTTCGGCCGCATCGTCAATATCACGAGCTCGGCCGTGAAGGCGCCGATCGACGTGCTGGGCCTCTCGAACGGAGCACGCTCGGGGCTCACGGGTTTCGTCGCGGGCGTTGCGCGCAAGGTGGCGCAGCACAACGTGACGATCAACAACCTGCTGCCGGGCCTGTTCGATACCGATCGCATTGCTGCCACGCTGAGCGCGCAGGCTCAAGCGAAAGGGATCAGCGTCGACGAGGCGCGGCGCGAGCGTGCCGCCGGCATTCCCGCGCAGCGGCTCGGGCAGCCCGAAGAGTTCGGCAAGGCGTGCGCTTTCCTGTGCAGCGCGCACGCGAGCTACATTACGGGCCAGAACTGGCTCATCGACGGCGGTGCTTATCCCGGTACGTTTTGAGCATCGAGCCTCGCTCCAATCGATCATCGCCGCTCGAGTCGAGCGCCGGTCTTTTTACTTTGAGTTGAAACACGAAGGAGTTGCGTCATGACCCCCTGCGTTGCGCTGATCGCGCACGATCACAAGAAAGACGACATCGTCGCCCTGGCCGGCGAGTACGCGCCGACATTGCGCCACTGCAATCTGATTGCGACGGGCACGACCGGGGGGCGCATCGCCGACACGCATGGGCTCACGATCGTGCGCATGCTCTCCGGGCCCTACGGAGGCGACTTGCAGATCGGGGCGATGCTCGCCGAAGGGAAGGTGGACCTCGTCATTTTCCTGCGCGACCCGATGACGCCGCAGCCGCACGAACCGGATATCAACGCGCTCGTGCGCGCTTGCGACGTTCACGACGTGCCCTGCGCGACCAACCTCGCCACTGCGCGCATGCTGCTCGATACGCTAGCGATGCGCACGGCGGCGGCTGCGTGAAGCGGCGGGCAGCAAGGTCTGCCCCTGCGAACGGTGTTCGCAGCGATAAACAGGCATCGAGCGGCGGCAGTCGCCGCTGCCGGCGAGAATCGGACCATCGAGCCCAGCGCTCGGAAAGGAGAACGGTATGGTGAAGGCTATTCGAATCGACCGCACGGGCGGCCCGGAAGTCATGCAGTGGGTCGACGTCGAAGTGGGGGCGCCGGGCGCGGGCCAAGTCCGCATCAAGCAGCATGCGGTGGGACTCAACTACATCGACGTCTATTTCCGTACGGGACAGTACCCGCTGCCGTTGCCGGCGGGGCTCGGGATGGAAGCGGCCGGCGTCGTGACCGAAGTGGGCACGGGGGTGGCGCACTTGAAAGCCGGCGATCGCGTCGCCTACGTCGCACGGCCGCCTGGCGCGTATGCCGAGGAGCGTGTGCTTTCCGCGGACATGCTCGTCAAGCTGCCCGACGCGATCGGATTCGACGAGGCCGCTTCGGCGATGCTGCAAGGCCTGACCGCGCAATACCTGCTGCGCCGCACATACCGTATCGAGCGGGGCCAGACGATTCTCATTCACGCGGCGGCCGGCGGTGTGGGCCTGTTCGTCTGCCAATGGGCCAAGGCGCTTGGAGCGACGGTGATCGGTACAGTCGGCTCGGACCAAAAGGCCGAGCTCGCGAAGGCGCACGGCTGCGACTACCCGATCGTCTATACGCGCGAGAACTTCACCGAGCGCGTGAAGGAGATTACGCAAGGGGCCGGCGTGCCGGTCGTCTACGATTCGATCGGCAAGGACACCTACAAGGGCTCGCTCGATTGCTTGGCGCCGCTGGGTTACTTCGTCAGCTTCGGCAGTGCGTCCGGCCCGTTGCCTCCCATCGACGCCGCCGAGCTATCGAACCGCGGGTCTCTCTTTTTCACGCGGCCCACGCTCTTTAGCTATATGGCCAAGCGCGAATGGCTCGACGAGATGGCGGCGGAACTGTTCGACGTCATCTCCTCGGGCAAGGTGAAAACGAATGTGCGTCAGCGCTATGCACTCAAGGACGTGAGCGAGGCCCATCGCGCGCTCGAAGGGCGCAAGACGACAGGCTCGACGGTGCTCATTCCTTAATCTGTGCGACGGTGCGGCGCCCCGGGCGTTGCGAGCCGGTTGCGCGAAAGACGGCGCCGCGTCTGTCTATAATGGGACATGAGCGCGCACCGCGAGCGTGCGCGCGGCGTGCGAGCCCCGCGCAACGGCGCGGCGCGCGGCGTCAGTCGCCATCGACGCGGGAGGGGCAATGCTCGACGCACTTTCGCTTGGCGCGGGCCTGTCATGGGCCAGCGGCTTGCGCCTTTATTTGACCGTTTTCCTCGTCGGCGTCTTTGCCAGGCTCGGTATCGTTCATCTGCCCGATACGCTGTCGGCGCTTGCCTCGGGCTGGGTCATCGGCGTGGCAGCCGTGCTGGCCGTGGCCGAATTTTTGGCTGATCGCATTCCCGCTTTCGATTCGCTCTGGGATGCGATTCACACGTTCATTCGTCTCCCGGCGGGCGCGCTGCTCGCCGCGGGTTCGGTCGGCCACGCGGATCCTGCGCTGCTCACCGTCGCCGCGCTTGCCGGCGGCGCGCTCGCCGGCTCCGCACATCTAACCAAAGCCGGCACGCGTGCGCTCATCAATTTGTCGCCCGAGCCATTCTCGAACTGGATCGCCTCTTCGATGGAAGATGTGCTCGTTTGCGTCGGTCTCGCGCTCGCGCTATTCGTGCCGTTCGTCTTTCTCCTGTTGATGGCCGGCTTTCTCGCGTTCGCGAGTTGGGCGCTGCCGCGTCTATGGCGCGGTGTGCAAGGTGGGTTCCGCGGGATGGCGGCTCACATGGTTTCGCGCCTGGGCTCCATCGGGGGCAAGCGCGATTGAGCCAAGCGCCCACGGTTGAGCCGCGCCCGCCGGCGAGCCGTCTCGGGCTCGTGCGGCAGGCTGCCCGCATGACCGCGCGCGATTGGCGCGCGGGCGAGCTGACGATGCTGATTGTCGCGCTCGTGCTGGCCGTCGCGGCGCTCGCGAGCGTCGGCTTTCTCGCCGATCGCTTGCAGCAGGGGCTAGAGCGCGATGCGCGACGCATGATCGCGGCCGATTTCGTGGTGCGCGCCGATCATCCCATCGCGACCGCATTCTTCGACGAAGCACATACGCTCGGACTGCGCACTGCCACGACGGCGATCTTCCCGAGCATGGTGGCGCGCCCGAGCGGGTCCGGTGCGGCTGACGGGGGCCTTCCCAACGCCCGCCTGGCCGCGGTGAAGGCCGTCTCGCAGGCTTATCCGCTGCGCGGTGCGCTGCGGATCGCCACGGCGCCGAACGCGCCCGACCGGCGCGCCGACGGCATTCCCGCGCACGGCACGGTCTGGGTCGATGCGCAACTGCTCGAGGCGCTGCATGCGCGCGTCGGCGATCCCGTCCAGCTCGGCGATCGCCGCTTTACCATCGGCGCCGTTATCACGCGCGAGCTCGATCGCGGTTTTGCCTTCATCAACTTCTCCCCGCGGCTCATGCTGCGAGCCGACGAGCTCGCCTCGACGGGGTTGATCGGCTATGGCAGCCGCGCGACGTATCGGCTGCTCGTCGCGGGGGACGACGCGGCCGTCGCGCGCTTCGCGGCGTTCGCGCACGAGCGCGTCGACGGCGGCAAGCTGCGCGGCGTTGCGCTGGAATCGCTGAGCGAGGGCCAGCCGCAAGTGCGCGAGACGCTCGATCGGGCAGGCCATTTTCTGCGGCTCGTCGCGCTGCTCACGGCGTTGCTCGCTGCGGTGGCCATCGCCATGGCCGCGCATCGCTATACGCGGCGCCACCTCGATGGTTGCGCCGTCATGCGCTGCCTCGGCCTCGGCGAGCGCGAACTGCGCACGCTGGTCGCACTCGAGTTTGCCTTCGTGGGCTTGACGGGCGGGGCGATCGGCGCGGCGCTGGGCTATGCGGGGCACTTTGCCTTGCTCGCCTGGCTCGGCCCGTTGATTGGCGTCGCGCTGCCGCAGCCCAGCCCGCTGCCCGGGGTCGAAGGCATCGCCGCGGGGCTCGTGCTCCTGCTCGGTTTCTGCCTGCCGCCGCTGCTGCCGCTCACCCGGGTGCCGCCGCTGCGCGTGCTGCGGCGCGAGTGGGACAGCGAAGCACATGCGGCCTGGTGGGCCTATGCCGTCGGAATCGCGTTGTTCGGCGCGTTGCTCGTGCTCGCGGCCGGCGAACTGAAGCTCGGCCTTATCGTCGCGGGCGGCTTCGCGCTCGGCCTCGTGCTCTTCGCGGCCGTGGCACGGGGGGCACTCTGGCTCTGCGCCCGCATCGCACGCAGCGAGGGCGGGCGGCGCATCGCCGCGGCCGTCGGCTGGCGCTACGCGCTGGCCTCGCTCGAGCGGCGCGGGTGGGTCAGTGCGCTGCAGATCACTGCGCTCGCGATCGGCCTCATGTGTCTGCTGCTGATCGCGATGACGCGCAACGATCTCGTGGCCGGATGGCGCAAATCGACGCCGCCCGATGCGCCCAACGAGTTCCTGATCGACATCCAGCCCGACGAGCGCCAGGCTGTCGTCGACTATCTGCGTGCGCACGGCGTCGAGAACGTGACGCTCGAGCCGATGGTGCGCGGCCGGCTCGTATCTATCGACGGCAAACGTGTCGTACCCGAACAGTACAAGAGCGAGGACGCTCGGCGTCTCGTCGATCGAGAGTTCAACCTGTCGTATCGGAGTGTGCTGCCCGAGGACAACCGCATCGTTGTCGGCAAATGGTACGGCAGCACGACACGCCCGGAGATTTCGATCGAAGCGGGCCTGGCCAAGCTGATCGGCGTCAAAGTCGGCGACGTGCTGCGCTTTGACGTGACGGGCATCGACGTTCAAGCGCCGATCACGAGCGTGCGCAAGCTCGACTGGGGGACGTTCAAGGTAAACTTCTTCGTGCTGATGCCGCCGGCTGCGCTCGAAGGCATGCCGGCGATGTTCATCACGAGCTTCTATTTGCCGGCCGAGCGGCGAGCGGCACTGGACGGCTTGATCGCCGCTCATCCGAACATCACGGCCATCGACACGACGCCTATCCTGGCTCAAGTGCAGCACGTGCTCGAACAGGTGATCGGCGCCGTTCAGTTCCTGTTCGCGTTCACGCTAGCGGCGGGCTTGCTCGTGCTTTACTCCGCGCTCGCCGGCACGCGCGACGAGCGCGTGCGAGAATCGGCGTTGTTGCGCGCGCTCGGCGCTTCGCATCGTCAACTGCGCTCGGTGCATGCGGCCGAGTTTGCTGTCGTGGGCGCGCTGGCGGGGCTGATGGCCGCCGTGGGGGCGCAGGCGCTGGGCGCCGTGCTGGCCACACGCGTGTTCAATTTTTACCTCGATTTCGACCCGTGGCTGCTGCCCGCCGGCGTGGCGGCGGGTATCGCTTGCGCGGGCGTCGGCGGGTGGCTGGCCTTGCGGCGCGTACTGCGGCGCCCGGCGGCGCAATCGCTGCGCGATGCGTGAGCGCGCCGGCTGGGTAGCGCATCCGCACGCGGCGTATCGCGATGCAGTTGCGATGTGTCGCATGCGACGTTTTTATTTTCGGAAGTATCGACTTCGATTGCTTTATTCCTTCGATTAACCCTTCGATTGGCTGTATGACCGATTCGACCGACGACGACGCGCAGGCCGGCGAGCCGAGCGCATTTCTCCTGGTAGGTGGCGAAGCGCGTGTGCGCGAACTCGTCGACCGCTTCTACGATCTCATGGATCTCGAGCCCGAATTCGCGGGCATTCGCGCGTTGCACCCCGCTTCGCTCGACGGCTCGCGCGATAAGCTGTTTTGGTTCTTGTGCGGCTGGCTCGGCGGCCCGGACCATTACATCGAGCGCTTCGGCCATCCGCGGCTGCGCGCCCGCCATCTGCCGTTCGCGATCGCTTCATCCGAGCGCGACCAATGGGTGCGGTGCATGGCCTGGGCCATGGAGGACAGCGGGTTGCCGCAGGCACTGCGCGAGCGCCTTCTCGCATCGTTCTTCGATACGGCCGATTGGATGCGCAACCGTCCCGGTTGACCGACCGGTACAGTGCTGCCTCGATTTGAGCCGGCACGGGCTGTTCGGGCCGGGCGATCGGTTCTCATAATGCCTCTCCGGCCGCCGCCCGAGACGCGAACCTGGGTCGTTTTCGTCCCAGCGAAGCATGCAGTCCGCCACGGCGCACGACCGACTGAGGAGGAATCCGCCCGATGACGACACAAGCCCTTTTCCGCGACGATGCCTACTTGACGCGCTGTGATGCGACGATCGCGGCGGTCGTCCCCGATGGCATCTTGCTCGATCGAACCGTGTTCTATCCGCTCGGCGGCGGTCAGGCCGGCGACGCGGGCACGCTCACGCTGGCCGACGGGACCCGCATCGCCATTGCCGATACGCGCAAAGCCAAGTTCGAAGGGGCGAGCCCCGACGATGCGCTGCACGTGCCGGCCCCCGGACAGGAGGCTCAGATTGGGCGCTTGCAGGCCGGAGTCGGGGCCACGGCCGAAATCGATTGGACGCGCCGCTATCGGCATATGCGGTTGCACACGGCG
>Ga0207705_10000875_pt1 | contig 24669 bp, 24 predicted proteins | sample KBSC13metaG_FD_184314 | JGI IMG/M metagenome (GOLD analysis project Ga0207705, IMG submission 184314) | Corn rhizosphere microbial communities from Kellogg Biological Station, Michigan, USA - KBS C1-3 metaG (SPAdes) (version 2) | ecosystem: Host-associated > Plants > Roots > Rhizosphere > Soil ... | reverse complement strand
AGGCTCGACCGCGCTCTATCTATTCGCCAAGACCCCGGGCCAGACCAGCATCTACGCCACCGACAAATCGGGAGCCGTCATCTGGTCGACCGATGTTCGTGTCGGCAACAACCTCACCGGCGTCGGCGCGATGCTGCGCGCGGCAATGCCCGATGCGGACATCGTCGCGACTCCGGTCAGCGGCATGGTACTGCTCACCGGGACCGTCGGCGACGCGAAGGATATCGAAGAAGCCGAACGCCTCACCATAGCCTTCGCGGGCGGCGTCCAGGTGCTCAACCGGCTCAAGACTGTTGCCCCGCAGCAGGTCAATCTTCAGGTCAAGATCGCAGAAGTTAACCGCGATTTCGTCAAGACACTCGGCGTCAATCTGCTCACCCGCGATACGGGCGGTGGCTTCAGCTTCGGCATCGCGCAGGGCCGCAACTTCGGATCGATCACCAATCCGGACATTTCGAAGCTGCCGACCGTACCATTCCCCGGGCCGAACGGATCGACGATAAACCTGCCGTTCAGGCCGACCGGAATCGATGCGCAGGGCCAGGTCACCGGCACATTCCTCGATCCGGCTAATCCGGGCACGCTCTTCAATCTGGACAAGCTCGGCCAGGGCGCGGGCAAGACCGCGCTTGCGCTGGCGGGCCGTCTGTTCGGAATGGATATCGCCTCTGCGATCGATGCGGCGGAGACGGACGGGCTCGTCACGATGCTCGCCGAACCCAACCTGACCGCACTTTCGGGCGAAACCGCCAGTTTCCTCGCCGGTGGCGAAATCCCGATCCCGATCGCGCAGGGCCTCAATCAGGTTTCGGTCGAATTCAAGCAATATGGCGTCAGCCTGGCGTTCACGCCGACCGTGCTGAGCAGCGGCCGAATCGCGCTGCGCGTCCGGCCCGAAGTGTCGCAGCTGTCCAGCGCCGGCGCTGTAACGCTCAACGGCTTCTCCGTCCCCGGTCTGACCGTGCGGCGCGCGGAGACGACGGTCGAACTGGGCTCGGGCCAGTCCTTCATGATCGGCGGCCTGCTCAACAACAATGTCGCCAACTCGACCGACAAGGTGCCCGGTATCGGCGCGCTTCCGGTCATCGGCGCGCTGTTCCGGTCGAACACCTTCCGCCGCCAGCAGAGCGAATTGGTGATCATCGTCACCCCTTATCTGGTCAAGCCGGTCGACGCCGGCCAGATCAAATTGCCGACCGATGGCTTCAAGGCGCCCAGCGACGCCGAACGCTGGCTGCTCGGCACGACCTTCAAGGGCGACAGCGGCGCCCGCCGCCCGGGACCGACCGCCGCACCGGGTGCCGCTGCACCGCAAGCCGTTCCGGCCGCCAACGCCCGCGCGGGAGGGAAGTGAGAATGAAGATGACAGGATTTCAGGCCGGCACGTTCATTTTGGGGGTGCTCCTCGCCGCCGGCGCGGCGCAGGCCAAGCATAATTTCGGCGTCGATTCTCCCAATCAGCCGGTCGTCGTAGGCGACCAGGCATCGGTGCCGAATTGCCCCAATTGGCAGTCCGCCGGGCTCGATTCCGCCGCGATCGCCGACACCAATTTTGGCTGCGCGGTGAATTCGAACTTCGCGGCGATGGTCGCCGATCCCAACGATCTTCTCCACGGCAAGTCGGATAGTACAACCGATACGCGCAACGTCTTCCGTGCGATCAAGGCATGGCACGAAGCCGAGCCGACCTCGAAGCTTTGGACCACCACGGTCAAGGAAAGCTCGAAGGGAAGCGGCCAGTGAACGCGCCTTTCCATCATCGTGCCGGCACGCGTGATCCGTTCAGCGCTTTCCTGAGCGATCTCGATGCCGAGGACGTCGTTCGCGCGACCGCCTTGTCCTTCGGCTGGCCGCTCGAGCGGATCCACAATGGCGGCATCCATTATGCGGTGCAGAGCCTTGCGGTGTCGCAGAGCCCCAGCATCCTGCTCGTCGATGTCGGGGAGTCGAGCGATCCGCTCGAAGATATCAACGGTCTCGCCGAAGTGTGCGAGCCGGGCACGATCGTGATCGCCTGCGGGCGTGTGAACGATGTTCGCTTCTATCGCGACCTGCTCGCATCGGGCGTGCACGATTATCTGCTCAAGCCCTTCACCCAGGATCAGCTGCACGAATGCATCGCACAGGCGCAGGCGATTCAGGCCGGCGCGCGCGCGGCTGAAGTCGCGCAGGAAGCGCCCCACCAGATGACCGCGGTGATCGGCGTGCGCGGTGGCGCGGGCAGCTCGACCGTCGCGGTTTCGCTCGCCTGGCTGATGAGTCAGAGCGAGAAGACCACCGCCTTGCTCGATCTCGATGTCCATTTCGGCACCGCCGCGCTCGCGCTGGATCTTGAGCCTGGGCGGGGCCTTACCGACGCGATCGAAAATCCCAGCCGTATCGACGGCCTGTTCATCGAACGCGCCCTGGTGCGTCCCAACGACATGCTCGGCGTGCTGTCGGCCGAAGCCCCGATCAGCCAGCCTTTGACCGGCGACGGCACCGCTTTCCTCCAGCTTCAGGATGAGCTGCGCAGCGCGGTCGTTTGCTCGGTCATCGATCTGCCGCGCCACATGCTGGTGCAGCATCCGGCCTTGCTGCAGGATGTCGCGACCGCGGTGGTCGTCACCGAACTCACGCTCGCCGCCACGCGCGACACGATCCGCATCCTGTCCTGGCTCAAGGTCAATGCACCCGGCACGCGCGTGTTGCTCGTCGCCAACAAGGTGCCGCCCTCCGGTCAGGAAGAGGTGGCGCGCAAGGAATTTGAAGCATCGGTCGAGCGCAAGATCGATATTGTCATTCCGTTCGACGCCAAGCTCGCATCGCAGGCGGCGAAGGTCGGCAAGCCGATCGCGGAGGCGGCCAAGGGCGCCAAGATCGGCCTCGCGCTGATCGAGTTGGTCGAAGCGGTGCTGGGCGAGCAGGACGTCGTCAAGAAGAGCAAATCCCTGCTCGGCCGTCTCAGCGACGTGAAAGCCTTTCTGCCGCGCAAGCGCGCGGCCTCTGCCAGCTGACGTGCTGCAAGTCTTCCTTCTGCTGTTCGGCGGCCTCGCCGTGATCGGCGGGCTGGCGCTTGTCGGTCCTGCCGGCGCGCGCACGCGCAAACGCCGGCTCGAAATGGTCAAAGCCCGCCACAGCGGGGGCGGCAACACCGTCGAAACCCAGCTGCGCCGCATCACCGCGCAGCGCTCGACCAAGCTCGACGAGGCCTTTCACCGGCTGTTGCCCAACCCGGAATTGCTCCGTCGAAGGCTCGAGGCGACCGGCAAAAGCTGGACCCTGGGGCGTTATGCCATGTTCTGCGCCGCCTTCTCGTCGGTTGGTTTCCTGATCCTCACCTTCAAGGGCGTGCCCTTCCTGCTTTCCTTGTTCTTGGGCATCCTGATCGGTGTCGGTCTGCCACACATGCTGGTCGGGCGGATGATCAAGAAGCGCATCAAGAATTTCGTCACCCGCTTCCCCGATGCAATCGAACTGCTCGTGCGCGGCCTGCGGTCGGGCCTGCCCATCTCCGAGACGATCGGGGTGGTCGGCAGCGAGGTGCCGGATCCGGTCGGCAGCGAATTCCGCGGCGTGGCCGATCGCATGCGGATCGGCCGCACCATGGAACAGGCGCTGCAGGAAACCGCGGACCGTCTCAATACGCCCGAATTCCAGTTCTTCGTGATCACGCTCGCAATCCAGCGCGAAACCGGCGGCAATCTTGCCGAGACGCTCGGCAATCTTTCCGACGTGCTGCGCAAGCGCATGCAGATGAAGCTGAAGATCAACGCCATGTCGTCGGAATCGAAGGCGTCGGCTTACATCATCGGTTCGCTGCCGTTCATCGTGTTCGGCATCATCTATTATATGAACAAGGAATATATGGGCGCCTTCTTCACCGATCATCGTCTGATCATGGCGGCGGCGGGCGGCGGCGTGTGGATGGGCATTGGCGTGTTCATCATGGCGAAAATGATCAATTTCGAGATCTGATGATGCCGACGCACATGCCTCTCGGCCTCGATGCCATGACGATCGCCACGATGATGGCGGCGCTCGCGGTCGGCGCGCTGATGGTCGCTATCTATGCGGCGAGCACGGTGCGCGATCCGATGGCGCGTCGCGTCAAGGCACTCAACGAACGTCGTGAACAGCTCAAGGCTGGTATCACTGCCTCCACGCGCAAGCGCTCGCGGCTCAACCAGAGCAGCCGCTCGACCGAACGGATGCGTTCGCTGCTCGGCGGTCTCAAGGTGCTGCAGGACAAACAGCTCAAGGACGCCCAGACCAAGCTGATGCAGGCGGGCATCCGCTCCAAGGACGCCGCGGTCGCCGTGATCTTCGCGCGGATGGCACTGCCGATCCTGATCGGCGGCACCTTCATCTTCGGCGTCTATGTCCTCGGCTGGTTCCCGACCTGGGGCGGTTTCAAACATTATATGCTCGTCGCGGGCTCGCTGTTGCTCAGCTACAAGGCACCCGATCTGTTCGTGAAGAACCGGATCACCAAGCGCACCGCCGCGATCCGCAAAGGCCTGCCCGACGCGCTTGATCTGCTCGTCATCTGCGCCGAAGCGGGCCTCACCGTCGATGCCGCTTTCGGGCGCGTCGCCAGGGAATTGGGCAAGGGTTATCCCGAGCTTGGCGATGAGATGGCGCTGACAGCGATCGAATTGGGTTTCTTGACCGATCGCCGCATTGCCTTTGAAAATCTCGCCCAGCGTATCGATCTGGATTCGGTTCGCGGCGTCGTCACGACGATGATCCAGACCGAGAAATACGGCACGCCGCTCGCCTCCGCGCTGCGCGTCCTGTCGAGCGAATTCCGCCACGCGCGCATGATGAAGGCGGAAGAAAAGGCGGCGCGGCTTCCCGCGATCATGACCGTGCCGCTGATCCTGTTCATTCTGCCGGTGCTGTTCGTCGTGATCCTGGGGCCCGCGGCCTGCTCGATTGCCGACAACATGATGAAGAACTGACACCGACCGGTTGACCGCAGCGCCTCACACGCGCAATTCTCTCCGCTGAAACGAGCAGGGAGAGCGCGACATGCCCGAATTCACCACCAATCAATGGGCGATCCTGTTTCTGGTGTTCGTGCTGGGGTGGCTGCTTGGTCTGATCTCTCGCTCCGGCGGCAAGAAATGGAAGCGCGCTTACGAGGCCGAACGCGACGCCCGCGCCGATGAGCAGGCCGAACTGGAAGCGGCGCGCGCGCGCCTGGCCGAAGTGGAAGCCGCCACACCGGCTGCCGTAGTGCATGAGCCGGTCGTGGCTCCTGTCACGGCTGCGGAGCCGGCGCCGAACGCGGAGACCCTTGACCTCACCCGCGACGACCTTTCGCGGATCCGCGGGATCGGCGCTGCCGGCGAGCGGCGCCTGAATGAGGAAGGCATCTACCGCTATTCCGACATCACCGGCATGTCGCGCGAAGATGAAGTCGCGCTCGAGCAGAGGCTCGGTGCCGACGAAGGCTATATCGAGCAGGAGCAATGGCGCGACCAGGCCGCGATGCTCGAGGCCGGCAAAGCCGACGAGCATCGCGCCACCTTCGGGTAGCACCGGCCCTTCGATCATCGTCATGCCAGCGAAAGCTGGCATCCATCTCCTGTCCGACCCGCAGGATCATCAGCGCGGGAGGCGGCCCCAGCTTCCGTCCGGGCATGGCGCTCCCCACAAAAAAACCCCCTTCCGTAGGGGCGGAAGGGGGTATTTCTGGCGGGAAGGCTCAGAGCCGCCGAAGTCCCGCCCGATTACGCTCCCGGGCGGGATTGAATATTCCTAGCTTCGCAGCGCCGCCTGTGCCGCCGCCAGCCGCGCGATCGGCACGCGATAGGGCGAGGCGGAAACGTAATCGAGGCCTGCGCTCTCGCAGAAAGCGATCGAGGCGGGGTCCCCGCCATGTTCGCCGCAAATGCCGAGCTTGATACCGTTGCGTGTCTTGCGGCCGCGTTCCGCCGCGATCTGGATCAGCTCGCCCACCCCCTCGACGTCGAGGCTGACGAACGGATCCTTGGCGTAAATGCCCTGCTCGACATAGGCGCCCAGAAAACGCGCCGCGTCGTCGCGGCTGACGCCCAGTGCGGTCTGCGTCAGATCGTTGGTGCCGAAGGAGAAGAATTCGCCGACCTCGGCGATCTCGCCCGCCCGCAGCGCGGCGCGCGGCAGCTCGATCATCGTCCCCACCAGATATTCGAGCATCTGGTCTTTCTCGGCAAACACCGCCTTGGCGGTGCGGTCGATCAGTATCTTGATGATTTCCAGCTCGCGCCGGGTGGCGACGAGTGGCACCATCACCTCGGGGATGGGCGCTTCGCCCGTCAGCCGCGCCACATCGCAAGCGGCTTCGAAGATGGCGCGCGCCTGCATCTCGTAGATTTCGGGATAGGTGATCCCCAGCCGGCAGCCGCGATGGCCCAGCATCGGGTTGAATTCATGCAGCTCGGCGGCGCGCCGCTTGAGCTTTTCGAGCGACACGCCGGTCGCCGCGGCGACTTCGGCATATTCCTCATCTTCATGCGGCAGGAATTCGTGCAGCGGCGGATCGAGCAGGCGGATCGTCACCGGCAGGCCCGCCATGATTTCGAAAATCTCGGCAAAGTCCGCGCGCTGCTCGGGCAGCAATTTCTCGAGCGCGGCGCGGCGGCCTTTCTCGTCCTCGGCAAGGATCATCTGGCGGACCGCGGAGATGCGCCCCGCATCGAAGAACATATGTTCGGTGCGGCAAAGCCCGATCCCTTCGGCGCCGAACTGGCGCGCGGTGCGGCAATCGAGCGGCGTCTCGGCATTGGTGCGGACCTTGAGGCGCCGCACCTCGTCCGCCCAAACCATTAACGTGCCGAAATCGCCCGCCAGCTCCGGCTGAACCGTCGCAACCTCGCCCAGCATCACTTCGCCGGTCGACCCATCGAGCGTCAGGATATCGCCCTCGCGCACTTCCTTGCCGCCGACGCGGAACAGCTTCGCCTTCACATCGATCGCCAGGCTGCCGACACCCGACACGCAGGGCCGGCCCATGCCGCGCGCGACCACCGCGGCGTGGCTGGTCATGCCGCCGCGCGCGGTCAATATGCCCTTGGCGGCATGCATGCCGTGAATGTCCTCGGGGCTGGTCTCGACCCGCACCAGGATCACCGCATCGCCCGCGGCGGCGCGCTTCTCGGCGGTGTCGGCGTCGAACACGACCTGGCCCGACGCGGCGCCGGGGGAGGCGGGCAGGCCCTTGGCGATCACATCGCGCGGCGCTTCCGGATCGAGCGTGGGATGCAGCAGCTGGTCGAGCGCCGAAGGATCGACGCGCAATATCGCCTCGTCCTGCGTGATCAGCCCCTCGGCCGCCATATCGACCGCGATCTTGAGCGCGGCCTTGGCGGTGCGCTTGCCCGATCGCGTCTGCAGCATCCAGAGCTTGCCCTGCTGCACCGTGAATTCGATGTCCTGCATGTCGCGATAATGCGTTTCCAGCAGGTCGAATACGCGTGCCAGCTCGGCATAGGTTTCCGGCAGCGCCTCTTCCATCGACGCCGCCTTGGCGCCGGCGCGTTCGCGCGCGGCCTTGGTCAGATATTGCGGCGTGCGGATGCCCGCGACGACATCCTCGCCCTGCGCGTTGATCAGGAACTCGCCATAATATGCGCGCTCGCCGGTCGAGGGATCGCGCGTGAAGGCGACGCCCGTGGCCGACGTGTCGCCCATATTGCCGAACACCATCGCCTGGACGTTGACCGCGGTGCCCCAGTCGCCCGGAATGTCATGCAGGCGGCGATAGACCTTGGCGCGATCCGACTGCCACGATCCGAACACCGCGCCGATCGCGCCCCATAATTGATCGTGCACATCCTGCGGGAAAGGCTTGTTCCATTGCTCCTCGACCAGGCCCTTATAGGTCTTCACCAGCGCGCGAAGATCATCGGCGGTGAGTTCGGTGTCGAGGCTGACGCCGCGATCCTCCTTGGCGATCTCCAGCGCTTCCTCGAACGCGCCATGGTCGAGCTCCAGCACGACGTCGGCATACATCTGGATGAAGCGGCGATAGCTGTCCCAGGCAAAGCGATCGTCGCCCGAAACCTGCGCCAGCCCTTCGACCGTCCGGTCATTGAGGCCCAGGTTGAGCACCGTATCCATCATGCCCGGCATCGATATGCGGGCGCCCGAACGGACCGATACGAGCAAAGGATCGGCGGTATCGCCGAATCTTTTGCCCGTCACTTTCTCGATATGCGTGATGCCCTCGGCAACCTCGTCGCGCAGGGAATCAGGGAAGGCGCCACCTTCCTCATAATAACGCGTGCACATGGGCGTGGAGATGGTGAAACCGGGCGGGACCGGCAGCCCGATCGAGGCCATGCCATCGAGATTGGCGCCCTTGCCGCCGAGCAGATTCTTGTCACCGTTTCCACCGTCGGAGACGCCCCCGCCGAACCGATAGACATAACGCTCCCGCTCAACGCTCACCGGCACGCTCGCCATCTCCAATGCGCTCCCTAAACCGTTTACACCGCTGCGGTGCAAAAGCGCTAGGCGCGCAAATATATCCAATCAAGCAGGCGATATCGAAACCAAATTGCGGTTTTCGCCTTCGCGCGTGCAGCGGTAGCGCTACCCTTCGATCTTCGAAAAGTCCGCGACCCGATGCACGGCACGGCGGATGCGCGCTAGCAGATCGAGCCGCGCGGCCCTTTTGGCGGGATCGTCATCGTTGACGATAACGCTATCGAAGAAGGCGTCGATCGGCCCGCGCAGCCCCGCCAGCGCAGCCATTGCCGCTTCGAAATTTTCGTCCTTAACGGCCGCGTCGGCTGCGGATTCGGCCGCGTCGAGCGCCGCCATCAAGGCCGACTCGGCGGGTTCGGGCGCGTAAGGCAGGGGCTTCGCCTCGCCTGTCCCGGCCCATTCCTCCTTGCGCAGGATATTGGCCGCGCGCTTGTAGCCCGCGAGCAGGTTCGCCCCGTCCTCGGTCGAAACAAACGCCTGCAACGCCTTCACCCGCGCGAGCAGCCGCACCAGATCGTCCTCACCACCCAGTGCGAATACCGCGTCGATCAGATCGTGACGCACGCCGGCCTCGCGCTGCTGGACCTTGAGGCGGTCGGCGAAGAAGTCGAGCAGGTCGGCCGGAATTGCGAAGCGAAGGCTGTTGTCGGTCAGCAAGCGAATGACGCCGAGTGCCGAGCGGCGCAAAGCGAACGGATCCTTGGACCCCGTTGGCGTTTCGCCAATCGCGAAGAATTGCTGCAGGCTGTCGAGCTTATCGGCGATGCTCACGGCCACCGTTACCGGCGCGGTCGGAACGTCGTCGCCCTGGCCGACTGGCTTGTAATGGTCCCGGATCGCCTCCGCGACATCGTGTGGCAGCCCCTCGGCATGCGCATAATACCCCCCCATCACACCTTGCAATTCGGGGAACTCGCCGACCATACCGGTCACGAGATCCGCCTTGGCAAGGCGCGCCGCCTGCTCGGCATGATCAGGATTGGCGCGTTTCACAACGCCATCTTCGGCGAGCTTGCGCGCCAGCTGGGCGACGCGATCCACCTTGTTCGCAACGGTGCCCAATTTCTCATGGAACACGATCTGATCGAGCTTCTTCGCCTGCTCGGCGAGCGGCACCTTGAGGTCCTGCTCCCAGAAGAACTTGGCGTCCGAAAGCCGCGCCGCCAGCACCTTGCGGTTGCCGGCGACAATCGCCGCACCGCCATCCTCCGCCACGATATTCGCGGTGCAGATGAAATTAGGCGCGAGCTTGCCCGCCTTGTCCACGCACGCGAAATATTTCTGGTTGGTGCGCATGGTGAGCTGGATCACCTCGCGCGGCACCTCCAGGAAGGCGGGGTCGAAATCGCCCAGCAGCGGCACCGGCCATTCGGTCAGCCCCGCATTCTCCGCCACCAGCCCCGCATCGGGAATGACGCTCAATCCGCGTGCCTCTGCCAGTGCCCGCGCGCCGCCCTCGATGATCCCGCGCCGCTCGGCCGGATCGAGGATGACATGGCAGGCGCGCAGCTTCTCGGCATAATCCCTGACCGACCCGATCGTGATCGCGCCCGGATGATGGAAGCGGTGGCCGTATGTGGTCGCACCGGATTGGATGCCGTCGATCTCGAACGGCACCACCTGATCGCCGAGCAGGGCGATAATGCCCTGCAACGGCCGTACCCAGCGCAGGCTCGCGGTCGAGGCGGAGGCTTTGCCCCAGCGCATCGACTTGGGCCAGGGGAAGCCGCGCACGATCGCGGGGATCGCCTCGGCCAGCACCTCGGCGGTGGCGCGGCCGGGCTTCTCGACGATCGCGAACAAAATGCCGTCGCGCTCGACCAGTTGCTCGCGCGTCAGCCCGGTCTTGCGCAGGAACCCCTCCAGCGCCTGCGGCGGCGCCGAGCTCTTGGGCCCCTTGGTTTCTTCCGACACCGCTTGCGTCGCGTCGGGCAGCCCCCGCGCGATCAGCGCGAGCCGGCGCGGCGTCGCATAGGTTTCGATCGCGTGCGCCGCGAGGCCGGCCTTCGCGATCTCAGCCTCGAACAGGCGCTGCAGGTCGGCCGACGCCTTCTCCTGCATCCGCGCGGGGATTTCCTCCGACAGGAGTTCGAGCAGGAAGTCAGTCACGGACCACCCCCGTCACCCCGGCGAAAGCCGGGGTCCATCTATCCTGCAATCCCTTGCCCCCAAGTGAGCCGCTGTCCTGGATCCCGGCTTTCGCCGGGATGACGTGGGTGCGAGCGGGCGACGGGAATGGAATCCCACGCATCACGCGTCCCACCCGTTATGCGCCATCCACGCCTCGCACGCGCCCTTCGTCAGCTCGCGCACGCGGCCGATATAAGCCTGGCGCTCGGCGACCGAGATCACCCCGCGCGCCTGCAGTGTGTTGAAGATATGGCTGGCCTTGATCGCCTGATCGTAGGCAGGGAGGGGGAGGGGCTTGTCGCGCTCCAGCAGCGCCTTGCATTCGTCCGCCGCCATTGTGAACTGCTTGAACAATGTCTCGGTGTTCGCCGCCTCAAAATTATAGGCGCTGAACTGCTTCTCATTTTCCAGGAAGACGTCGCCGTACGTAACGCCCTCGTCGTTGAAGGCGAGGTCGTACACCCGGTCGACCCCCTGGATATACATGGCGAGCCGTTCCAGCCCGTAGGTCAGCTCGCCCGCCACCGGCTTGCAGTCGAACCCGCCGACCTGCTGGAAGTAGGTGAACTGCGTCACCTCCATCCCGTCGCACCAGACTTCCCAGCCCAGTCCCCACGCGCCGAGCGTCGGGCTCTCCCAATCGTCCTCGACAAAGCGGATGTCGTGATTCTTGGTGTCGATCCCGATCCGCTCCAGCGACCCCAGATACAATTCCTGCAAATTGGGCGGGCTCGGCTTCAGGATCACCTGATATTGATAATAATGGCCCAGCCGGTTCGGGTTCTCGCCATAGCGCCCGTCGGTCGGCCGTCGGGATGGCTGGACATAGGCCGCTTTCCACGGTTTCGGCCCCAACGCCCGCAAGGTGGTCGCCGGGTGAAAGGTGCCCGCACCCATCTCCATGTCATAGGGCTGTAGGATGACGCACCCCTGCGCGCTCCAATAATCGTGGAGCGTCAGGATGAGGCTTTGGAAGCTGAGCGGCTTGCCGTCGGCCAAGGAAAACTCCGAAAATCACGTTTAGCTGAGACAGCGGCGTTTGGCGGACCCTTGCACGGGGGTCAAGGCGAGGGGATAGGAGAGGGCATGCGCTACCTCAGCCTCCTCGCACCGCTTTTACTCCTCGCCGCCGCCCCGGCCCCCTCGCCGGAGGCGCACCCGGCCATGTGGAAATTGGCGGACGCCGACACCACTCTGTGGCTGTTTGGGTCGATTCATATCCTGCCTGCGGGCACCAACTGGATGGACCCGAAAATCAAGGCGGCGATCGACGGATCGCAATCGCTCACGATCGAAACCGTGCTCGATCAGGATCCAGGCAAGGTCGCCAATATCCTGATGACGATGGGCAAGGCAAAGGGCCTGCCGCCGCTTGCCCAGCGCGTGCCGCCGGCCAAGCGCAGGCAGCTCGCGGCGCTGATCAAGGCGAGCGGGGTGCCGGCGAGCCTGCTCGACGGGATGAAAAGCTGGGCGGCGGCGATCATGCTCACCGGCGCGGCGCTCGAACAGATTGGCGTCGACGCGGCCGCCAGCCCCGGTGTCGAGCCCCAGCTCACTGCCCTGTTCCGCTCGTCCGGCAAGTCGGTCGACGGACTGGAGACGCCCGAGGCGCAGCTCGGCTTCTTCAACCAATTGCCCGAAAGCGCCCAGCGCGCTTTCCTGGTCGCGACGCTCGACGATCCCGCCAAGTCGCGCGCCGATTTCCGCAAGATGATCGACGCCTGGAGCCGCGGCGATCCCGTCGCGATCGCCAAAAGCTTCGCCGACGATCCCGAATTCACCCCCGCGCTGCGCGACCTCCTGATCCGCCAGCGTGACCACAATTGGGCGGAGCTGCTGGCCAAAAGGCTGGACCAGCCCGGCACCGTGTTCGTCGCGGTCGGCGCGGGCCATCTGGTCGGCCCGGATTCGGTCCAGGCGATGCTCGCCAAGAAGGGTCTGAAGGTGACACGCGTGCAGTAAGCCTGCGTCATGCTGAAACCTTCGACCGGCTCAGGACAGGCTTGTTTCAGCATCCATCGGGAGGCAACTCCCCCGTCAGGTTATCCCTTCCTATCGCTGTACGAAGATCACCCAGCCGCCCGCAAACAGCGGCAGCACCGTCACACCGCCCAGACGATCGCCACGCCGCGTGATCGCAGCATTCCCTTGCGGTGCAGAAGAAGGCCGATCACCAGCAGGATCGCGCTGGCCACGGTAAGAAGCACGACAATGCCAATAGGCGAAGCGCTGATCATGCTCGGATCCTCATCCTGGGATGCCGTGCGAAACGTCTGCGGGTCGGCAAGGTTGCCCTCCGAGGAGTCTTCCGCTACAGGCGCGCGTCCCGTCAGGTCATCCCTGGAGGCTGGCGGGCTTTATCACTCAAAGCGAACTGGAGACATGATATGAGCGACATGCTCACGCTGTCGGCCGAGACGCGCGAACGGGCTGGCAAGGGAGCCTCCCGTGCAATGCGTCGCGAAGGCCGCGTCCCCGCCGTGATCTACGGCAACAAGCAGGAAGCCCTCTCGATTCACGTCGAGGAAAAGGCGCTGATGAAGATGCTGCACACTGGTCACTTCATGAACTCGGTCATCATGATCGAGGGCACTGGCGAGGCCATCCGCACCCTGCCCAAGGACGTCCAGTTCCATCCGGTCACCGACCGTCCGCTTCACGTCGATTTCCTGCGCATCGGCGAGCACACCACCGTCCACGTTAACGTGCCGGTCGTGTTCACCAACGAAGACAAGAGCCCCGGCATCAAGCGTGGCGGCGTGCTCAACGTCGTGGCGCATGAGCTCGAGCTGATCGTCGACGCCGCCGACATCCCCGACCAGATCACCGTCTCGCTCGAGGGCCTCGACGTCGGTTCGTCGATCCACATCTCGCAGGTCCCGCTTCCAGCCGGTGCCAAGGTGAACCACGCCGAGACCGATTTCACCGTCGCCACGATCGTCGCGCCGTCCGCGCTCAAGTCGACCGAGGGCGATACCGAAACCGCCGCCGAAGGCGAAGGCGAGGCTTCCGAGGGCTAAGCAAACTAGCCCTCTCCCGCTGGCGGGAAGAGGGTTGGGAGAGGGGGAGGCGGATGATACCGGCGGCTGCCGGATCGTCCGCTCCCCTAACTCTCTCCCACTGGGGGAGACGATCGAATGCAGCTCTGGGTCGGTCTGGGCAATCCGGGCGCGGAATATGCGCTCAACCGCCACAATGTCGGCTTCATGGCGGTCGACACGATCGCCGACATGCATGGCTTCGAGCCGTGGAAGAAAGGCTTCCAGGGCTGGATCTCCGCCGGCCGCATCGGCAGCGCGCGCATCCTGCTGCTCAAGCCTGCCACCTTCATGAACGACAGCGGCCGCTCGGTCGGCGAAGCGCTGCGTTTCTACAAGCTCGATACCGCCGCGCTCACCGCCTTTCATGACGAGCTTGATCTCGATCCCTTCCGCGTCAAGGTGAAGACCGGCGGCGGCACTGCCGGCCATAACGGCCTGCGCTCGATCGACGCCCATCTCGGCCCCGATTTCCGCCGCGTCCGGATCGGCATCGGTCATCCCGGGCATAAGGATCGCGTCACCGGCCATGTACTGGGCAATTATGCCAAGGCCGAGATGGACGATCTTGCCGATATGCTTGGCGCGGTCGCGGCCGAAGCGCCTTTGCTAGCCGCCGGCGAGGACGCCCGGTTCATGAACGAGGTCGCGTTGCGCCTCGCCTGAGCGGCGCTCTGTCATACCGCTGCAATATCGTAGAACATATCGAAGCACGATCCGTTAGAGAGGCGATTCAGCAAGGAGTCGGTGCGGTGAACATCATCTATATCGACGATGACGCAACCAGCCGGGCGCTTCTGCGCGACATGTTGGCGACCCGCGGAATGGCGATGACCGAAGCCGCTGATGCCCGATCCGGGCTGAAGATGATCGACGCAGGCAAATTCGACCTGATCCTGATGGACTTGCGCATGCCCGACATGAACGGCCTGACTGCGATCCGTCAGCTGCGCTCGGCGGGCGATAAGGGCGCGCGCATTCCCATCGTGGTCGTGACCGCGGATCTCAGCCAGGGCGTGAAGGATCTCTGCCAGAGCGCGGGTGCGGACGATTTCCTTGAAAAGCCCGTCGACATGGACAGATTGTTCATGGTGATTGCGTCGGCCGGCAAGGGGCGACGGGCCTGAGCTTGCTCGCGCCGGCGAAGGGCCGGCTCCTAATCGATCGGCTCGCAGACGCCCCCTTGTTCCTGATCGCCGACTTCCTCTTTCTTGCGGATATTCTCGATCGCGGCGGACTTGGCCGGATCGAATATCGCGCCAAAGGCCAGTCCGATCGCGAACGTGGCTCCCGCCAGCCGGCCTTTCCCGCGCGCTGATTTCTTGGACGCGCTAATCGCCCAGGGCAGTAGGAAGAAGAGCAGGAAAATCCCGGTCAGGCAGGCGATGATCCAGCGCATCGCCGGCTCCTATGATGTCCGGCGCTCACAGCGTCCGGAGATGAAGTGGGAAGCAGGAGCGGGGATGGCAAGCGAAATGCCTGCGTCACCCTCACGCTCGAGCCCGAACCTCGCTTGGCTTGAATTGCGTTCCGGGGGCGAATTCGATCAACACGACACCATGTCCCTGGGATTTCCCGCGTCGCATCAGTCCGTCGGCCTGTTCGAACAATTCCATTCCCGTCAGCGTCGCTTCTGGTCCCGCGATCAGCGCGCCGATAGTGCAGGACAAAGGCAGCCCGGTCTTGCCGAGCGTAGTCGTGACCCTTTGATGCAACAGATGCACGAAGGCCTCGGCGTGATCGGCCGATGATGTCCCCAGCAGAAACGCGAAATCGTCCCCGCCCAGTCTTCCCACCAGATCCGATCCGCGTATCGCGCGCATCGCTTCCTGAGCAAAGGCGCGCAGGGCGGAATCGCCTGCGGCAGGACCATATTTCGCGTTGATCAGCTTGAACCCGTCGAGATCGATGCAGGCCGCGATCAATGTGTCATGTGTGCGTTGCGCCCGGATGAGCTGCCTGGCCACCGCCGCCTGGAACGGCAATTTGTTCAGCGCGCCCGTCAGCCCGTCATACATCGCCCGATAATCGGCCTCGTCATAGGCGCGGCGATAGGTGGTGATGATCAGCGCCAGGAAGATATAAATTGCCGCGCGGATCAGCGCATTGACGATCGTCGCCATCCCGAACGGGCTCGCGGACGCTCCGATGTCGGGCAACATGGCGACGATCGCGGTGATGATTGCGAAGATCATCGCCAGACGGCGTCGCAACGCCCATGACGTGATGCACAACACGGCAATGTAGAGCGGCACGAGCCGCACCTCGAGCGGTCGGGCGGCACCATCCAGCGTTACGATCAGCGCCAGAAAGACAATTCCACCCAGCAACACGGTCCGCTGCGGCATGCGCGCGAGCCTTGCCATCGCACGCTCCAGATAGGTCCCGAAACCGCTATCGCCCTTCCAGAACATCATGCTGCCGAAATGATCCATCGTCCCAACGGTTGCGACCGCTGGCCTGCCCGATGATAGCGGCAATTCCTTTAATCTTCTTTCGCGTTTTTCGCGCCACACCCGGCCGGATCGGCTAGCCGGCGCGCGCCACCTTGCGGCCGAGCAGGATCATCAGGGCCAGGGCGATCAGGTTGGTCACGATCTTGAACCAGATATCCTCCGCCGCCGCACCCTCAAAACCGGCGAAGCTCGCCAGCATCGCGCCGGTGAGCGTACCGAAGACCAGGCCATAGGCATGGCTGCCGGTCCAGCCGGGATGCGTTGCCCAGCGCGGCAGCGTCAGCAGCACGGCTGCCGTTAGCACGAGCCCCGCCGCGAACACCGCAGGTGCAGGCACCTGCGGCGCTATCCCGAACGCCAGCACCACCAGAGCGAACCAAAAGCTCGCCCAGATCGCGCCGAGCAGTCCGATCAGCATCGGAGCGGGCGGGCGGGCGGTGGCAGTGAAGCGCGGCGGGAATTTGATCGCCCAGATGAACATCGCCGCGATCGCAGCCAGCGCCGCCGCCATCGCCGGGGCGGGGGGCGTGTAGAGCGGCAGGTGGAAGGTCTGGACGCGCGCGATATGCGTCCAGCCATACCAGGCCATGATCGACCCGATCGGAAACAGGACGAGCAGGATGATCGTGCCAGGCGTGCTCAGCCAAGTCTCCCGCCGTCGCGCCGGGAACACTGTCTCCGCTACAAGGGTCGGCATCAGCACCACCCACACCGCCTCGTAGACCAGGGCCCACAGCGCATAGACATAGTTGATCCCACCCGCGCGCGCCCATTCGACACCCTTGAGCTTGATCACAAGCGGCGCGAAGCTGGTCTGCTGGATCACGAATTCCTCGGCCATCGCGATGATCAGGCCGAACAGGATCAGGCTGCCCCAGCCGAGGCCGAGCTTGCGCGCCAGCGCGCGCAGCATCACCGCGCCGCCACCCCACACGATGATCTCCATCACGATGATCGGCGGAAAGCCGATCAGTGCCGATAGCCGCGTTCCCCCAAGCAGCAGCTCGGTGAAGCTCGGCGCCAGCACCATCATCAGAAGCGCGGGCGCGATCCGCGACAGGAATCCGCGGCGTGGGTCGGCGGCTGAGGCCATTGGATAATCCCCCCGATCACATATATACCAAAAGGTAATCCATAAGTATCTTAGCTGTGAGATAATCGCAATGGCGAACCGCACCCTCGCTGGCCGGGGCGAATCCAACCGACTGCATCGTGAACTCGCGACTGCGGTGGTCAGCTTCCAGGAGGCGGTCGCGCGCGCCGCCGGCATGACCGCGGCCGAGCGCAAATGTGCGGGGCTGCTTGCCGAGCGCCAGCGCATGACCCCGGGCGAGCTCGCGCAGGAAACCGGCCTCACCACCGGTGCGATCACCGGCATCGTCGATCGCCTCGCCAAAGCCGGCTTCGCCGCGCGCGTCGCGCATCCCACCGATCGCCGCAGCGTGATTGTCGAGGCGCGCCGCTCGGACGAATTGATGGCGTTGTTCGGGCCGATCTTCGCTTCATTGAGCGCGCGGATGGATCAGCTCGACGCCCGCTATTCGGACGAGGAGCGCACGCTCATCCTGCGCCACCTCGCGGACACGATCGCAATCCTGCGCGAGGAAACCGCCGGACTTCTTTCCACCCCACCGATTGGCAAGCGCGCCGCCTGATCCTATCGCCGGTCCATGACCACGCGCAGCCTGTTCGCCACCCTGTTCTACGAAGGCGCGCTCGACGATCCCGCCTTGCTCGCCGATCTCGATCATAGCTGCCGCACGCTCGCGAATGATGACCGGGCCGGCCAAAGCTGGTCGAAGACGCACGGCTATCGCGGTTACACGTCCTATGCATCGCTCGACGATCTGCCGCAGCGCGATCCCGTCTTCGCCGATCTGGTCAAAGTGCTGAACCGCCACGTCGCCGGCTTTGCAAAGGAATGTGCGTTCCAGCTCGGCAAGCCGCTCAGGCTCGATAGCCTGTGGGTCAACGTCATGAAGCGCGGCGGCACCCATTCTGGCCATGTCCATCCGCACAGCGCTGTATCGGGCACGATCTACGTCACCGTCCCGCCCGGCTCCGGCGCGCTCAAGCTGGAAGATCCGCGCCTGCCGATGCTGATGGCCGCGCCCACGCGCCGCCCCGATGCGGCGGAGTCATTGCAGCCCTTCATCTACGCCGAGCCCAAGCCCGGCACGATCTTCCTGTGGGAAAGCTGGCTCCGTCACGAAGTGATGCCGAGCGATGCGAAAGACGAACGCATCTCGATCAGCTTCAATTATCGGTAGCTGGTCGTCATGCCGGAGTTGTTCCGGCATCCACCCATCCGCGCGCGACAAGCCCACCGGCTAGTGGACCCCGGCACAAGGCCGGGGTGACGGTCTCGCCCTTTACGCCATCTCCGGCACCTTCTGGTGCGTGATCGCACTCGCCAGCTTGCTGTTCACCTCGGCGAGATGGTCGAACCGCGCCTCATAATGCGCCATCCCCTGGCTCAGCGATCGTAACTCTGTCTCCAGCCCCTGCAGCTCGGCTTCCGGCAGCAGCAATTCGATCGCGTCCCAGCGTGACCAGCCGTCGAGCGGCTGGATGCCGAGCATCTGCCCGCGCCGGCTCGTCGCCGCCGACGTGATCCGCGACACCGCGCTGCCCGGCGCATGCACCGTCACATGCGCGATCGGTTCGAGGAGATAGGGCGCCGCTGCAGCCAGCGCCTCGGCCATCGCGATCCGCCCCGCGGTGCGAAAGGCGAGTTCCGAACTGTCGACGGCGTGGAAGGAGCCGTCGACCAGCGCCACCGCGACATCCACCACCGGAAAGCCCATCGGTCCACGCGCCATCGCATCCTTGATGCCTTGCTCGACCGCCGGGATCCATTGGCGCGGGATCGCGCCGCCCGTGATCCGGTCCTCGAACCGGAAGCCCGCGCCCCGCTCCAGCGGGCGGATCTCGATGATCACATCGCCGAACTGGCCATGCCCGCCCGATTGCTTCTTGTGGCGCCCATGCTGCGTCGCCGGTTTGCGGATCGTTTCCTTACAACCGATCGCGGGCGGCCGCACCGACACCTCGACGCCGTAGCGCCGCTTGAGCCGCGTCAGCACCACCGCCAGATGCTCGTCGTTGAGGCCATGGATCAAGGTCTCGCGCGATGCTTCGTCGGCGCCCCAGCGCAACCCCGGATCCTCCTCGGCCAGCCGGTTTAGCGCGGTCGACAGCCGCACCTCGTCCTTATGGTCCTTGACCTCGATCGCACGCGCACAGTTCGTCACCGGTGCTGGCGATGCCGGAGCGGCTGCCGCCGCGCGGCCCGCCATCCCCAGCCGGTCTCCTGCACGCACCGTGTCGAGCTTGGCGACGCCGACGACGTCACCCGGCTCGGCTCGGGCGATCTTGGTAGTGGCGGCCCCCTGGAGAGCGAACAAGGATCCCGTCCGCACCCCCTTGCCGTCTGCGCCGGTCAGTTCGGCTCCTTCGGCCAGCGACGTGCCGAATATCCGCGCCAGCGCCAGTCGACCGACCGCACTGCCATGCGAAATCTTGAAGACCTGCGCGGCGGCACCTTCGATCCCGATCCGCTCGGCAGTCGCCTTCGCGGTTGGCGTATCGTGGCGCAGCATCTTGAGCAGGCGGCGCACGCCGAAGCCATTCTGCGCCGATCCGAACAAGACCGGCACGATCAGCCCCGCCGCGGTTTCGCGTGCGAGATCGCCGAAGATCGTGTCGAGCCGGGGTGCCTCGTCGATCAGCAATTGTTCGAGCAAGGCGTCGTCATGATCCGCCAACTGCTCCAGCATGTGGAACCGCGCCGCGCTCTCGTCGTCGCGCAGGTGCGGCGCGAGCGGCACCTGTTGGGACTTTTGCCCCGGCTGATAATGGTAGGCGCGCTCCAGCGCGAGGTCGACGAAGCCCGCCACGCGCTCGCCCGCGCGGATCGGAATCTGCCGCGCCACCAATGCCGCGGCGCTCAACGGCTGCAGCGCCGCGAGCAGGTCTTCGATCGGCCCGCGTGCCTGGTCGATCTTGTTGACGAACACGGCATGCGGCAGCCGCAACGCCTCAAGCCGCCTCAGCGTTGGCTCGACCAAGGGCGCCCGCGCCGGATCGGGATCGATCACCACCAGCGCCAGATCGGCCAGCGCCAGCGCCGCTTCCGCATCCGCGGCGAAGCCCGCAGATCCCGGCGCATCGATCAGCGCATAGCCTTCCTTCATCCACTCGAAGCGCATCAGGTTGAGCTCGGTCGAACCGCATCGCGCGCGCGCCTCGGGGCTCGCGTCGCCGACGCTGCTGCCGGAATCGACCGCGCCCAGTCGCGGAATCGCTCCCGCCGCGAACAATAAGGCTTCTGCCAGGCTGGTCTTGCCGGTTCCCGCTGGTCCGACGATCGCGACGGCTCTTGTGCCGTGGACGGTTGCATCCATCTCGCTCTCCTCCTGCTGCCCACTTCTTCGTGGAAAATGGCCCGCCCGGAGTCGGCACGATCTGCTTATGGGCGAAGGAAGGCAAGGGCCTGGCGCGGCGTGACGCTGCACCGCCGCTTTCCCGCGTCATGCCGATTTTCCGACTCTTCCGCGCGCGCTCATCCGTCTTCGCTTCCGGAATTCGTGGAGGAGGATCGGGTGATGTTGAAGGACAAGCGCATATTGGTCACCGGCGGAAGCCGTGGCCTGGGTCTGGGCGTGGTCGAGGCGCTCGTCGCACAGGGTGCAAGGGTGTGGGTCGTCGCGCGGGATGCCGCCGATCTCGCGCAGGTACGCGAACGGCTCGGGGTCGAGACGCGCCAGGCCGACATTACCGACGCTTCGGCCGCCAACCGCATCCTCGCGGAAGTGCGCCCGGACGTGCTGATCCTCAATGCCGGCGCGGTGCCGCGCATGGCACGACTGGACCAGGCCAGCTGGGAAGACTTCACCGCGACCTGGGACACGGACGTGAAGGGCGGCCTCTATTGGATGCAAGCGGCACTCAACCTTCCGCTCGCGCCCGGCGCGCGCGTGCTGGTCGGCTCGAGCGGTGCCGCGGAACAGGGCTCTCCCATGTCGGGCGGCTATGGCGGGGCCAAGCGGATGCTGTGGCTGATGGCCAAATATGCCAATGGCGTGTCGCAGCAGAAGGGACTTGGCGTCGATTTCCAGGCGATCGTGCCCAAGCAGATGGTGGCGGGAACCGGGGTCGGTGGCGCGGGCGCCAGCGCTTATGCCCAGGCGATGGGGATCAGCCAGGATGAATTCCTCGCGCGCTACCCCGCCATGCCGCCGCGCAAATACGGCGAGCACATCGTGCATGTCCTCACCGATACCGCCTATGACCCGGCGCTCGCGATCGGCATCAATGGCGATACCGGTGCGGTGATATTGGAAGAGAAAGCCGCTTGAATCAGGAACCGACCGCGCAGGCCGATCAGGACGAGCTTCTCGCGCTGATCGGCGAACTGAGGCCCGAGCTGCACCGCTATTGCGCGCGGCTCACCGGCTCGGTCTTCGACGGCGAGGATGTGGTGCAGGATACGCTTGCCACTGCATCCCAAATGCTCGGAACGCTCAACGCGAAACCCGCCCTGCGCGCCTGGCTGTTCCGTATCGCGCATAATCGCGCGCTCGATCTGATGCGCGGCCGCACCCTGCGCGCGGCCGAACCCCTGGAGGCGGCGTTCGACATGGCCGATCTGGATGAGCCCGACCCGCTCGAGCAGCTGATACGGCAGGAGGCGATCGCGACCGCCATTTCACGCTTTGTCGAGCTGCCGACGCCGCAACGCAGCGCCGTGATCCTGAAGGACGTGCTCGGCCATTCGCTCGACGATATTGCGGGCTTGCTCGATCTCAGCATCGACGCGGTCAAGGGGCATCTCGCGCGCGGGCGGACGCGACTGCGCGAGATCAATTCCCGTGCGTCGGCTTCCCCGGTCAAACGGGCTTATTCCGCCGCCAACCGGCTTTACGCCGATCTGTTCAACCGCCGCGACTGGGATGGCCTGCGTGCTTTGCTCGCCGACGATGTCAGGCTCAATCAGGCCACCCATCCGGTCCGCACCGGCGCGAGCGCCGGCATGTTCTTCACCATCTATTCGCAGACTCCCGAAATCCGGCTGGCTCCCGCCTGGCTCGACGGCGAAGAGGTGATCGCGGTCTATGAACAAGGCTCGGAATCGGCGCCGCATCATGTCATGCGGATCGACTGGCGCGACGGCCGCATCGCGATAATCCGCGACTTCCGCTACGCGGCTTACGTGATGGACGGTGCCGAGCTCGTTCTGGAGCAGGGGGCCTGATCGCGGAGCCCCGTCACTCCTTGCCCTCGCCGGCGGTCGGGTCGGGCTCGAAGGCCAGGATGTCGCCCGGCTGGCAATCCAGATAGTCGCAGATCGCGTTCAGCGTTTCGAACCGCACGCCGCGCACGCGGCCGGCCTTGAGCAATGACAGATTGGATTCGGTGATCCCGATATGCTGCGCCAGCGCCTTGGAGCGGACTTTGCGCAGCGCCAGCATGACGTCGAGACGGACGATGATCGTCATCGCGCTCAGACGATCGATCGGCTGTCTTCCTGATAGGCAGCGGCCGCATCGAGCAGCCGGCTGATCAGGAAGAAAACGATGCTGACGAGCAGCAGCAAGGCGTCGCTGCTGTCCATGCTCAGCGTCAGCCCACCTTGGGTCATGAACCGGCCCGCCGCCGGCAACAGGATCGCGGCCAGCACCGCAGCCATCAGCATGGCGGCGAAGCGCTTCAGATGGCGCGTCGCCCGCGGCGAGAAAGCCGCATCCGCCTCGACCAGCCGCAGCATTCGGCCAAGCTCGAATAGCCCCGCCAGCGTCAGCCCCACCGCGAGCGCCGCGATCGGGATCGCCCATGCTCGCGGCAGGCCGTCATAGCTCAGGAAAGCGCCGTTCCGTCCCGCAGGCACCGGCAGCAGGATTGCCGTCGCGGTCGCCCCGGCGATCAGCAGCGAGAGCGCCCATACCGCCCGCCGCAGCCGCCCGGCGAAGCGGGCAATCCGGATTGCTTCTTTCGTCATACAGTAATATCTTTCTGCAAAACGACGATTCTTCTTCGTGAGACAAGGTAGGGCTTTATGATGCGCAGGGCAATGATCGCAGGCATGATCCTGCTGGGCGCACAAGCGGCCGGCGCGGCTTCGCCGACTCTGGCAGGCGCGTTTCACGCCGCGCGCTACGGCGATATCGGGCCGCTCGAGGCAGGTTTGCCGCATATACGGGATCACGCGCTCGCGACACTGGCGCGTACCGAGATTGCGGCGGCGCGGATGGATCGCGCGGGGATGCGAAGGGCACTCGCGGCCTATCGGTTGACCGGTGATCGCGATCCGACACGCCGCGCGCGGGCCTGGTCGCTCGCCGCCAGCGCCGCATTCGCGGAGGGGGACTATACCGCCGCTGCGGCTGCCGCGCGCCACTGGCGCGACGCGCTTCGGCAGGAGCACAATTCACAGGATGTCGCAGATGCCGATCAGTTGAGTGAGTTGGCCAGCCTGTTGGCGCTTGCTCCGCGCATGACGGTTGCACGCCACGACGGCGCGACCGTGCCGACCGAGCGTGATGCCGCCGGGTTGCTGCGCGCGATCGCGACAATCGATGGTATTGCCCAGTCAGCCGTGCTCGATACGGGCGCCAATCTCTCGACCGTCTCCGCGTCCGCTGCCGCGCGGCTTCATCTGCGCATGCTGGACGGCATGGCGAGCGTCAGCAGCGCCACGCGCCAGTCGGTCGCGACCCGGATCGGCATCGCCGACCGGCTCGACTTCGCCGGATATAGCTTCCGCAACGTGCCTTTCCTGGTGCTGGATGATGCCCAGCTTCGGATTCCGCTGGCGAATGATTATGCGATCGATGCGATCATCGGCTTTCCGGTCTTCCACGCCATGGGCAGCATCACCTTCGCCAAAGGGCGTTTCACCCCCGGGCTGCCCGCCGACGTCGCCCGATCCAGCTCGTTACGAATGCACGAGAGCGACTTGTTCGTGGCGCTCCGCATCGGCGCTGAACCTGTCGCGCTGCAGCTCGATACGGGCGCGGCCGGGACCTCGCTCAGCGCCGAATTTGCGCGGGATCATTCCAAGCTGGTCGCCGGCCTTCCGCAGTCGGACCAGCACATCGCCGGCGCTGGCGGGGTAAGCGCACAGCATATCGCGCTCTGGCCTGCTGTGCCCGTGGCGATCGGCGGCAGCACGGTCCTGCTCGACCGGATTCCGATCCTGACGTCCCGTGCCGGTGATACGGACCGGAAGAATTACGGCAGCATCGGCCAGGACCTGCTCGGTCGCTTCGCATCCTACACCATCGATTTCCGCGCGATGCGCTTCAGCGTCGCGCCACTCGAGCCACCGACGAACTAGCGCGGCGCGGCCGATCTGCGGCAAAACCGCGTGGGGATCTGAGGGCAGCACATCGCGCTTGACAAGTTGGAACAAACAGTGTACGCACTTCGCGTTCGCTGACTTGGGAGACTAGGCCAGCGGACATGACCGGCGCGAAGCTCCTCGGCATGCATGAGAGTGTAACTTCGCCCAAGAGTAAAAGATCTCAGCGTGTGGTTCGCCTCACGGTGATGCCGGCGTCGTGTAGGGGAGCTATGCGGACGACGTT
>Ga0207705_10000874_pt1 | contig 24712 bp, 24 predicted proteins | sample KBSC13metaG_FD_184314 | JGI IMG/M metagenome (GOLD analysis project Ga0207705, IMG submission 184314) | Corn rhizosphere microbial communities from Kellogg Biological Station, Michigan, USA - KBS C1-3 metaG (SPAdes) (version 2) | ecosystem: Host-associated > Plants > Roots > Rhizosphere > Soil ... | reverse complement strand
GCCCAGTTCGCCGCCAACCATCGACAACAAGAGGCAAAAGCCAAGAGCAAAATCGAAACACCGATGCAGTAACCTTCAATCCACGGACTTCCTACTTATCCGTGGTACGCCGATTGGGGGCAGGTCAGTTTATCGCTGACAATGCTTGAGCGGGGTTGCAGGTCCGTCACATGGTGCCAAATCTGCCTCGGCTCGAGAACGACCAGACGCTGTACAGCTGGTGTGCCCAGGTGCACGCGATGAACGGTGCGTCTGACGCGCGTACGACGAGCAGGGCACTGTTCGGCGCTCCCTATGCGGCACTCTGCCACGACTTTCCATCGAGGCTGAGCTACCTGGCAACCCACTTCCCGGACGCGGGGTTTGGTGTGGTCGAGCTGGCACTGCGGCACACGCTTCTCGGTTACTTCCTGGTCCTGCAGCCACGCATGGTTGCGTATCGACTACTGGCATTGGTGACTGACGGGAGCCTGCCATCCATCAAGATGCGGCTCGGCATCACTGCAAGCCGGGTCGGTGGCCACCATCCCTTGAAAGGCTGCGATGCCTGCATCGTCGAGGACACCAACCGGGTCGGCTTCGCCTACTGGCATATCGGGCACCAGTTTCCATCAACGATGGTGTGTACGCGGCACCGGCAGCCGCTGTTCATTGCCTGGGATCCTGTGACGCCGGTTCATCGCCGCGGGTGGCTGTTGCCGATCGGTGGCCTCAGTTGGGAACGCATCGAGGTGTCGGTTCGGGATGACCGGCAACTCCACCAACTGTACCGGCTGGCGGAGTTCTCCGTGAAGTTCGCGAGCTGCGCGCCGGCGACATTCGACGTCTCTCAGCTCGCAAGATGCTACCAGCACGGGCTGCGCAACCATGGCTTCGTGACAGCGATGGGTTCGCTGCGTCTTAAAACGCTCGTGAATGAGATGAGGAGCCGGTATTCGGGATTGGAAGACCTCGCGGGCTTCGAAGCGCTCAAATCAGTGACGACCGATTGGCCGGGCCTGATCGGTTCCGCTGCCCGTACGGCACCTCGCCGCGTCCATCCACTGAAACATCTCTTGATGATTGCGCTTGTTTTCGACACCTGGAAGGATTTCCTGGTCAGCTACGAGGAAGTCGGATCGCGTGAAATGGAAATTCCGCAGTCCGCGGCGGCGCTGGACACCGCCGATCCGACGGCGGAGCTCGTCCGGTTGGTCGGGAGTGGGTTGTCCATCTCGGCTGCCGCGCGGGAGATTGGAATCACCGCGACTACGGCGACACAAATCGCACGGCGCGCCGGCATCAGGTTCACCCAACGGCGAAAGGTGCTCAAGGGACCTCACTTGCGGCAGATCGAGCGGTTGCTGCGCCGGGGCTGGCCTTCGAAACATGTGTCGGAGGCAATGGGTAGGTCGGTCGTGTCCATCAACCGCTTGTTGGCTGCGGATCCGGATCTGAAGCAGGCTTGGCAGACCGCGGCCTTCTTGGCGCGACGCAAGATTTCACGGAAGGCGCTACTGACGGCGATTCAACGGCACCCGGGAGCGACCGTCAAGGAACTCAGAGAGGCACGGTACAGGGATTACACATGGCTTTACCGGCATGATCGCGAGTGGCTGCGCACCGCGATTCCGGCTCTTTGGAATTCCTGAGATTGACTGATTACGTGCCGGGGCGCGGCACGCACTGAACCCGCTTCGCGTCCAGCACGACTGGTGCCCGCCTCCTCCGCTTTGGCGACTGGTCGACCGTTGCACGATTCCGGCAGACCGTATCTTGCTCCCGCGCGCACGCGCTACGATGCGCCCATGGACGATTTCGTGTGCCCGACGTTGGCTGATATCCGCTCGGCTGCCGCGCGCATTGCCCCGTATGCGGTGGTGACCCCCGTACTCCGCAACGACATGCTGGACGAAGCGGCTGGCGCGTCGGTGTACTTTAAGTGTGAGCACCTTCAACGAGGTGGAGCTTTCAAGTTCCGGGGCGCCTGCAACGCGGTGTGGGCGTTGCCAGACGACGAGGCCAAACGTGGTGTGGTGACTCATTCATCCGGCAACCACGGCGCCGCCCTCGCGTTGGCGGCCGGTACTCGGGGTATCCCGCGCACATTGTGGTGCCGGACGGTGCCGTCGAAGCAAAGATCGAAAACATCAAGCGCGCGGGCGGAATCGTGCATCGCTGCGCACCGACCCAGGCGGATCGCGAAGAGACTTGTGTGCGGGTGCAGCGTGAAACGGGCGCAACGCTGGTCCATCCGTATGCCGACGCGCACGTCATCGCGGGGCAAGGAACGATCGTGCTTGAGCTGGTGCAGCAGGCTCCCGAGTTGGATGTGGTTATTACCCCAATCGGTGGTGGCGGGCTGATGTCCGGTTGCGCCATTGCGTTGAAGGCATTGAAGCCAAATGTGCGGCCAATTGGCGCCGAACCTGCGGGTGCAGACGACGCGTTTCAGTCATTGCGGCAAGGCGAGCGCGTCACCAGCGTAGTGCCGCAAACGATCTGCGACGGGTTGCGCGCCACGATTGTGCTCCGAACTTTGTCGTGCTGCGGGATCACGGTGTTACGGTCATTACCGTGACGGACGCAGAGACCCGCATCGCGATACGACAGCTCTGGGCTGAGTTGAAGCAGACCGTGGAACCCTCTTCCGCGACGGTGTTTGCGGCGCTGCTGCAACGGCGCGGTCAGTTCGAGGGACTCCGAGTTGGGCTGGTGCTGACCGGCGGCAATGTAGATCTCGACGCGATCGACCTGAAATTGAATGTGTAACGGCCGGCGACTCATTAGTCTCCTGCAAACGTTTTATCGGGTTCGATGCTTCCAGGGCCCGAACCGATGGAAGCGCGTTTGAGTATTCGCATCCCGTGAGACGGCATAGGTGCAGGCTGGTGTCGTCCAAGTTATCGCGGGGCGTGTCATGACTATGCCGCATGAACGAACCAGGGCGCTTCTTTGGGCCGGCGGCTTCCTTATAGAACTGGCGCGTGACGAAAACCTCCCGATTGCCGTCAGGCAACGTGCCGTTGCGATTGCACGCCATTTCCCAACCATCGAGGACGTTTCACACATGGCTATGTTCAGGGATCCGTCCGGGCTCGGCGTCGGGCTTGAGATGCCAAGCGAAACGGCTGGGTGGGCTGAAGGTTGGGTCCGCTCCAGCATTCCACCCGGTTGGCGTGGCCAGAAGAGTCGCCGACACGCGTGCGCTCAACACGGCGCCGGACGTCGCGCAGCACATGATGATCACCGGGAAAACCGCGCGAGATTCGTCTATCAGGCCTTAGTCAATCTGAGGGCGCTCATGGAGCGCGACGTGCTTGAGGCGGCCTGCGAACAGGCGGTCTCATGAAATTGCTGAGGGAACCAGGCTGCTGACCTAGTGACGCCGCGCCAACGCAATATCTTCGGGGAACGACATGACAGACGACCGCGGTCCACGTTCGCTTGCCGAGCTATCGGCCAGCATCGAAAGCGCACAACAGGCGCTTCAGCGCGTCGCCGACGAGGCTTTCAGTCGGCTGGAAGCAATTGATCCTGATCTCGTCGCAGCATTGCTCGAGCTCTTTGAGCGTCGGCAGGCCGCCGCAAGCTACCTCGCCAGAACCCAGTTCGACGACGAACCTAACGTTTATGCAATGCTTGCCGCTGGGAAACGCGATCGCATCCTGGAGCTTATTACGAGTGTGAAGCATGGGATTTTCTAATGTAGGGACCCCTGATGGAACACTTGATCGCCTGCGGCTGTGAGTTCGGCAGGATTCGCATTGCAGGTCGGCTTGTTCGCGCGCTTCTCTGCAACGAGATGAATCAGGGGTAGAACTCCTCTCGCAACGAGAAAGAGAGCTCCCTTGATCAGGTCTTGGCAGTCGGGACCTTACTGGGAAGGAAGCGAACCATGGGTATGTTCAACTATGTGAACTTTGAGATGCCATGCCCAAAGTGCGGCGAGATCGTTCGAGGGTTTCAAACGAAGGATGGCGATCTAAGCATGGATCTTGTAGAGATCGAAGCAGTGGTGACCATGTACTCGAGATGCGAATGCGGTCACTGGATCGAGCTGTCTCGTGTGCCGCCGCCCGCGGACGCCGTGGCACCAAAAGCTGCTGCCACGTTGAAGCAGGCCATCGCGATCGGGTTTCGGATTATTGGCGGCTAAATGCTGAAGAACGCGGATCGGGATTCGAACAGCGCTCGGCGCGCCGTGATCGTGTCACCCGTGGATTCGCCGCCCTGTGGCCATTTACGATGTGGATATCGACCGCGCGCTGCTGTGTTTCAGAATTGTGGTTCATCGCGGCGTGCGGGCGAGCAGCTTGCGTAGTGCCGCGGGCTCGGGCAGCAGAGCCTCCAGCGCGGCAAGAAAACACGACATTTGCTCGGGTGACAGCTCAAGGGTCACGCGATCGGCCAGTACCGATGCAGCTCGCCCAGGGCTCATGAGCAGCACAAACAGGGGGCGCATTTCACGAGCAATACGAGCTGCTTGATCGATCACGACCGCTGCGCAGGCGTGACTTGCAGATTGATAGGTTTCCCGTGGGTTGTTGGCATGCACCGCCGCATCGACGCCTGCACGCGGTCTGCTTCAGCATAGATGCTGTAGAAGGACTCTGTGGAAGATAATGCTGCTTACCGCGTGCTGCGGGAGGTCAGAGATGAATCGGAAGATGTTGAGTAAGCATGTTCGCGGCGCCGCCAAGGGAAGCGGGCAAGATATTCACGCATCTCACTTCTTTGAGGAATGTCGCCGCCAAAGTCGCCTTGCCAACGAGGCTGACTCAACCGACCCAGAGCTGGCCCTGTTCATGGACGCAGCGCTGGCTGACCTGCTTCGATTGTGCGACTCGGAGGAGCATCATTGAGTATCAACCGGACGTGAAAAGTCATGCCGAAATCGCAATCTACAACAAGAAGAGTCGCCAAGAAGGCATATGGCACCAAGCCGGCCCGCGCAAATTGCGGCGCTTGGGAACACCTTGCTGTGCAGGTGACCCCTGGGCTGAAGCGCGAATTGCAGCAGCAAGCCAAGAAGGCGGGTCTGCCGCTGTCCGAATGGGTTCGAACACGTTTGGATTTCGGCGACATCAGCCCCCGCGAGGTGCGGGCGTTCCTGAATGCACTCGTGGGCTTGGGAGCTCGGATTGACCGCAGCAACGCCGAAGCGAACGCACGTCTCGTGGAGCGCACGCCACCTCAGTAAACGTTTCAGTGCCGCAACTATGCGGCCCGCGAAACGGGTTAGGCTCAAGTGGGAACTTGCCTGTTCAGAGTGGCACCCGCTATGACCAGAAAACGAGCACGCCCGTCTCCGATTGGCTTTCTGCCTCTCCTTAGGCCTGGCGATCTTCTGTTTACCGCGATGGCGTTGCAGCGACAGATCGTGGGCGGCACGACTGTTGATGAAGCCATCGTTGACGTACGTGGCTACATGAGCAGGCAGCGCAATTCCATGGGGCGAAATTCGAGCCTCGCAGGTTTGCGGATATTTGGAAGGCAAGGGCAAGGAACTCGTGTATTGCTGGAGCACACCTTGGCCGGGGTGTATGTCCGTGCCATGTCCGAAACCGCTGCGGCTGCCTGGGTACAGCAGAGTGAGGCCTTGGGAGGCCGAAGGATGTGTAAGGCGCTTGGGCTACGGACATGGAGGGGAAATCATGTCTGTTCGGCTTACTTGCGATCGTGCCGCGCCTGCGTCGACGCGGATACCAGCGCGCGCGGTTTCGCAGCGTGGAGAGTGTTGCATCAGGTGCCTGCACTGGAGCGCTGTCCCTTCCACGGCACGGTGCTTGTACAGGAGCTCGCTCCACCCTTTCGGCAAAGAAAAGATCCGCCGCTCTGGCATCCTCGATTGCCAACGGGAAACGCATCGTCAGAAGCGCACGCGCCGCTGCCGCTCACGGAAGGGCATGCCGAGTATCTGAAGCTCTGGCTCGAGCTGGTCAATGGAGAGCTGCCAGCTGTACGCGCAGATCAGTGGCGGGTGGTAGTTGGAGCCTGCGCCGACAAAGTGGGGGGGATGAGTGGGCTGCAATTGTTGCTGAATCACCAGATTGAATCATCGTGGGGAGTGTCACTCGACGCATTGGCGGAGCACCTCTCGCTCGCTGGTGGTCCGTCGTTCATAGCCGAGGAGTTATTGCTCCGGACAACTCCAAAGGACATCGCCCGACGCTTGGTCGTCTACTCCTCTGCGATGCAACTCGGACTTGTAGTTCCGGACGAAGGTCAGATCGAGATACCCCTCGCCGTGGGCGCACAGCTGCCGTCAGTGCCACCAGACACCACACCGGAAAGCGCGCTCAGGGCTGCTATTGCGATGTATGGCTTACCGGTGGCAGTCGGGGACGTGCTTCTCGCTGGATGGAACAATAGAGCCACTGCCAGGAAAGGTGGGGTTTCGCGCATAACGATGCGCGGATTTAGGCGCCACCTTCCTACCCAATTGCTCCAAGACTTGCAAAATTGCAAGCACTTCCGCGAGGACTCATGGCTCGCGTGCGAACTGCGGCGCCGCTAGGCCAGGTTCAATGCTGTTTCGCGTCTGCGGATCGCATATCGGACATACACTTCCCATAATCGAGCTTCGTCCCCCAAAGCTCTGGTGCCGTGCCTCCCGAACTGGAGTTCTATGGGCGCTCCTCGGCGGACAGCTCGACCTGGAGTTCGTCCATGCGAGAGAGAAGTTCCATTGCGTGGTTGCCGACGCGGAGATCTTCGCCAGCGAGTTCTTTGAGGTGACCTGCGGTACGCGCAGCGTCCTTTTTGGCTCGCGCGTTGCGACGCCTCTCTTCAGTGCGCGCTGCATGAACGGCTTGAGCCACAGCGTCTGGACTGTTATCGGCAGTCCGAAAAGCTCGTGCCCCTTTGCCATTGCCGGTGCATCGATTGATTTCGACCTTTTGAGCGCCGGCCTCATCGGTGGCGTCGTGTAAGGCTTGCAACTCAAGTTCCTTGGCATCCATCATGAGTTTGCGAATTGCCTGCGATTCCGTAGCCAATTCAAGGTGCGCAGGGGTGACAGTTGCAGCTTCTCCTTCGCCTGCCGCGCGCAATGCAAGTCGTTGTGCCTCTATCCATAACTGCGAGAAATATCCAGGGATACCCGCCGACATACTGCGTGAACGCGCCAGTATTTCATCTTGACGTTCCGTGTTCTCACACAGGTTGAAGCGAAGCATGCCCGGTACGAACTCTTGAGTCCACCACGCATCGCTATCGCTTGCGGCACGGTGAAGTTCGAATAGCCCAATTCTGGAAAAGCGCCGCTTGGTTTGTCGCTCCTGAATGAGGTTCTTGAAGGCGCCAGGCTGTCCGGATAAAAGGATGGGAATACCAACATTCATCAGGCAGAGCATGAACATCACGAACTCGAGATACCACGGTGAGTCAGCAAAGGTTCCTGGCTGCACCTCGTCCAGTACGAGCAGGCCGACGCGATGATTGCTGAGTTGCTTGATGAGCTCAATGAAGCCGGCTTCAAGGTTACGCCGGTGGACGCGCCTTACGTAATCCGTGCCTATCAAGCTGTCGATCGCACCGAGTCCATGATCGATGAGGCCTCCCCGCGATCCATTCGACGGGAAGTCGAATTTCAGGTAAGCGATTTGTGTCATCTTCGACCAGCCGCACGCTTCGGACCGTGAGTGGACGACGACCTGATCCGGAGCGAGCAGGTGCAACGTCCTTTCAAGGATCGACGTCTTGCCCATGCCAGTTGTGGCGGCAATGATTCCGGCGTTCGCCGGGTTGGCCAAGGACGGGAGAGCAGACGAATCGTCGGGTTGAAGCAGCGCGAGTTGGTTGATTCGCCTCTGTTCCACTCTGGACATCGGGTTACGTCGCTGGAGACTGCCGAGGATGGCGGAATGGATGCGAACAGCAATGTCGACGGCCGCGGAGGTCGGGAAAAAGTGCTCCTCGTGTAGCTCCAGGTACTGCTCACGCAGGGCCGGGGGAGTCGAGTGCCACGCGATTTCGTTCAGGGGTTCGTGTAATAGCTTTCCCGCCATGCGCGTCACGGGTATAAAGGGTGCAAACATTTCCAGCAGCGGGTTTACTGCATCGCGTGGTGCGCTCATGCCACGTCCCTCCGCTGCGCCAGTCGACTTACCAGCTCGGCAACCGCCGCTCTTGCGGCACCATCTGGATTTCCAGTCTGGGCTGGGGGTGGGGTGGGTAAAGGCTCCGGTGCCGAAGCACCGCCTGTCGGTGTCAGGCCGCTCGCTTCAATGGCGCGCTGTTCGGCTACGGCGTTGGGGCGCAGGTCTGCGTGTTTTTTAGACTTCGGAATCCTGGCCGCGCCTTGCAGAGCCTTCAGTTCTGCTGCGGCGGCTGCGCTGGTGGCATCACGGCGCGCGGTTTTGTCAGCTGAGGCTTGGTCACGTTCTTGTTGGTGTTCCGCGCGGTGCGTAGCCTCGGCGTCGCGATGTTGGATGAGGTCCGCGAGGGTACCGTGCAGGACAAGGTAATCATCGGACAAAACATTGTGGCACCGGATGACTTCTGGGCCACCAAGGAGCCACAGTTCCCCCAAGTTTTGTGGATCGAACTTCACGCGTGCCTTGGCGGCGCACCGAGTAGCCGCTGCACGTAAGTACCGCTCGTTGTTTCTCAGCTTTTCGGAGAAAAACCGAAGCTCTTTCACCCGGTTGTTGGAGTCCGAATACTTGAGAATGACGCCGTTGTACTGGATGACTGCGTCGAATGTCGGGAGCGTCATTGCGCGAAGCTGATTGGGGTCGAATGAGACATCCGCGCGTTGACCGCTGTCCAGATACCACTTCAAGATATTGATACGCGATGGTCTCAAACCCTTCACTTTCAATTGCGTTGGCGCCCGGGTCGGGTCTTCCTGATCAAGTTCTGTCAGGCAGTTCCGCAGGTATTCCTGCATGTATTCGTAGTAATTCCACAGCGCGGAATCTGCCGGGTGGCGCTGCCCTCGCTCGCGTTGGTGTCCGAGAGTCGAGCCCGGGATCTGATGGTCCAACTTCTTGTGGTCAGAGTGGTGTAGCGCTTCTACATCGCCCTTCGCGGCACCTGCGTAGGAAGGCGCGTACTCCATGTCGATTTGGAATTGGGTTGCAAAGTCGAGAACCTCTTGGCAACGTGCCTCTCCGCCATCAACGAGGTACTTCCGGCAGAGTAGGCCGGGCCAATCGCCGCGTTTTATTTTTATGCCAAATCGCCTACAGAGTTCGGACTTGTCAGTGGCGCCCAAGTAGATGGCTTGAAGCACAGTTGACCCACTTGGGTGGTGCCACCCGACGAACGGGGAGAGTTGGATTCCAGACAACTGTTCGATCACGGGGGAACGGGTGGGTGGCGGGAGTTTGACCCGCCGGTCGAAGAGCGATACGAGGTAGACGTCGGTACTAGTGCCGTCAAATTGCGCGCACTCTCCCACAGATCGAGCGAGTTCTCGCGACGCCCCTCCGCGGTGCCCTCGCTTCGGCTCGATGGCCGGCAGACCATTTCGTTTCCGGAATTCGGGTACCTGCGCGAGTTTTCGGCCCCAATAGCGAAATTGCTCTAACGACGGCCGACGGTTTTGCTCGAAGAGCTTTACGTACTCCTTCCCTTTGTCGTCGACTTCCAAGGTCGAGTAAAACGTGTAATTCATTTGGTCCCATGCGATTCTGACCGGACACGACTTGCTGACCATGGCGTAAGCGACACCGCAACGAGTCTTGTCTATCGCCGACATGATGAAGCGGCTATCCGCGCCACCTTCGACTTTCAGCCGGAGTGGCGGTCGCCCCATGGGCTTCCGCGGGTGCCGCTCCTTCCCCTTGGCCCCGCAGCGATGGGTCATTGGATACAGCCCGTTTATGACTGAGCCGTGGGCCCAATACACATGGAGCCAACGGTAAATGGTGACGGAGCTTCGACCACACGCTTCTGCACGCTCGTTGATGAGTGCGCGGATCGACGGAGTACCCAATAGCTCGGAGAGAGACGCTCCTGCCACAATCGGCTCGATGGCACGCCACGATGTGTCGCGCTTCAATTGCAGAGCCTTGCGACGATTTTTCTCGGCGTCTGGGAGATCGTCCGAAGCGAACTCGGCATCCGGCATGGCCCAGAACCCCGGTGCGCGGAACTTAGCTTGAACGATGTCGCCCCCTTCGAGCTGCGTGGTGACGATGTCGAGCGGCAGCGCGACGGGTCCCCTGACGTACCCCATGACGCGTCCGTTCTCGCGGAAGCGGGGTAATGCGATGCCCCAGACAGTGGCGGCCGCGGTGTCGATATCCAACACGCGGTGAGGCGTTTTCATGATCTTGCAAGAATCTTGGGGTACAAGGATCTTGCCTGGCGTCAGTTGCATGGCGTCATCTCACCAAACAGTCGACGGCGTAGTTCCTCCCTAAGAGTCCGTCCTCCTGGGCGCAGGGGCTCGTGAAATTCGACGTGCCGGAGCGGGTTCGCGTCAACATCGAGGACCCAGAGTGCAGTGCGCGCGACGCCTTCCGCCTTCACCTTGCCCCAACCGACTTTTCGTCTTGCCAAGCGGATGGCTTCGGTCACCGGCCGGTCGTAGGTGTGCCGGGTAACATGCGATACAAAGTCTCGGTAACGGCTGGTCCGGCGTAATGCTTCTATTTCTGACCTCGTAGCACGTGGCGCCAGCCATTCCAGCTCGCGGGGCAAAGTCCGAGGTAGTTGCTCTGGGTGAAGCAGAAGATGCTTGATCCCGGCGGCTTGGCAGTACCGCCGATCCAGTTCCAATCGTTCACGGAGCCGGTCGGCGGGCCGCGCTTTGAGGTACTGATCTTGCGGCTTACAGCTGATGCCGAGTAGGGCCCCCGGCGCAGAGTCGCCCTGCGGCACCGTGACCAATAAATCAAGAGTGAGCACGACGGGGATCTTCATCCCCGGATATGTGTAGAGGGGAATCCCTGCTTCGCCCGCGACTTTGATCATCCCGGGGTGATCGGGCCACTCACGCGTGTCATCTACTTCACGGCATGGATTTGCATGCTTCCACGGCCACAATGGAAACTGTTCACGCACATCGAGTACACCAAGCCACCACAACACGTGGGATAGGTGTCGCTCGCCTTGCGACAGGAAGCAGCAACGACGGCTGATACCCGGCATCCGCACCGAGCTTTGGTTGCTGGTCTTGGACGTACCGGATCGTGTGATCCGGATCCAAGGCTTGTACCGGTCCCCAATGCCGATCCCGCGCCCTTGTTCGATTGCCTCCTCGAGCTTCCGGAGCGTCATTTTTGTGCGCATACTCACCTCCACAACAACCCGTTTCGCCGGTGGCTACGGGCGAACGAGAGCGCAATGAACCGTAGTCCGCCTGGTGGCAGACTTGCGCTCGTGATCAGGGAGGGGCACAATGGGCCTGCGAAACCTACGCAAGTACCTCGACGAACCCGGGCAGCCACCCGGGTTTGTCGTTTTCGTGCCCAAAATTTGGGCCTCGCTACGTCATGGCTCGATCTCCCGGGACTCAGGGTGATTGGTTACCCTTTTTGGTTCGAAATTCCGCCTGGACGCCACCGACGGCGAAGTTCTGGAAGTCGCCGCCCCTTCGGTGCAGTCATGGATTTGCGCGACGCTTCCGTCAATCGTCCGCTCTATCCATTCTCCGACGGCTGACGTCGAGGCAAACCACCCGCGTCTCCCCTGAATGGCGAACATCGGAACAGGCAGCCGTTGTTGCAGACGGGCCTGGCGTAGCGCGTCCGTATTGCTGAATCCGAGGATCTTGGCCATTACGGGTGCCGACAGCAGAGGGCCGTGTTCACGCAAGAGCCACCGAACAGTTGGTGAAATTTTCCCGGGATTGCGGTCGTTCACGCTCTGTTGCCCCACTACCGTTGGTGGCAACCATAGACCCACTGACGCAAAAAAGTCAAGCGATTCATGATCTTACTAGTACACGCAACAGACATCGTTGCGGGTCCGTCCGTACACGCGGGAGCGGCGGGGGCTCGGCGCCAACAGGGCTTCGAGTAGCTCTACGGCCCATCCGCCTGTCTCGGAACAAGTAGCCGGCGGCCTTCTCTTGGACCAAGCCACGAGAGCATGCGCTCGCGCTAATTCAGGCGGTGTTGCTTTTAGGCAAGCAGGCTGCGGAATCGCGGACTGCTTCCAGACTCCGCATCAATTCATCCAATTCAGCCGGTGCGAACAAGGCATCCGGGCCGAGAGGTGCGGTATCCGTGAACGGCGACTCGTAGAGCCGTGCTGGTTCCACGAGACCGTGCTCGGCAAGATGATCGATGATCAGGTTCACGAACTCGAGCTGATTCGCGGTGAGCGTCTTGCCAACGGCGAAATTGCCAAGCGCTTCCTTGGCTGCCGCGCGATCCATGCCAATCAGGAACCGCACCAATAACCCCAAACCCTGTGCGTCCACGGCGGCACGACGGATTTCATCCTCGCCGCCTACGCCACCAGCGACGAGCAGCTGTTCCAAATCGCGCAAATCGGATGGCGTCAGCGGCTGGTTGGTACGAAGCTTTTTTACGGCAGAGTGATCGAAATGCTGACGCAAAAATGCCCGCGCCTTGGCGAGGAACCTGGCCTGGTCAGTTTCGACCGCGAAGCCCGGCAGCTCGATGTGCGCTTCGTCGCCGCGCTCGTCCTCGAAATCCGTGTAAACGATCTTGCGCTGACGCCTGTCGATGAACTGCACCAAGCCACGCAGGCGTCGGCGCATCACTTCCAGCATTGGAACGGTAACGTCCTGCCACCACTCGTCGGTCTGTAGCGCCTGGATCAATGGCATCTGCTCGCGCACCAGCGGAATCGTTTCCTTTTCTTCCAGCAGGGCCGCGATCTCCTTTACCCGCTCGCGCATCCGCTCGAAACCGGGTTCGGCGCGCAACAGTTCAAGTTGGAGATTCAAAGAAAGCAGGTCGAAGCGTTTGGCCTCTTCATTTTCCGGGTCAAGCTCGGTCGGCAATCCCGCAACCTGGTGTGACAGCTCGCCCATCGCGTCGCCGGCGAGAGATTGCCACGCTTCCTGCTTCGCGTATTTCTCGACAAGGCGCCGATGCGGGCGGACTACGAAGTTGTCGAGGTTCATCGCCGCGACTTCCCTCTGCAGGTGTTCGGCAACGGTTTGTCGCACTTCCGCCGCGGTCTTCGGCCCCGAGTAGCCCGCCATTGCTTCATTCAGCGAATGTGCGAGATCGTCCTGCGAGCCGTGATCCAACGCCGCGATCAACTCCAGCCGCGCATCGAACAGGCGCTTGGCGAGCGATGCCGCGGCCGCACCGTCGGTACCGGGGATGTCTTGGCTGAAATATTCAAGATTCTGGCAGTAGTCGAATACGTAGAAGAATTCCTTGTCCTGCCCTGGCCCGAACAGATCGGGGCACAGCCGCGTGCCGCGCCCCAGCATCTGCCAGAACTTGGTCTTCGAGCGCACCAGTTTGAAGAACACCAGGTTCACGACCTCGGGCACGTCGATGCCGGTATCCAGCATGTCCACCGAAATCGCGATGTGCGGCGCCTTGTCCTTGGTCGAGAACGCATCGATCAGGTTTTGCGCGTACTCGGTCTTGAAGGTGATGACCCGCGCGAACTCGCCCTTGTCGTGTGGGTAGTTGGCGTTGAAGCGTTCGGCGATGAAGTCGGCGTGCTGCTGGTTCTTGGCGAAAATGATGGTCTTGCCCAACCGATCGCCGCCCGCCACCGTGATACCGCGCGTCATCAGGTGCTCCAGCACCTTGTCGACGGTATCCTTATTGAACAGCCATTTGTTGACCGCGGCCGATTCCACGCGATCGGGAACGTTGCCTTCGTCGGCCCACTCCAGCGCATCCCACTGATCCTTGTCGTCTTCCGACAGTTCGGAGTACGTGATGCCTTCACGCTGGAACTTCAGTGGTACCGACACGGCTTTCGGCGGCACCAGGAAGCCATCGCGCACGGCGTCTTCCAGCGAATACGAATCGGTCGGCACGCCGTCTTCAAGGTCGAATAGGCGATAGGTGTTGCGGTCCACCTCGTCCTTTGGTGTTGCGGTCAGGCCCACCAGCAGCGAATCGAAGTAGTCGAGGATGGCACCGTATTTCTGGAACACCGAGCGGTGCGCCTCGTCGATGACGATGAGGTCGAAGTGGCCCACGCCGAAACGGCGTTGCCCGTCCGCGGCCTCGTCGATCAGGCCCATCATCGTCGGATAGGTCGAAACGAACACGCGCCCCTCGGCATTCTTCTCGGTGACAAGGTTCACCGGCGAGGCATCTGGCAGGTGACGCTTGAACGCATTGACCGCCTGGTTGACCAGCGCCACACGGTCGGCCAAGAACAGCACGCGCTTTACCCAGTTGCAACGCATCAGCAGATCGGCAAGTGCGATTACCGTGCGCGTCTTGCCGGCGCCGGTCGCCATCACCAGTAATGCCTTGCGGTCGTAGTCGCGCTCGAAGGACTCCGCGATGCGGCGGATCGCACGTGTCTGGTAGTAGCGCTCGGCGATGTCCGGATTGATCTTCGCATCGGCAAGCGATCGGCGTGCCGCACGGCGCTGGATCAGCAGCTCCAGCTCGTTCTTCTTGTAGAAGCCCTGCACGCGTCGCGGCGGATAGCGCGTGTCGTCCCAGATCCAGTGCTCGTAGCCGTTGGAATAGAAGATGATCGGCCGTTGGCCGAACTTCGCCTCGAGGCAATCGGCATAGAGCTTGGCTTGGTGCTGGCCCACCCGTGCATCGCGGCGCGTGCGCTTGGCTTCCACCAAGCCCAGCGGCTTGCCGTCGTGGCCCCACAGCACGTAATCGACGAAGCCCTCGCCGGTGTTGTTGGCCATGCCGGTGATCGGAAACTCGCGGTCGCGTGCCTGATCCAGCGGCCAGCCTGCTTCCTTCAATAGCAGGTCAATGAAGTAGTCGCGGGTCTGAGCTTCGGAATAATCGTGATCGTCCGGCTGCGCCGCCGCGGCCTTCTTGGCAGCGGCGACTTCGGCGCGCAGGCGCTGCAATTCCTCGTCGAGCGCGGACTTGTCGGCCAGCAGCGCTGCAAGCCTTTCGTCCTTCGCGTGCAGTTGCTGCTGCAGTGCCTGCAATTGTTCGGCGGTTTGGGCTGCGACCTTGGCCGGATGCGGCAGCACCGCGGCATTGAACGCCAGTCCGGGATCGGGACGCGCCACACGTCCGTAGGTGCGCGCCAGCCAATAGCAGACGTGGAACAGTTCGCGCGCCGCGGCGACGGCATCGGCTTCCGGCACCGGCCGATGACTGTGCACCGCGCGGTTGCCCAGCGTCACGATCACCCGCGCCTTGTTGAAGACCGCCTCGCCGGCGGTATGCTTGAAAGTGGGCTCGTGGATCAGCGCGGAAAGATTGTCCTGATATGGCAACCGTAGCGCCGGGTCATGCTTGTAGGCCCAGTGCACAGCGAGTTCCAGCGCGCGGCGCGTGTAGAAACAGGCCGTACGTGGATCGGTACGCACCGCGCCTTCGGCCTTCGCCGCGGCGTCGAACACCATCGGCCATTCGCGCTGGAGAAGGCTGAACTGCGTCATGCGACCGGACCATTGGTAGCCGGTTCCGGAATCACCCCCAAGTCGTGGCGTGCCACCACCGGCGCTAACCAGGCCAAGACTTCTTTGATCACATCAGGGCAATCTAAGTCAGGCTCGCATGCGATCAACCGCGCGCGTGTCGGCTTGCCGTACGGGAATTTTTGGCAAAGCGCTTGGTAGGTCACTTCACCCAGTGTCCGACGGAGTTCATCCTCGTAATCCTTGACCAACTTCCACACCCGAACGGACCCGTCCGCTCTCTGGAACGCGTCCAGCTCAGCGTTGAAATGCGCCTCGTCTTCCCGCTGGTTCTTGAAGTCGGAAGCGTCACGGTCGTAAAGCACGCCCACCGGGATACTGAACGACTGGGCAATCTGGACGAACTCCGGCAAGTTTCGCTTGCCCCCAACCTCGACTATGGTGGCGCCCGCGCGGTCCAGTTCGAGTCCGAGGCGAGATGCATACGCGGGAATCGCCAATTTCTCCGTATCACCTTCCACGAGCAGCAGCCGTGTGGCAAAGAACAGCTCGTTCCTTTCGGGATCCAGCTCCTTAATCAACTTTTCCCGACGCTTAGCGTCCTGCGGCAGACCCGAGCGGTGAGCCGTTGTCCCGTCCGGACCTTTTCTTACCAATGCAACGTGTTCGTAGTCGGGTACCGAAACGAAGTGTGGTGAGTGCGTGGTGTAGATGACCTGGTTCGTCTCTCCGATCTTCCGCAGGGTCTTGTATAGCGAACGCTGCATCTGCGGGTGCAGGAACATCTCCGGCTCCTCAATCAGGAGGATGGCACCCTGCTTGCGACGCTCTTCGAATGCTTGGAGGATCGCGAGCACCAGTGCGTTCTGCATCCCGTCGCCCAGCTCAGTCGCGCTGATCGTAAAACCATTCTCTCGAATCCGTAGATCAAGCGCCTTGTAGAAATCCATTGTGCCGAAGGGGGAGAAGAAGAAGTCCAGCTTGTCCGCATCTTCGACTGGGTCGAAGCCCAACTGGCGTAGGGCGTTATTCTTCAGTGACGCCTCAAGCGCGGCGAACGAATCGGTCCGCAGCACCGCCATAGCCCCAACCATCAGCTCGCGGAACCGATCTATGCGGGTCGCTTCGACTTCTTCGCCATCCGCGCCGCGAACTCGGATTGTCTGCGCTGGGTCGCGCAGTTCCCGATCAACGTCTTCTAGGAGCTGGCGCAGTAGCGAGTACCGTGAGGCTGGAAGCTGCTCTTTCAGCGAGCGATTGGTGCCGATGTAGATGACCGGAATCTGGTCGCGAACTTCAGGCGGTACATTAACGAGCGGTTGGTACTCGCGCTGGTGACCTTTCCGTGGCGCCTTCATCAAGACGCTGGGCGGTCTACCATGCGAGTCGAAGCACTTCTGTTCGAGCCGGCGCTGCCCCTTCCTTTCTCCTACCTTGTAACGGGTGAACTCAAAGGACAACTTCGAGATATCAACAGGATCCGCCTCCTTGAACTTGCGGTAGCCGATGGGCGGATCGAAAGTCAACGCGATCGACAAGTCCAACCCCGGATTGCGCGAGTGAACGTCTTGCTCGTCGAAGCTAGAAACGGATACCCAGTCCCGCGCCAGCACACGCTGAATCGCACGGAGAATATTGCTCTTACCCGCATTATTCGGACCGACGAGCGCGCATACCTGAGGCAGATCGAGCTCCAGATTCTCGATCGAGCGGAAGTTCGTGATTGCGAGGTGTGAAATCCTCATCCCAACTACCCCCCGAAAATCGCATAACCCGTTGGTGCTGATTTCTACCTCGTTCGCGGTAGGTCGTGAAGTCAAGGGCGCTAGGCCGCAGCCAGAGTTGTACTACAGGCGCCCGCGGAACGCGCGTTGTTGCAGGGATACGAAGAGGTCGTTGAGCCGAGAGCTTGCCGATACTAACTGCCGGCGCGTAGCCTCAATGCGCGCCACAGCAGCCGCGAACCGCCGCTGCTCAGATGCGGGTGCTACGGGGACCCGAACGCCGCGTACGAGGTCAATGTTCAAATTCTTGACGGTGGCGCCTGGTGCGCGCCGCTGAAACTCGGTGTACACGGCCGGCGAGCCGAGAAGCGTGTAGAAGTAGTCTGGTTCAAATCCGCTGCTTCGCGGTGAAAGAACGAGCCAGCCGTCGTGAATGCAGCCGGACGTCTGTACGATGTAGGGGCGTCCGAAGCTCATCGAATTGGTGAGCAGGAAGTCACCCGGTTTGACCATCCTGGACCTGCTCACGCCTTCCGGTTTGATGCGCTTCTTGGTCGCCGTGATGTACTTTCCGCCTTCGGTGGTGTCGCCGATCATGATCCAGTTGACGCCATCGTCCGCCTCCGTGATGAAGACGTCGATCGGTCGTGGTGACCCGCCGCGCGCGATCGCGAACAACTCATCGAGCGACTGATACAGCCAACCCTTCGGGTTCGTGGTCGGATCGCCGAACATGTCGAGGAAGATGGATTGGGTGAGTTCGTCGAGTTTCTTGACGGCAGTGCGGCACTTGGCGCGCAGCGCATCGGCCTTGTCCAAGATGTACGCGATGCGGCGCTGTTCTGGGAGCGGCGGGAGCGGAATTTGCAGACTCGCAAGGAAATGCTCTGGGACACGACGTTGCCCGGCACTTCCCGTCATCTTGCGTTGACCTTCCAGCCGGATTCGGTCTTGTCGGAGAAAGTGCGCCAAGTATCGGGGGTCGAGTGCGTCCCGATCCGAACGAACCACATGGAACTCGGTGGAGCCAAATGCATAGCGGTGTGTCGGTTTGGCTTGTGCGATCTTCCCGTTCTCGAAGCAGGGCGTGATCTTTGCCACCAGTACGTCGTCGGCTACGAAGGGCGTGTAGCCCTTGCTGACGTCCGCGAAGCGGCGAGTATCGTGATCAACCACGTCAATTGCACCGGCATCGACCGCCGACATCGGAAGGAACGAAACCAGCTCGTCGAGTTCGGGCCGCTGAGGTAGCGGCGGGTTGAGAGCAGCGACCTTATGAAGCGGCACCGATGTTGGGACAGCACTCATCCCAGCATCCCCTCTAGCTCCTTCATCCCTTTCTGGATTTCCTGCTCCAGCTTCGCGAGGTCGGCGAGGATCTGCTTTGGCGGGTCGTAGCTGACGGCTTCGTATTCGACTTCCTTGTAGCGGTTGAGCGAGAGGTCGTAGCCCTCCGCGGCGATGTTGGCCTTGGGCACGCAGAAGCTTTGCGCGGTGCGCGGGCGCTCGCGCTCGGCGTCATCCCGCTTGGCCCAGCGCGCGAGCACGTCGGGCAGGTTGTTTTTGGCATGCTCGGCTTCGGCGAGGGCCATCTTCGGTGTGCTGCCCAGATTGTCCTCGGGTAGTAGCGGCGTGCGCTTGTCATCGAGGCTCCAGCCATCGGCTTGCACGTCGTAGAACCACACGTGATCGGTGCCGCCGGAGTTGGTCTTGGTGAAGACGAGGATTGCCGTCGAGACGCCGGCGTAGGGCTTGAACACGCCGCCCGGCAGCGAAACCACGGCTTCGAGCTTCTGGTCTTCGACCAGCACGCGGCGCAGTTCCTTGTGCGCCTTGCTGGAACCAAACAGCACGCCGTCGGGCACGATCACCGCCGCGCGACCGCCGGGTTTCAACAGGCGCAGGAATAACGCGAGAAACAGCAGCTCGGTCTTTTTGGTCTTGACGATCTGCAGAAGGTCCTTAGCGGTGTTCTCGTAGTCGAGGCTGCCGGCGAAGGGCGGATTGGCCAGCACCAGCGTGAACTTTTCTTCCTCGCCGGCGTGGTCCTGCGCCAGCGAATCGCGGTAGCGAATGTCCGGGCTTTCGACGCCGTGCAACAGCATATTCATGCTGGCGATGCGCAGCATGGTGTTGTCGAAATCGAAGCCGTGGAACATTGCGTGGTGGAAGTGCGCGTTCTGCTTTTTGTCGTGCAGCAGGTTGGGGTAGTGCTCGCGCAAGTACTCGCCGGCGCCGACCAGGAAGCCGGCAGTGCCGCAAGCCGGGTCGCAGATCACATCGCCGGGTTGCGGCGCGGTGAGTTCCACCATCAGCCGGATGATGTGCCGCGGGGTACGGAACTGCCCGTTCTGGCCAGCACTGGCGATCTTGGCCAGCATGTACTCGTACAGGTCGCCGCTGGTGTCGCGGTCTTCCATCGGCACGTGGGCCAGCATGTCCACCACCTTGGCCAGCAGCGCTGGCGTGGGGATGGTGAAGCGCGCGTCCTTCATGTGGTGCGCGTAGGTGGATTCACCGTTGCCGAGTTGCTGTGCCAGACCGGTGCGCAGGTAGGGAAAGATGTGTTCGCCGACTACCTCGAACATGTCGGCCGGCGCGAAGTGCTGGAAGCGTGACCAGCGGTAGTCCTCGTAGGCGCGCCCCTTGCCGTCCTTGCCCTCCGGGAAGATGCGGCGCTGCATCGGCTGCTTCAGCCGATTAGCCTTGTTTTCCTCCAACGTCTGCAGGTCGTCGAGGCGGCGGATGAACAGCAGGTAGGTGATCTGTTCGATCACCTCCAAAGGGTTGGCAATGCCGCCTGCCCAGAACGCGTTCCAGATCTGGTCGATCCTGTTCCTGATGTCGCCGGTGATCATTGACTATTCGTACCCTGTGTTGTGAAACCGGCCGCCGCTGCTTTGCACACCGGTATAGCAGCTGCACGTGCCCTGCACGGGCGTTGCGACTGCCGATTGTACGGCGCGATCCCCTCTCAACGGTCGCGCGCTAGCAGGATCCTTTCCAGTAGGGCATTTGAAACTTTGCTCCCGCGTGGACGTATGGAAGCTGGAAGTTGACGATCACCTTGCCGCGCAGCCGTTTGGTCTGAGCCGACTGCATGTACAGCGTGTCTTCCGCAATCAGGAATTTCGGTGATCGAATGCCGTGTTCTCCCTCAAAACCGTAGAACGGTTGTGCATTGAGCCGATCCATTATCCCTGAGAGTGACGCTACACGCTCAACGTTTGGGTTCTGCGCCAGAGCTGGATTCGGACTCGTATCGATCGAGCCCCACCTCGTAAGTTGATCCCTGGCGATATCGGTCATTGCGAAAATGTTTGCGAGAACTTGACGCATGAAGAGGGGCAACGAGAATCCCTCCGGCGTTCCGGCGCCGTGCTTTCTGGAGAAAGACAGCGGGCCACTCAGCCCATCCTGAAGCGGGCCATACACGACGAATCCAGGCACCGATGCCATGCCGTTCGTCAAGACGATCGGGGCGAGGGTGAATCCGTCGTGCTTGGTCTTGTTGATTGGAACCCTGACGTTTCGTCCCAAGCGTTCCGCAATTGCATGCCGACATTGCTTCAACTCATTGTCGACGCCACTGAAGGCGCACGCAGTCAGTAATTGTCCCAAGTAGTCGCTCAGCGACGTGCAACGAAGCATCAGAATTTCCGCAAGCCTCAGGATCGAACGGTGCCTTCGGTCACGATTTTGGATGTCAGAGGAACGAATCTCGAGAATTTCCAGCATGTCCGCCAACGTCTCGACCACGTCCCAATACGTCTTCGCGACGAATGTCCCAGGCCGCGCAATTTGTGCCCGATTGATCTTGGCAACGGTGTCTTTGGTCAACGCGACGTCGTCAACCGAAAGCTTTGGCACGACGTGGTTTGGGTAACTTAACGCTTGCATTCGCGTTCTTGCGTTTGTTGGGTGCCTACAGCACGATCTGACCGCTTTTCCCTGCCACGTCGATCGTCGCGGTCATTCCCGAGTTGAACTCAAGGAAGTCCGCTTCGACCCCGTCACTGAAGATCACACCGTTGCCCGCCATCTGCGACACGATGCGAAGTGGCGTCTGTTGCTGCACCTGTCCGAACACCAGTCCAGTTTGTGTGACGCGACTTGGGAACGGTTCGCGCACCGTGAAGAACAGATGGCCAGCATCCCACGCGAAGCCGTGTTCCCTCAGATCTTCGTGTTGCTTATCCAAGTTGTGGCCGGAAATTCCCGCGGCGCCGGTCAGCAAACTTCGAAACCATCCGGTCGAACCGAGCCCCGTCGAGACGATGACCCCGCTGGAAGAGTGGGTTTCCACGCGCTCACCGAGATGGAGTTCATAGCGCGCCGAAACATGGCTCTTGGCACCAATGAAGAGATCGTTGACGGCGAGCAGCTCCTGGCCATCGCTCAACTTAGCCTGCGCCATGGTGATCCGCTTTCGGTCCCGTTTGTCTGACAAAACCTCTGGAACGACCTTGGCAAGATTAGGCACCTCGAACGGCAGCAGCACGCCGTCCCAGCGTGCCGGATCTGGGTTGACGCCGATGACCGGCTGGCCATTGAGGTACTTAAGCGTGTTGGCAACGAGACCGTCCTGTCCAAGTACGACGATGGTCGCGTCTGGCGCGAATATAAAGTTCGGAAGCAGCGTCCGATCGAGGCGCTGTACACGGCCGAAGCGACGCAGCGTCGCTTCGGCCATGCAGATCGCTTCCTGATACGTTCGGTGCTCCCGCTCGTAGTCCGAGAAGTCGGCACCCAGATGCTCGATGTAGAAGCGCGCCTGCTCGACGGTGTTGAAGCGGACAATCAGGTCTTCCAGCCGGGTGTGCCGGACGACCAGCACGATCCGGCAATCGAGGGCGTCCATAGCCTCATGCCTTTGCCACGGTGGGTTTCCGTTGCGTCAGTTCCCGCAGCAGATCCGGGGAGATGTTGAGTTCCCCGATCTTGCCTGCGTTCTCCGCAAGACCTTGGAACGCCAATGCGATGAGGGCGCCGGGGTCGGACTGACCCAACGACAACGCCTGCAGAATCTTGGGATCGGTATTGCCGACCGCTTTCATCAGCGCCGACATGGCATAAGCCTTGGCATCGGCTTCGTGGCGCGCATTTTCCGTACGCAAGACGGTGAGGTTTTTGTTCTTCTCTTCGAGCGCGATACGGCCGGCCATTTCCTGGTCCTGGATTTGCTGGCGCTTCTCGAGCACAGCCCGCTCGGCTTCCATCTGGGTTTCGCGAACTGCCGTTTCTTGGTTTCAACCGCAATCTCCGTATTGAGCTCGTTTTCCTTGACGGCGCGCTCCTGTTCGATCGCGGCGTTGCGACGCACATACACCGCATCGTCGGCGCGTTTCAGGATCTGCTCGCGAACCTCCGCTTCCAGCGCACGGGCGGTCTCGGGATTCGGTTTGACCGCGAGGATCGACAGATTGACGAGGATGAGGCCAAGACTCGGCAGGCTGTCAGGTTTACGGAGTCCGGCCACGACCGCCTGAACCATGCCGTCCGATCCCTGCAAAAGCTCCTGCAAGGTCTGGTGCTGGAGCAGCGACCTCAATTGAACCTGCACGGCGTTAATGACGCGCTGCGGCAGCTTGGTCGGATCCTCCGAGACGTATTTGCCGTCCGGCTTCAGCGTGAAGTTCATCAGCGCGGCGAGGGTCTTGGGCTCGTCGACCCGATACGTCACCTGGCCCTGCACAGTGACCGCCTGGAAGTCGCGGGTGACTTCCGTGAAGGCGAAAGGTACGTCCACGCTTTCCAGCGGCACCGTCACCAATGAAGCCGTTGGTGCGTAGTAGAAGAACGACAGGCCGGCGCCCTCGCGGACGATGTTGCCGCTGCGGTATTGGATGACGTAGGTGCTGGGATTGGTTTTGATGTAGCGGAATCCGAACATGGCTGTGTCCCCCTGAGATCAGCGATTGGTGCTGCGGTTACGAATCATGGCGTCGACGTTTTGCAGACGCTGCGAACGACGGGTGCCCGTACGGCAGTCGGTATTACGTTTGAGATTGCGGATGTTGAACATGACGGAAGCTCCTTCGCGTCGGCGGGAGCCGGCGGTCTATCCGCCGGCAGGAAAGGCCGGTTTCAGCTCCGGCCCAGGAAAAACTCGAGGATGTGTAGGTGATCTTCGAAAAGCTGTGGACCCATCTCTAGGGCTTCGCTGATCGGGAACCAGCGCGCCTTCTCGGCATCATCACCCCCACGCACCGACGGCAATTCGCCGGCAGGGAAGTCGAAGTGGAACGCATGGGTGATGGTACGGCCGCGCAGCGAGCGCTCGGGGTGGTCGAAAACGTGCGTGCCTTTGATCGAACCCTTTAATACCGGCACCGGAATCTTGAGGCGGGTTTCCTCGCGCAGTTCACGCAGGCAGCTCTCGTGTATGGTCTCGTTCTCGCGAACGAAACCGCCCGGCAACGCCCATAGCCCCTTGCCGGGTTCGGAACGGCGGCGCACCAAAAGCACATGGCCAGAGTGCACGACCACCGCATCGGTCGTGACGAACGTCGGCGGATAAGGGGCGCTGGCCCAGCCTGATCGATAGTCCTGGATGAAACGATATTCCGCCACGAGCTGACGGTATGCCGGTGAGCTCTTGCGGAAGGCTTCCAACATCTCGAACACCGCGGCCGGGACATTGGCCTGCAACATTCGCAGCGCGCCTTTGCTGGAGTCGTCAGCCGACTCGAACAGGTACCGGCGCATTTCGGTCGCGGAGAGTGTTTCGGTGTGTGCGACCTCGATCAGCGGCCACTGCGGGAATTCACGCAGGTAGTACGTCGCAGCATCATTTTCCTTGCCGATCACGCCCACGCGCGTGCTGTCGGTACCGACATCCTCTTCAATCACAGCCGTGACGGCACGTTGAACGTCCGCGATCCAAAGTGCTTCGCTGTAGAGATGATCGCGTAGGGGCCGGATGATCAGCCGGTCACTGGCGTCTTCAAGCGCTGCCTGAATCATTACCGAGCGTTCGGTGAACGACCAGGGATTGCGGATGGTGCGAGGAGTGTCAGCAGAGCCGACGAGGAGAATGAGTTTGGGGGCGAGGCGTAGTGCGTGTCGCGCAGCAGCGACATGGCCGTTGTGGAACGGCTCGAAACGCCCGATGAAGGCAAGGTAATCGAAATCCATGAGGCTCCCTCACGGTAGTTTGTCTTCCCGGTCTGTCCGGGAAGGTGGCCGCATCATACTCCGATCATTGCGGCTCGGCACAGTTCGCCGTCCGCGTACGTGGAGTTACTCGGAGCAGGACTCGGGCCGAGGGATCGCATGAGCAGCGGGTACATTACAGGCTTTTCGCAACGCCAAACTCGTTAAAAGCTTAATTATCAGGTCAACACACGAAACGGCCTGTTTGTTCAAAACATAATTACGTGTTCAAAACATAATTAGCTCTTACCACGATTACGTTTCGAGCTTGTAGCGCTACTCGACCGTCACGGATTTGGCGAGGTTGCGCGGCTGGTCCACGTCGGTGCCGCGCAATACCGCGACGTGGTAAGCCAAAAGTTGCAGCGGCACCGTGAGC